>Ga0209320_10001096_pt1 | contig 14032 bp, 6 predicted proteins | sample Rifsed13ft4_FD_184008 | JGI IMG/M metagenome (GOLD analysis project Ga0209320, IMG submission 184008) | Soil microbial communities from Rifle, Colorado, USA - sediment 13ft 4 (version 2) | ecosystem: Environmental > Terrestrial > Deep subsurface > Rock core/Sediment | place: Rifle, Colorado... | reverse complement strand
TTATAACCCAATTCAACCTCAATACCTCTATTATCCATATCAGCAACGTTTCCTGCTGGATTTGTAGTAACACCAACATAACCTGGAATATTTATAGGACGCAAGATACCAGAGGTTGATTTTTTATATAAATCTACAGTAAGATTAAAATCATTGAAGAATTTAGATTCAAAACCAATATTTGCTTGAGAAGTTTCTTCCCATCTCAAGTCAGGATTATCAAGTGTAAGATTTGCATAACCAGTAGTTATTGCTCCTGTGTTTCCAAAAGAATAATTATACCCACCTTCTACTAAAGATAAATATTTAAAATTTGGATTATCCCCAGAATACGCATCGTTACCAACAACTCCATATCCTCCTCTTATTTTCAAAGTATTTAGGACTTTGTTTTCTTTCCAGAAATCTTCTTTGGTTACAACCCATCCTAAATTGAATGATGGAAATACTCCAAATTTATTATTTGCTCCAAAACGACTTGAACCATCACGACGAATAATCCCTGTAAACAAATATTTTTCTTTGAAATCATAGTTCACACGCGAGAATAAAGAAGTCAATTTATGTTCCGTCAAATCGTATGTACTGCTGCTTCTGTCTGATTGTGGTATATCAAAGTTGAAAGAGGCATCACGATAATCTGTAATAGGCAAGCCAAATAATGTTGAACCAGAGCCTCCACCAATATTATCTACGTAAGAACCTTGCCCTATCAATACTGTCAAATTATGGTTTCCAAATTGATTTGAATACGTTGCAATGTTCTCAATATTCCATGCAAAACTTTTATTTTCATTTTTGCTATAGCTGTTTTTAAGCACATTTGAAGTTGCACTTAGGTAAAAAACAGGGGTGAAACCTTGACCTCCCCAAGTTGATAATTTTCCACCAAGAGTTGATCTAACCTTGATATGGTTAGTAATTGCTGCTTCTAAATAAGCATTCCCAACTAAATCATCAGACATACCGTAACCTCCTAATCTCGTTTTGGCATACGCCAAAGGATTAGTCATCTCTTGACCAACTAAGCTTGAAATTCCATAAGGATTTCCATTTGCATCACGAATTACAGGATTTGTACTGTATGGAGCAGCATTTGCTTTAACAGGATCTGTTTCAATAATTGGAGTGGTTGGATCCAAGTTGATTGCTGAACTCAAGGGTCCACCAAATTCACTATTTGTATTCCCTATTCCAACTGTTTTTTGTCTCGAAAAACCAAAAGTTTGCCCGAAAGTAAATACTTTAGATAATTTGTGAGTAGAGTTTAAACGGAAATTCTTTTTGGTATAATTTGATATTTCAGTCGAAACAATTCCTTCCTGATCTTGAATCCCAAAAGACGCATAAAAATTAGAGACATCGCTTCCGCCACTAATACTCAATTCATGAGAATAACGAAAAGCATTCGTATTAAAAATAGCTTTTTGCCAATCAGTACCTACACCTAAAGCTGACAAATTAGGAAATATAACAGGTCCACCGGCAGCAACAGATTTTTCATTAAATAAAGCACCATATTGCGTTGCATTTAGCAAATGCAATGTCTTTTCTGGTGATGAAACTCCTGAAAATCCATTGTAGTTAACCGTAATTTTTCCAGATTTTCCTTTTTTGGTTGTAACCAAAATAACTCCTGTAGCAGCACGCGTTCCGTAAATTGCAGCTGATGCAGCATCTTTAAGAACTTCGATTGATTCAATATCAGATTGATTAAGAAATCCAATTCCGCCTGCATCTACAACAACACCATCTACAACCCAAAGAGGATTGTTACCGCCTTCTCCAAAAGTAGTGACTCCTCTGACACGTATTGTTGATGCAGCGCCTGGCTGACCTGAGCTGGCAGCAATAGTAACACCTGAAACTCTACCTTGCAAAGCTTGCTCGATACGACCATTAGGAACTTTTTCAAGATCTTTAGCTCTTACACTGGATATTGCTCCAGTAACAACACTTTTCTTTTGAGTACCATAACCCACTACTACAACTTCCTGCAATGATTCTGTTGAAGGATTCAGTTTTACATCAATTCGACTTCTTCCGTTAATAGATTCCTGAACTGTATTGTAGCCCAAATAACTAAACACTAAAGTACCTTTTGAAGTGGTCATTATCTGATAATTTCCGTCAAAATCCGAAGCCGTAGCTTTAGAAGTTCCTTTAATTAAAATAGATACTCCCGGAATGGGAAGCCCATTTTCATCATAAACTTTTCCGCTTACATTAACATCTTGTGCTTGTGTGTAAACTGAGAATAGAATAGATAAAAGACAAAAAATAAACAATTTTGTAAATTTCATATTTCTAAAAATTTTGGTTAATTAATTAGTAATTTCTAGCAATATTAGAACTATTTTTTCTATATCCACATTAATTATTCCTTACAAAAACACATCAAGGTATTTTTTAATACTTAACAAAAACACATCAAAATATTTATAATTTCCTTATTTTAAACATTTTAAATTTAATTTTATACTGTTATGCAAGTGTTAATTTAAAAAAAAACCACTACATTTATAAAATAAATGAAAAATGCACTTTTTTCAGCAAATTTGACATTTATAAATACTGCTTTAAACAACAATCAGTTCATTACATCTAGAATTTAATCATGAGATTTACCCAATTCCATATTCTGATTTTATTAATAACTACGACACTTTGTGGCCAGGTCAAAAACATTGGACTTCCAAACATTCAAAATTACAAAAGGTCTGATTACAAAGGAGGCACCCAAAATTGGGATATCGACCAAGATAAAAACGGCAATTTATATTTTGCTAATAATAATGGTCTTTTTCAATTTGACGGTTCCTCATGGAGAAAATATAACATCCCAAATTCCACCGCAGTTAGATGTGTAAAAATTGATGATTCAGGAAAAATTTTTGTAGGCGGTTACAGTGAGTTTGGCTATTTTAAATCCAATTCAAAAGGGAAACTGAATTATTTTTCATTATCCAAAATGATAACAAATAGCAGTCTCAAGCTGATGGATTTTATTTGGAAAATACACATTCATAATGATGAAATTATTTTTCAGTCATTTGAAAGAATCTATATTTTTAAGGATCAAAAAATCAAAATTCTTGAGGCTCCTAAAAGATTCCAGTTCTCATTTCAGATACGAAATCACCTATACATCCAAGACATTTCAATGGGAATATTGGAATATAAAAACGGAAAACTATTTCAGCTAAAAAACTCTACCGTTTTAAATAATACAGAAATCTGGGGTATGTTTTCTTTGCCTAATAACAAGTTGTTAATTGCCACATTAAATAAAGGTCTTTTTATATATGACAATGACAAAATGATTCCTTGGGACACAGAAGCAAATGCTTTTATCAAAAAGAATAGTTCTCTTGGAGGCATTACCATAAAAGATAAATTTATCGTGCTCAATTCGGTTTTAGACGGGATAATCGTTTTTGATTTAAACGGAAAAATAATTCAACATATTAATCGCACAAAAGGTCTTCAGAATAATACCGTTCTAACTTCTTTTGTTGACAATAAAAACAATCTTTGGCTGGGTCTTGATAACGGAATAACATTTATAAACGAAAATTCTCCATTTACTTACTTTGGTTTCAGTTACAATATAAGCACGGTTTATGCGACGGCTATCCATAAAGGAAATCTTTACATAGCCACAAATCAAGGTGTTTTTTATCATTCTTGGAATAACGCTATCAAAGAAGACACTTTTAAACTCGTAGAAGGGACTACTGGACAGGCCTGGAACATCCAAGTAATTGATGACCAACTAATTTGTGCACACAATACAGGAGCTCTGTTGATTGTAGATGGAAAAACTATAAAAACACTTAATAATATTGGATATTGGCAGTTCAAGAAAATCCCTAATCATCCCAATTATCTAATTGGATCAAATTACAATGGCTTTTCATTGTTCGAAAAAACACCAAATGGTTGGCTATTCAAAAATAAAATTGAAGGCTTCTCTAAATCGGCCGGAATATTTGAACTGGACGAAAAAAACCTTTGGACAAAAAAAGACAATTTGGTTTATAGAATGATATTAAGTGAGGATTTCAAAAAATTCAAATCTATAGAAACATATCAAAATTTATCAAAAAAAATAAAAGGAATTGGAAACATACAACAACTAGATAACAAGATTTATTTTCAAACAAACAATCACTTTTACAGATATTCCTATGAGCAAAATCTTTTTTTTGAAGATAAAAAAATGAGTGATTTGTTTGCTAAAATTCCAAAAATAAGTTCATTAACTCAAGATGCAAACAACAACATCTGGTATATTTTTGGAGAATCATTAGGTGTCTTAATGAAAACTAAAAAGGATAAATACAAAAATATTGTAGCACCTTTTTCAAAACTTACCGGGAATATAGTATCTAATAATCTGTCTATAAATACAACTGGCCCTAACGATACATTCATTGGTTTAACCGATGGATTAGCGCATTATGACTCGAAACTACTAAATAATTCCGAAGCAAAACCAAAAGCATATATAAGAGGTTTTTTATTCCCAGGAGATACTATTATTCTAGGGAATGGGCAAAAAGCATTGGACAATTACAAAATACCATACGCTTCTAATCATGTGAAATTTACTTTTTCATCTCCTTCGTATGAAAATCTGGAAAATCTAGAATTTTCATATCAATTGGAAGGATTTGATAATCACTGGAGCAATTGGTCAGCAAGTTCCATTAAAGAATATACCAATCTAAGAGAAGGCAATTACATCATGAAGTTAAAGTCCAGAACTAATTATGGTAAACAATCGGAACTAACCACACTAAACTTCAGTATTTCTCCTCCTTGGTACAGACATTTTTTAGCTTATTTATTTTATATTTTACTCATTGCTGCATCTGTAATTTTTATCAGAAAACAAATAAAAACGAAAATACGAAAAAACAAATACTATGAAACCATAGAACAGCGACGACTTTATTTAGAAAAAGAATCTAAAATCAGACAAGAACAATATGAACTGGAAAAAGAGATTGAGAAACTAAAAAATGACAAGCTCCAAATTAAAATTTTAGCAAAAGACAAGGAACTCGTTAATAATTCTTTGCAAGTTGTAAAGAAAAATAAAATTCTAAATGGAATCATCTATAAACTAAAAGACATCAATGTAGAATCCTTTGACGAATCAACCAAATTCCAATTTACAAAATTGAACAAAAGCATTACAAAGGAAGTAAATGCAGACAAAAGTTGGAAAGATTTAGAAAAACACATCAAGAATGTTCATTTTGATTTCCTAAAAAGACTGAAAGAAAAGTATCCGACCATTTCTCCAAGAGAATTAGATTTATCAACCTATTTACTGATGAATATGTCTACAAAAGAAATTGCCGAAATCATGAATATTTCAAATGGCGGAGTTGAACTAGCACGTTACCGATTAAGAAAAAAATTAGAATTAAATAAAAAAGAAAATCTCATCGGGTTTTTAATGAGTATTTAACGGAAACAAAAAAAGCCATCATTTAATTTATCGATAGCTTTTTTGTTTTTTTAAAATATAGTGGTTCCAACTACAAGAAATCCAATGTCCGTTCCAAGGCCATTCCTCTTGAACCCTTTATTAAAACAGTGCTATTTTCAATTTTAGTTTCTTTTAAATAATCTGAAAAACTTTCAAATGTCTCGTAAAACCAAAAATTATTTCTATCAATTCTATCGTCATAAAATGCTTTTCCAACAAAATAACACTTCACATTTTCTACATTAGAAAGCAAAGTTACAATTGCCTGATTCTCTTGTTGAGATTCCTCGCCTAACTCAAACATATCTCCCAAAATCATAATCTTATTGGGATTCTCTAACTGCAGGAAATTTTCGATTGCAACAGTCATGCTACTTGGATTAGCATTATAAGCATCCAGAATAATCTGGTTTGTTCCTTTAGTCAATAATTGCGATCTATTATTTTCAGGAATATAACTCTCCAGCGCTTCTTTAATAGCTAAATCCGCTACACCAAAATACTTTCCTATCGTAAGCGCGGCATTTATATTATTAGCGTTATAAAGACCTATTAAATGTGATGAAATTGTAAAACCAGAATAACGAATTACTACAAAAGGATTTGCTTGTACTTCTGTGATATTTACATCAGCGTTTTCTTTATTTATTCCAAAAGTAAATGATTTCAATACTTTTGATTTTTCAACCTGAATGGGATCTTCTAAGTTTATAAAAGCCAATTTTTCATTATCGAAAAGATATTGATACATCTCACTTTTTCCTTCAATGACACCTTGTACTCCACCAAATCCTTCCAAATGGGCCTTACCAAAATTAGTGATATAGCCATAGTCAGGCTTGGCTAATTCACAAAGAAATTCAATTTCTTTTTTATGGTTGGCGCCCATTTCTACAATTCCAATTTCAGTTTCGGAATTAAAAGAAAGCAAAGTCAAAGGCACTCCAATATGGTTATTTAAATTCCCAACGGTGGCTTTGACTTTATATTTTTTTGAAAGAACTACAGACATGAGTTCTTTAGTAGTAGTTTTCCCATTGCTCCCTGTAAGAGCAATTATAGGCAATTTTAGATATTCCCTATGAAACTTTGCTAATTCCTGAAGTGATACTAAACTGTCTTCAACCAAAATAGTTCTTTGGTCAATATAATATGCTTCATTGTCAATTATCACATAAGACGCTCCTTTGTCCAGTGCTTCTTTAGCAAAAGTATTGGCATCAAAACGATCTCCTTTTATAGCTACGAATAAGGAATTGGGTTCAATTTTACGAGTATCTATCGAAACCGAATTACACTTTAAAAACAAACTATGAATGCTGGCTATATCCATTTAAAACTGATTAAAAAAAAAGCCCTAATGAAAGGGCTTTGATTACTATTTTATGAAAAATTAATTTCTGGCTGATTTCTTTTTATCTGCTTTAGCCCCTACTCTTGACATGGCGCATCTAAATCCAATATAATCGGTAGCCATATCTTGAGGGAAGTATCTTCTTTGAGCTGGATCTAACCAATAAGCTCTATCTCTCCAAGACCCACCTTTATAAACTCTAACTTCATCGTTTATTAAAGTTGTTCTTTTGCTTGATTTGTCATACTTTCTTACCATCTTACCCAAACTGTCTGTTGTTACATTGTGTTTAGGAGAATTGTACATGATTTTTTCCTCTTTTTGTTTTTCGTTCTCTGAATCAGATCCGAAATTATAATATCTTGTAGATTGCTTATCACCATCTCTGTAATTGACATTATCACTTTTATCGAAATTCTGTCTCAAATACGTTTCTTGTTCATCAACTGGAACTTGAGCTATTTGTCCAGGGAAATTTCTAGCTATAATTCTTCCATTACTTAGAGTATCATATTTTATATTCTCTTTAGTAACGATTTCAACTTTCCCGTCTTCTCCAATTTTATTTTTAGTATATTGATTTCCTCTAAAATAATTGAAATCATTAGATTCATTATCAATCAATGGTCTGTAAACATCCTGAACCCATTCAGCTACATTTCCTGCCATATCATACAATCCAAAATCATTTGCTGGGTAACTTTTTACTGCATTAGTAATATCAGCACCATCATCAGACCAACCTGCAATACCACCATAATCACCATTTCCTTGTTTGAAGTTGGCTAGTTGATCTCCTTTACTTTGTCTTTTTCCTGAACGAGTGTAATCTCCTGACCAAGGATATTTTTTCTGTCCTTTGTAAATATTATATTCTCTTTGTCCTACATCTGCTGCTGCTGCATATTCCCATTCTGCTTCAGTAGGAAGTCTGTATTCTGGAAGAATAATTCCTGATGAACGTTGAGCATATACATTTTTTGCTTCTGTTACTTTACCGTCTTTACCTGCTTTTGGTGCTTTTTTACCACCTTTTCCTCCTTTTAAAACGATTTCCTCATTTCCACCATAGGTAGATGTAGGACTGTTTAAATAGGTTTCAGTACTGAAAGAACTTTCAGCAGTTACATCCTGTGTTTTAGCATTTTTCTTCAAGTAACCGTTTTTTTCTAAAACAGCTTCGTTTACACGATCTGTTCTCCATTTACTAAATTCAACTGCTTGAATCCAATTTACACCAACAACAGGATAATTAGCGTAAGACGGATGTCTTAAATAATTATTAGTCATTGTTTCATTATAGCCTAATCTGTTTCTCCAAACTAAAGTGTCTGGGGAAGCACCTTCATATATATTTTTGTAATTTTCTTCTGTTGGTGGAAATACTTGTTTTAACCAATCCAAATATTCCAAATACATGAAATTTGTTACTTCAGTCTCATCCATATAAAAAGATTGAACGTGTTGCTGAGTTGGCGTATTATTCCAATCGTGCATAACATCATCTTGTACTTTACCCATAGTAAATGTACCGCCTTCGACGAAAACCAAACCTGGTCCAGTCTCTTGCTTTTTACTGCTTGAACCTTTTTTACCATCAACATTCCATCCGGTAGCCCTTGATGCATTTTTTGAACTAGATTTTTTACTGCAACTAGCCAAGCCTGCAATCATAAAGATTGATATCATCAATCGAAAGGCTAAAATTTTGTTTAGTTTCATACTCTTTAGTAGGTAATAATTTTAAAAGTGACGCAATATAACAATTAACCATTAACTTGCAATATCCTTTTTCGAAAAAATTTATCAAAAAATCATATTACAAAAACGCAAATTTATAATATTTATTATTACAATTACACTAAATGATTTATTTTTACTCATTAGTAATAATTCAATCCCAATCCCGTTAAAAAAACAATGAGAAAAACACTTTTAGTTTATTTATCTCTAATTCCATTTATTTCTTTTGCCCAAATTACAGGCAATATCACCATTGAATGGTCAGAAAAAAAAGAAATTCCTATAGGGAATATCCTCATTAACACCCCTCAATTTAATGGTCAAAATTATTATTTCGATATCTCCAAAAAAGCAATAACGTATTCTTTAAAAATATCAGAATCAGGTTCTTTTAACAAAAATGATATTCAAATTACAAATGTTGTTTACGAGCCAATTTCAACAGCTTACCTTGGTGATTTAGATCCGAAAAACATACCCGAAACACTAGATGCTTACTTAAAAACCACAACTGCCCGAGAACTGGAATACACATTTCTTGTTCTTTCGCCAATAGTGAAAGACAATTTTGGGTTCAAAAGAGTTAAATCATTCTCTTTTAGCGCAAAAACCAGTTCCTCCAGAATCTCACAATTCAACAAAAGCACTAATACCCTATCTAATTCTGTTTTAGCTTCAGGAGATTGGTATCAATTTTATATAGAAAAATCAGGTGTTTATAAGATTTCAAAAAGCTTTTTACAAGATTTAGGACTCAACACAAGTGGCATAGATCCAAAAAAAATAAAAATTTATGGTAATGGAGGAAAAATGCTTCCATTATCAAACAACACCTATTATCCGTCGGATTTAATGGAAAATGCTATAGCAGTTATTGGAGAAAATGATGGTATATTTAATGATGACGACTACATTTTATTTTATGCTGAAGGATTAGATACTTGGAATGATGAAAGCCAGACCAATATTAATTTATACGATACAAAGTCCTATTATTACGTAACGATCGAAGGTGCCGAAGGAAAAAGAGTAGCTCCAATGAGTCAGCCAACTGGCAGCAGCACAATTACTTTAACCACTTTTGACGATCATCAATATCATGAAATAGACCTCGTAAACATTGCTCGTTTGGGTCGCCAATGGTTTGGTGAATCATTTGACATAAATCAGGAACAGGAATTTGAATTCAGCTTTCCAAACTTTGAAGCCTCTTCTCCTATAAAAATGAAGGCGACATTAGCTTCAGCCGCTTTCACTCCTACCTCCTTTAAAGTATCTGCAAACGGCCTAGAAATAGGAACCGTCAATTTTCCAGCTTTGAGCACAAATTCTGATGCTGAATTCAATACAGGATCGCTGCCAAACAACGTCTCTTTTAGTGGTTCCGAAAATGTAAAAATTAAATTATCTTACAATAATAATGGCGTCCCGGGATCAAAAGGATATCTGGATTATATCCAGCTTATCGCCAAAAGAAAACTTCAAGGTTATGGCAAGCAGTTCCATTTTCAATATGATTTATCAAATTCCAGTTTAGGAGTTGCAACGTATTCCATATCAAATTCCGCAAGTATTCCTGAAGTTTGGGATATTACAGACTTATATAACATATCCAAAATTGAAAACTCAGGTCAAAGTTCATTTACTTTTAAAGCAAATCTGGGTGAACTTAAAAAATATATCGCACTTGACAGATCAGACTACTTTACCCCTTTGAAAAGCAGCAAAACTAAAATTGCTAATCAGAACTTAAAAGGAACAATTTTTAAAAATACCCAAGGTCAATTTCAGGATATTGATTATGTCATTGTTTCTCCAGCTTTTTTAACAACGCAGGCCGAGAAATTAGCTATTTTTCATCGTTCGAAATCAAATTTGAATGTAAAAGTGATTTCTCTCGAATCTATTTATCAAGAATTCGCGTCAGGAAAACAAGACATTGCAGCGATAAGAAATTGTATCAAATATATTTATGAAAATGCGTCTACACCTGAAAAAAGAATAAAATATGTCAACCTTTTCGGAGATGCATCTTATGATTTTAAAAACAGAATCGCCAACAACACCAATGTAGTCCCTATTTATCATTCTTTAAAAAGCAATACGTCAGGCGAAGCTTCATTTGCATCTGATGACTTTTTTGGGCTAATGGATTCAAATGAGGGAAATATTATTTCCTATTTTGGAGGAATCGATATTGCAGTAGGAAGAATGCTTGTAAATGACACGAAGCAAGCGGATGAAATGGTCAATAAAATAATCGAGTATCATGATTTAAAATCATACGGCAGTTGGAGGAATAATATTGTTGTGGTTTCTGATGACTCCGATCAAACTTCTGATGCCAGTTTACAGAATAGACAAAATAATCTGGCTGATGTTATTGCCGCTGAAAAACCTTTTTTGAATATTAATAAAATACTATTGGACTCTTACGTTCAAGAGGCATCAGCTGGTGGCTTCCGATATCCGAAAGCAAGAACTGATTTTTTTAATGCTTTCGAAAAAGGTGCATTAATCTTTAATTATTTAGGACATGGTGGAGAAGATGGTTTGTCTAGCGAGCGTATTTGGGAAAAATCTGATGGCCAAAACTTAAGCAATCAATATAAATATCCCTTGTTCATAACTATAACTTGCGAATTTTCTCGGTTTGACAATCCTTCCAGACCTACCGCAGGTGAATACACGTATTGGAACCCAAAAGGAGGTGCAATTGCAATGATCACAACCATAAGAGCAATTGGACAGTATAGCGCTGAAAATTTCAATGATGTATTATCTGAAAATTTATTATCCTATGGATCAAATCAATATACTTCGATTGCAGAGGCTTTGCGAATCTCCAAAAACAGCAACCCAAATTCAGCAACTAATGTAGTCTTTTATATCGGTGATCCAGCATTGATGCTTGCCATACCAAAACCAAAAGTAACCCTTACTAAAGTTAATGATATTTCAGTTTCTCAACCTATCGATGATTTCAAATCATTAGCAAAGATTAAACTGACCGGTGAAATAACTGATGAAAACAATAACTTGTTGACAAACTATAATGGTGAACTTTCCACCACTATTTTTGACAAAATCATTGCAAGAACAACTTTTAACAATGACGGAAACAGCGCTCCAATAAATTTCAATATTTTAGGAGAAACTATTTTTAGAGGAAATGCATCGGTTACAAATGGTAAATTTGAGTTTAGCTTTGTAGTTCCAAGAGACATCCGGATTCCGGTGGCTAATGGAAGAATTAGTTTTTATGCCCAAAAAAATCAAATTTCAGAAAATGAAACTGGTTATAATACCAGCATCAAAGTAGGAGGAATAAATGAAAATGCAGTCGCAGACAATATTAGTCCAAGAGTTAAGTTATATATGAATGACGAAACTTTTGTTTCGGGAGGCACAACTAATGAATCGCCTTTCCTGCTTGCTTTTCTTGAAGATGAAAACGGCATAAATACAGCCAGCGGAATAGGTCATGATATTGTTGCAATATTAGATGGCGATGTGAATAATCCTTATATACTAAACGATTATTACCAAACAAAATTAGATGATTATACTAGCGGAACACTTAGATTTCCGTTGCATAATTTATCATTAGGATTACATACAATTACGTTCAAAGCTTGGGATGTGTACAACAATCCCATTATAATCGAAATTCAGTTTATAGTCGTTGGTGACGAAACCATAACATTGACACACGTATTAAATTACCCCAACCCATTTGTCAACTATACCGAATTTTGGTTTACACACAATAGACCCTACGAAGCCCTTGAAGTTCAGGTTCAAGTTATGACAACAACAGGAAAAGTGGTTTGGACTAAAAATCAGATCATTACAACCGAAGGGTTTTTATCTAAAGATATTACTTGGGATGGAAAAGATGATTTCGGAAGCAAAATTGGAAAAGGAGTTTACGTTTATAAACTTACCGTAAAATCAAACCTGACGAATAAAAAGACTGAGAAGTACGAAAAACTTGTAATACTTTAATTAAATATTATATTTGTCGAATCAATTTTAATACAAAAATGAAAAAAATAGCTTTACTTTTTATCTGTTTTTTTGTATTTTTTCTTGCAAAAGCCCAGGATAGAGTCATAACAACAGGAGTTCCATTTTTATTAGTATCTGCAGATGCAAGGGCAGCAGGTATGGCTGACGTTGGAGTTTCTTCTTCCGCCGATGCTTTTTCACAACAGTGGAATCCGGCAAAATATGCTTTTGCAATAGACAAGCAAGGTTTATCTGTGAGTTATACACCTTATCTAACTGATTTGGTAAATGACATTTCATTAGGACAATTAACTTATTACAACAAACTAAATGAACGAAGTGCTTTTGCGGGAAGTTTACGTTATTTTGGCTTAGGCGAAATTGAACTCCGTGAAACTGGCAATCCTGATGAAGTACCCAGAATAGTCTCTCCAAATGAATTTGCCTTTGACGGTTCTTATTCCTTAAAACTCAGTGAAAGATTTTCTATGGCAGTAGCCGGGCGTTACATTCATTCCAGTCTAAAAGTAGCCTCTGATAATGGTGACGCTTCACCTGCTAGCTCCTTTGCTATTGACATCGCAGGTTTCTATCAATCTGAAGAAATAGCTTATAATGAATTTAACGGAAGATGGAGAGGCGGATTTAACATTCAAAATTTAGGCCCAAAAATAAGTTACGACAATGATGAGTTTAGCACGAATTTTTTGCCAGCCAATTTAAAAATAGGAACTGGTTTTGATTTCATCTTCGATGATTTTAATAAAGTAGCTTTAAATATAGAATTCAATAAATTATTAGTACCCACTCCACAAAACCCAGATTTAAATGGAGACGGAACAGTAACCGCTGAAGAACGAGCACAAAACCAAGAAAACTATCGCTCTATTGGATGGGTTTCGGGCCTTGTTAAATCATTTGGAGATGCTCCAGATGGTTTCAGCGAAGAGCTAAAAGAATTTACTTATGCCGCCGGTGCTGAATATTTATACCAAGATTCATTTGCTATGCGTATGGGGTATTTTCACGAAAGTCCACAAAAAGGAGCACGTCAGTTTTTCTCACTTGGAGCAGGATTTAAATACAATATCGTAAAAGTAGATGTCTCTTATTTATTCTCCGCTTCGAAAGTAAAAAACCCTTTAGAAAATACACTTAGATTTTCGCTTACTTTTAATTTCGGTGACAAGTATGATGAATTTTAGTAAAAAAAAAAATTTAAATAACTATAAATCCAAATTTCAACACGAAATTTGGATTTTTTTTCCTCTAAAAAAGAATGAAAGAAATTTCCATAACAACTCAATTCACAGTTTACGATTCAATAGACGATTTACCAAAAGACATCTACAGTCTAATGGAACAAGCCGTTGAAATAAGAAAAAAAGCGTATGCACCCTATTCACAATTTAGAGTAGGAG
>Ga0209320_10001095_pt1 | contig 14044 bp, 7 predicted proteins | sample Rifsed13ft4_FD_184008 | JGI IMG/M metagenome (GOLD analysis project Ga0209320, IMG submission 184008) | Soil microbial communities from Rifle, Colorado, USA - sediment 13ft 4 (version 2) | ecosystem: Environmental > Terrestrial > Deep subsurface > Rock core/Sediment | place: Rifle, Colorado... | reverse complement strand
GAATTTTATCGAAAACTGCAATTTCATCAATATCAAATTCATCGTTTCTGTAAACGGTTACTTCGCAATCTAAATCTTCCAGATAATGCACTAAGTTATAAGTGAAACTATCGTAATTGTCTATGACTAATATTTTTTTCATTTTTATTTCTTTTAAATCTTCAGTTTCTATAAAACTCGACTGAAAACAGAATACTTTTATATTGTTTCCGCTAAATCCAAAGCCGCATTCAAGGCTCTCAATTTGTTGTATACTTCCTGCATTTCGCTTTCTTCATCTGAACTGGCTACAATTCCTGCTCCGGCTTGAGAATGCAATTGATGATTTTTGCTTAGGAAAGTACGAATCATAATCGCGTGATTAAAATTGCCTTCAAAATCCATAAAACCAATGGCACCACCATAAAAATTCCGGTTTGTTTTTTCGTAATCCTCAATTAGTTGCATCGCTCTGTGTTTAGGAGCTCCGCTTAAAGTTCCTGCGGGAAATGTATCCGCTACCACTTGCATCGTTGTTGCATTTTCATGTAAATGTCCCGTCACTTTTGAAACCAAGTGAATAACATGCGAGAAAAACTGAACCTCTCTGTATTTTTCTACATTTACATTATGACCGTTTCTGCTTAAATCATTTCTGGCTAAATCAACCAGCATTACGTGTTCGCTGTTTTCTTTTTTATCAATGGATAATTCTTTTGCAAGAACGGCATCTTTTTCATCATCGCCCGTACGTTTGAAAGTTCCTGCGATTGGATGAATTTCAGCTTTACGGTCTTTAACAATAATTTGTGCTTCGGGTGAAGAACCAAATATTTTGAAATCGCCATAATCAAAAAAGAATAAATATGGTGAAGGATTAATACTTCTCAACGCTCTGTACACATTAAACTCATCTCCTTTGAAACCTTGTGTAAATCTTCTCGATAAAACCAATTGGAACACATCTCCTCTAAAACAATGTTTTTTGGCCAAAGCCACATTATGCTTGAATTCCTCATCCGTTAGATTCGAAAATCCTTCGCCTTGTTTAGAGAATTTATAAGAAGCAATGTTTCGGGATTGCAACAGCTGTTCAATTTCTGAAATGTTGTTTTTTCCGTCTAAACTGTGACAGAAAATATAGGCTTCATTTTTGAAATGATTGATGGCAATTATATTTTGGTACACGGCATAATACACATCAGGAATGGTATTGCTATTTTCTTTTTTGGCAATAGTTACTTTTTCAAAATAACGAACGGCATCATAGGAAATGTATCCAAAAAGTCCATTATTGATGAATTTGAAATCATTTTTCTCTGATTTAAATTGACCTGAAAACTCTTGAATAACTGCTGGAATATCAGTCGTAGAATCAATTGTGATTTTTTCAGAACTCCCGTCAGGGAATGTCTTGTGAATCACTTCATTTTCTATTTTTATAGAAGCAATCGGGTTGCAACAGATGTAAGAAAAACTATTGTCGCTTCCATGATAATCACTACTTTCCAGTAATAAGCTATTAGGGAATTTATCTCTAATTTTAAAGTAAACACTCACAGGGGTAATGGTATCGGCAAGGATTTGCTTGTAATTTGTTTTTAGTATAAAAGGTTTCAAAATATAATTTTTTAATATTATTGGATAGCGAATAAATGAAGCATAAAAAAAAGGCTTGTCGTGATGACAAGCCTTTTATATTTATAGTTTAATAATACTACAGGAAGCTTTGTTCACGACGATTGACGTAAATTGTTCCACCACCAAGTATTGTTTGTTATTGTTTTCATTGTCACAAATATATAAATGTAATTTGATTATTCAAAAATAAAAAACGAAAAAAAACATTTCATTTTGCGCTTTTTTGTTAAATAATTTTGGTCAAAAAGAAACCCCAACAATTCCTTGATGGGGTTTAGTTAATTATTTATTATTTGAGATTGAATTTTTTACATCATTATTCCTTAATATCCACTTACCACTGCACTATTTGCCTTGAGTCTAAAGTCAGGTATTTTTTTTGTGTTAGGCTCAGAAAACAGGGATGAATTAGGAACTTTAGAGTACTCCAAAGAAAATGAATCATTGTTATACCAATTCATTATTTCGGTATTATTTGCCTCAATTTCACTTTGAATGTTACTCTCGCAGTTATTAATTAAGATTCCTTGAAGATTAATTTTTGCTAAATTAACAGGAACTGCGGCTATTTTATTTTCGAGTAAAACACATTGTTTAAAACCGGAAACAACACTGTTGTTTAAACTGAAATAACTTTTGTCTTTAACGTAAATAGCTTCTCTAACCAATCCTTGACTGCTTTCTTCCATGTTGATCAAAGTAATATTATTGGCTGTTATTTTTGATAATTTTTTCGAAAAGTCTGTGTTTTCAGGTTTGTCGTAAGAGTCAATTTCAAAACATCTTGATCCCGAAATATCTGAAGAAAAGGGATGGCGTATTGCTAAAGAATTACTGATATTGCATTGAACTCCCTGAGTGTAATCAAAATCATCATCGGTGGCTCTATAGGAAATTAGATTATTGAAATTTACCAGTCCGCCATAACACTCAAAAGAGTCATCATTTGAGTAGCTAACTTGGATATAGTCAATTTTAGTTTTGCGTCCAACGCCTGCTAATGATAATCCATTAAGTTCTTTTAATGCATTTATTTTTCTGCCTGAAAATTCTATTCGTACGTATTTTAAAATACCTGAATTGCTGTCCAAATCTTGTCCTCCATAATAACTTACTGCAGGATCCAGGTTAAAATCCAAATAACTGACACCACCCATTTTATTTATGGGAGCATCTCCAAGTATTATAATTCCTCCCCAGTCACCAGGTTTTCGTTCCGAGATGTTATTGTTGGATGTAAAAACAATTGGGTCGGTTTCAGTTCCTTCAGCAATGATAGAGGCTCCTTTTGTTATTACGAGCGTACCACATGTTTCTTTGTCACCTCTTATAACAGTTCCGGGTTCAATGGTCAATACAGCATTTTTGGTAACATAAACGGTACCTGCCAGGCGGTATGTATTTTTCTTGTACAGTTTAGTATTACTGTCTATTATTCCTGTCAAGATATTGCTTGCGTCATTATATTCTGTTGTGGCTGGTTTAAAATTAGTCCAATTGTTTAGCCAATTATTGTCGCCTGAAATTCCTTTCAATTGTTGAGCATTTATAGATAGTATCGGTATTAAACTTAGAATTACAATTAGTATTGTTTTTTTCATGATCCAATTATTTGTGGTCTTTTTTATTTTTTACCAAAAATACTGTGGGTATGTTAAAAGAATAATTACTGAATATTATCTATTTGTTATTATAAGTTTAAAGATGTTAATTAAAAAAGCCCTTGTGCTTACAAGAGCTTTTAATATTTTTGGTGGAATAAAAAAAGAAACCCCAACAATTTCTTGTCAGGGTTTACCATATTTTTTTGAAAAAATATTAGAATTTCAAAGCTACTGCTAATTCAAAATCATCAGATATTGCTTTGTCTCCAATAGAACTGAAAATACTTGGCGAATTGTATTTGATATCGTATTTGGTTCTGTCAACTTTAAACGCTGTTACTGCAGTATTTTTTGTTGTTGTAAGATCAAAAGTAATAGGTTTAGTTATTCCTTTGATAGTTAAATCCCCAGTTACAGTGTAAACATTAGGAGTTTTTAACTTTGCTTTTTTGAAAACTAATGTTGCAGTTGGAAATTTTTCAGTTCCAAAGAAATCATCAGCTTTCAAGTGACCATTTAATTTTCCTTGGTATTCACCTTGAAGATCAGTTGCAGTCAATGAAGTCATATCTACATTAAAAGATCCGCCAACTAATTTTTTTCCTTTGAAAACTAATTTACCGTCTTTTAGGTTAACTGTTCCATTGTGTTGTCCTGTTACCTTTTTTCCAACCCAGTTGATTGAACTCTTTGAAGCATCTACTTTTTTAGTTTGTGCTGTTACTGATAAAGTAGATAAAACTACTACTAATGCTAATGCAATTGATTTTAAATTTTTCATGTGTTTAATTTGATTTTGATTAATATTTAATTTGAATTAGTAATTATAATGTGATAAATAAATCTTCGTTTGATTTTCTAACTTTTTTGTAATGTTGTGTAGCATCTTCTTCATGTCTGTAACCCAAAGTTGCTATTAGAGAAGCATTAAGACCTAATTTGTCTAATCCTAAGATTTCATTTACCTGAGCAGGAAGAAAACCTTCCATCGGAGTAACGTCAATTTTTAATTCGGCTGCTGCATTTAATAAGTTTCCTAAAGCTAAGTAGGTTTGTTTAGCTGTCCAAATATTTTTATCTTCTGAAGTTAATGTTGAAATTTTAGATTTCATGAAATCACCGTAACCAGACAAAGCTTCAATTGGTGTGCTTCTCGTTTCGCTTATGTTTTTCAAATAACTATCAATTGCATCATCACCAATATTGGTTTCATTTGCAAAAATGATTAAATGGGAAGCTTCTACAATTTGTGATTGCCCCCATGCCGCTGGCTGCAATTGTGCTCTTAATTCTGGATTTTCAACGATAATGACTTTATAAGGTTGTAAACCGTATGAAGAAGAACTTAAACGAATAGCTTCTTTTAATATATTTAAATCCTCAGTTGTTATTTTTTTTGTTATATCAAATTTTTTGGTGGCATAACGCCAGTTTTGGTGGTCTAAAAATGTACTCATAATGATTGTTATTTATTTCTGTATTTTTCTAATAAACTATTTAATTGTTCTACTTCTTGCGAATTTAAATTTTTCGAAAAAAACTGTTCGTGCTCAATTACTTTAGGGTCTAATTCTTTAAGGATATCTAAGCCTTTTTGCGTAATTAAAACTTCAATTTTTCTTCGGTTTTCAGGGCAAACGTTTCTGGTAACAAGATTTTTTAATAATAATTTATCAACTAAACGAGTAGTATTACTCGTTCTCGCTAACATGCGTTCTTGAATTACACACATATTCGCAGGAGTTCCTTTCTGACCTCTTAATATTCGTAAAACATTATATTGTTCGCCTGATATATCAAAAGGTTTCAGGATTTCATTAAAATTATCTGTAATTACATTTTGTGTATACAAAACATTCAGAATTATTTTTTTTGAAATGTCCAATGCTACGGTACTTTTTATTTCATCTTCAATTTTCATGCCTTTACGTATCTTATTTGTTGGTACAAATGTAACACATTTTTTATTTGTACATACAAATGTTGGTTATTTTTTTGTTAAATTTAAATTAAGGTTTAAGAAAGCGCTTTTTTAATTAAATAATTTTAAAAATAAGTGCTTGAAATACAGTGTTTTGAATTTAAGTATTCTCCAAAAAAAGCTGAAGCAATTATTTTGGTTAGGTTCAATAAATTGATTAGGCTTTAATCTTTTATATTTAATTTTTTCAAAATAGTATCCATTAAACGCCAGTTCTAATCGAAGATTGCAATAAATTGGCTCTTATAAAAGTGGTAAGCAACAACCAATTCCGATTGGCACAGTGACAAATGTTGCATCTGAATAATGTTGAATATTTAAATGTTGTTTTATAAAAAAGGACCTAGTCCAATTTCTTATTTTATTTTATTATATTTAGCGAGTATAATAGATTTATTGATAATTATATTTGAATTTTATGAGTATAAATAAGGCCAAACCAACGTATGACGAATTACTCAAAAAAACGGAAGAACAAGAATTAGAAATAATTCGATTACAAAAAAAAGAAGAATCATTAGCTAGTTTCAAGTTCTTTATTGAAGAATCTGACGATTTAGTGTGTATTGTGGGAATTGATGCTTTTTTTAAAGAGCTGAATCCCGCTTTTGTTAATATATTAGGATATTCAAAAGAAGAATTGCTTAATAATTCTTTACTTCATCTTTTGCATCCTGATGATCTTGAAAGATCGCTAAATGAGATTGAAAGCCTTGTTGAAGGAAAGCCTTCAATCAATTATGAGAATAGATTTCTGAAAAAAAATGGGGAGTTTGTCACTATTCAGTGGACTGCAAACAGCATTTCCTCTGAAAATATTTACGCAATTGGAAGAGATATTACTACCTTAAGGGAAACTCAGGAAAATCTAATAGCGAACGATAAATTATTAAATGACGCACAAAAAATTGCTAAGATTGGAAGTTGGGAATTCAATTTTACCAATAAAAAAATGATTTGGTCTGAGGAATTGTATTCCATTTATGAAATTGATAACAACTCCAAACAAAATTTATTTGAGGCTTATCTAAGTTGTTTCACAAAAGCTGATGTTGATTCATTTCAAAATAAAATCAATCAATCCATAATTAATAAAGAACCTTTTGAGCTAGAGCAAGCAGCACTATTTTCAAATAATAGAATAAAATGGTTTAACATCATTGTCTTTCCGGTAACAGATTCAAATGGAAAAGTTGTGGCAATTAGAGGTAATACACAAGATATTACTTTAAAAAAGCAAATTGAAGAAACTTTAAAAGTAAAAGAACAGGTTGAAATTATTCTTAATGCTAAATTAATTGAAGAGGAAAGTAATACAAAGTTTAAGAATTATATAGAAAATGCTCCTGATGGGATTTTCGTCGCTGATGAAAACGGAAAATTTGTCGAAGTAAATCATGCTGTGACTGTAATATCTGGTTATTCTAAAGAAGAGCTTTTGACACTTTCTATGATGGATTTAACTTACCAAGAATCTCTTGATGATTTAGGAGTGTGTTTTAATAGGTTAAAAAAAGTAGGAGGGTCAAAAGGTGAATTTAAAACAATTCATAAATCTGGAGAAATCAGATGGTCTGGTGTTGATTCAGTAAAACTTTCTGAAACCAGATTTATGGGTTTTATTAAGGACATAACTAGCCTTAAACGCGCTAACAAATTACTTTCCAATACTTTTGAGCGTATATCCGATGCTTTTGTAGCATTAGATAATAATTGGTGTTATACTTTCATGAATAAAAAAGCTGGAGAAATTTTTAATAGGAAACCAGAGGAAATGATAGGGAAACATATTTGGACTGAATTTCCGGAGGGTGTAAATCAACCGTTCTATAAAGCGTACTATCAAGCAGCAGAAACTCAGCAATACATCAATTTAGAAGAGTATTATGCACCTTATGATACATGGTTTGAAAATCATATTTACCCCTCTGCCGATGGGCTATCAATTTTTTTTAAGGATATTACAGAAAAGAAAAAATCTGAGGAAAGAATTGAACAAAGTGAAAAACGTTTTCGGGCATTGGTTGAAAATAATGAAGGAATTATAACTGTACTTGACAAAGATTTGAAGACTTTATTTCGTAGTCCCTCTTCTTTGCGAATAACCGGTTATACAAATGAAGAATTAAAAGAAATTTCTAATAAAGACTATTTTCATCCAGATTATGTAAATTATATTGATGAAGCAATCCAAAAAACATTGAATAATCCTGGAGTTCCTAATCCAGTTTTATTTCAAGTAAAACATAAAAAAGGGCATTATATCTGGCTGGAAGGAGTACTAAATAATCTGACTAAGAATAGTGGCGTGAATGGCATCGTTTCTAATTTACGAGATGTCACTGAACAAAAAGAAACAATTGAAACCTTAGTAAAAGAAAGAGATAAATTTGCTAAAATTGCTGCTACTTCTCCTGGTTTAATTTATTCCATGCGTCAAAATAAGGATGGCTCATTAACTTTTCCATATGCAAGTGATGCGATTGAAGGAATTTTCGGGTTTTCGTATGAAGTCATTGAAAATGATTCAAATGTTATTTTTGCATTGATTCACCCAGATGATATTGACCATGTGATGGAAAGTATTAAACTGACCAAATCTAAATTAGTTCCACTTAGAGCGCAGTACCGATATTTGCATCCAACAAAAGGATTAGTTTGGCATGATGTAAATTCCTTACCAGTAGTTGAATCAGAAGGAATAGTAATTTGTCATGGAATTATTACTGATATCACTGAACGAGTTGAGGCAGAACAAAAACTTATTAAAGCCAATCGACTTTATTTATTTATTAGCCAGATCAACCAGATGATTGTTCGTACGACTGATGAACAGACCCTCTTTAATGAGGCTTGTACTATCGCTGTTAATTTAGGAAAGTTTAGAATGGCGTGGATTGGTATGATTGACTTTGCTAATAAAAAAATAGTTCCTGCAATGATAGCCGGAGAAGATCGTGGGTATCTTTCCATAATTAAATCAATTTCAATTGAAGATATACCGGAGGGCAGAGGTCCAGCCGGAACTGCGACAAGAGAAGGGAAATATGTTGTTTGTAATGATATTGAGAATGCTATAATGATGAAGCCTTGGAAAGAAGAAGCTCTTAAACGAGGTTATTTTTCTTCAATGACAGTGCCAATAAAAAAATTCGGAAAGGTAATTGGAATTTTTTGTTTTTATGCCAATGAGAAAGACTTTTTTGATGCGGAAGAAATTGCATTGCTGGAAGAAGCAACTGGTGATGTAGCTTTTGCTTTAGAGGTTTTTGAAAAGGAAGCTTTACACAAAAAAACAGAAAAGGCAGTTTTTGAAAGTGAACAACGTTATCATACACTGACAGAGTATGCACCAGTTGGAATTTTTCATACGGATGCAGATGGCCTGACTACTTATGTTAATCCTCGCTGGTGCGAAATTTCGGGGTTATCTTTTAAGGAAGCTCTAGGAAATGGTTGGCTAAAAGCGGTACATGAAGAGGATAAAGAAATTTTATTTAAAGGCTGGGAGCAGGCCGCTAGAAAGCAAGAAAACTCATCCTCCGAATATCGTTTTGTTCGCAATGATGAATCAATTGCATGGGTTATGGGGCAAGCTATTCCTGAAAAAAATTCCAAAAATGAGACAATAGGTTATATTGGAACAGTTACAGATATTACCGAACGAAAAATTACCGAGAGTCTGATTTTAAAAGAAAAACAGCTTTCAGAAACGATAATTAATAATTTGCCGGGTATTTTTTATCTCTATGATGAGTTAGGAAATTTTGTAAAATGGAATAAAAATTTTGAAGAAGTAACTGGTTACGATTATGATGAGATTAGTCAAATGAATCCTTTGGACTTCTTTGATGGAGAAGAAAAACAAAAAATCAAAACAAGAATAAAAACGGTATTTGAAAGAAAAACAGCTGGGATTGAAGTTGAATTCTTCAGCAAAAATAAAAATAAAATTCCCTACTATATTAATTCGTTAGCAATAGAATACGAAGGAAGAAAATGTCTGTTGGGAATGGGTGTTGATCTTACTGACAGAAAAAAAGCTGAGGAAATTATTAAAATTGCCAATGAGCGATTTGAACGAATCGCTAGGGCAACAAACGATGCCATATCAGAAGTAGATTTAGTGACCGGACGTAGTTGGAACAATAAAACTTTTCTGGAACTTTTTAGTTTTGGTAACAATGAGGATAATAAAATGGATTCCAAAGCTTTATGGAGATCTAAACTTCATCCAGATGACAGGGATCGTGTGATCAAAAAATTAGAGGAAACTTATAAAGGGACCGCCACAGCATGGTCAGATGAATTTCGTTTTCTAAAAGCGGATGGAACGTATGGTGACTTTTATGATCGTGCCATTATTACCAGAGACGAATCAGGAAAACCAATTCGCTATACTGGATCGATGTTGGATATTACAGAGCGTAAAAGAGCAGAAGAAAAAACAAGAATTGCAAATAATCGATTCGAAACGATTTCATTGGCTACAAATGATGCAATATTTGAAATGGATTTCGTAACCGGTAAAAGTTGGCATAATCAAGTATTTAAGGAACTTGTAAATGCTTATGATGATGATTTGTCTATGGAAGAAAATAGACTTCTTTGGAGATCCAAACTGCATCCAATGGACAAAGAACGAGTAATAAAAAATATTGAAGAGGCCTATTTAGGAAATTCAAGTTCGTGGACAGATGAATTTCGTTTTCAGAAAGCGGATGACAGTTATGGTGTTTTTTATGAGCGTGCAGCAATTGTAAGGGATGATTCCGGGAAACCAATCCGTTTTATTAGTTCAATGTTAGATGTCACTGACCTCAAAAAAGCAAAAGAGAATTTGGTGAAAATGCATGAAAAATTGGCAAGTTTATTTGATGCTATTCCTGATATATTGTTTGAAGTAGATTTAGATGGTCACATTTATAATTACCATTCCCGCGCTAATGATTTGCATGTGATGCATCCAAATGAATTTCTAGGTAAAACATTTAATGAAGTTTTACCTCCTGATGCTTCAAATCTAGTTATGTCGGCATTGTATGAAGCGTCCGTAAAAGGATTTTCTAATGGAAGGCAGTACACTTTAGAATTACAGGATGGATTGCATTGGTTTGAACTTTCTATCGCTCCTATGAAAGAGAATGAAGATCATGAGATTCATTTTATTTGTCTTTCCAGAGATATTACGGAATCTAAAAAAGTAGATTTTGCATTGTTTAAAAGTGAAGAACGCTATCGTGGTTTATTGAACAACCTTGAGGCTGGTATTGTTGTTCATGCACCAGATACATCAATAATTGTCAGTAATAGTATGGCAGCTGAATTGCTTGGATTCACTGATGGTGAAATGAAAGGGAAAAAAGCCTTTGATCCTGCTTGGTCATTTTTGAACGAGGATTTTACTGCAATGGCTATTGAAAAATACCCTGTTAATCAAATTATATCCGAGAAAAAGGCTTTTAAGAACATGATTCTTGGAGTTGACAGACCTTCAAAACAGGATGTAATCTGGTTACTATGCAATGGTTTCCCCGTTTTGGATAAAAATGGAAATATTACTGAAATTGTGATTAGCTTCATGAATATAACGGAACGGAAAGTATTAGAAATTGAATTGTTGAAATCCAAAGAATTGGCTGAAACGGCTAATAAAGCTAAAACTGATTTTCTGGCAAATATGAGTCACGAAATTAGAACTCCATTAAATGGAATTATTGGATTTACCCATTTGTTAATGAAATCTGATCTTAAAAAAAATCAAGCGGAATATATGTCGACTATTAACGAATCGGCTACTTCACTGATGCAGATTGTTAATGATGTTTTGGATTTTTCTAAAATTGAATCTGGAAAATTAGAATTAGATATTGAAGAAATTAACCTTCATAAATTGACTCGTCAAGTTGTTGATTTATTTAAATACCAAGCCAATTTAAAAAATATCGATTTAATACTAAACATAGATAGTACAGTACCGCAATACATACTGGCTGATTCTGTCAGATTGAAGCAAATACTGGTAAACTTATTAAGTAATGCATTAAAATTTACCAATTTTGGAGAAATACGATTGGATATTACTGAAGTAGCGAATTCAACGAACAAGAAGTCAAATTTAATATTTTCTGTAAAAGATACTGGTATTGGAATTAAGGTAAATAATAATGAAAAAATATTTAATTCTTTTGTACAAGAGGATAATTCAACAAATCGAAAATTTGGAGGTACAGGATTAGGTTTGGCTATTTCAAATCAGTTATTGGCGTTAATGGATAGCAAATTACAATTAATCAGCAAGTATGGTGATGGTAGTGATTTTTTCTTCGAAATTAAATTTAAAAAATCAAAACATAAAAAAAATAGCAATGCAGAAGAAATTATTACAAAAGATATTGTTCCCCTTATTTCTGCTGAAATCCTTAGCAATAAGAAGGTTTTAATTGTTGAGGATAATAAGATTAATATGCTTTTAGCAAAAACATTGGTAAAAAAAATAATTTTGAATTGTATAATTTTTGAAGCTAAAGACGGTAATGAAGCTGTTGAGCAATACAAAAAGGAGAAGCCGGACGTTATTTTAATGGACATTCAGATGCCTAATAAAAATGGATATGAGGCAACTGGGGAAATTAGAATATTAAAAGATTCTGAGAATACCCCAATAATTGCAATTACTGCCGGAATAATGACTGGTGATAAGGAAAAATGCCTTGAAGCAGGAATGAATGATTATTTGCCAAAACCAATTATTCAGATTGATTTAGAAAAGATGTTGTATAAATGGTTAAATAAATGATTTTTTTAAATATTATTTTATAAGATAAAAAAGCCTGTTTTTTGATTTAAAAAACAGGCTTTTTTGATTTTAATTGTAAGAGAAAATCCTTAAAAGAAATTCACAATTCCTTTTGAAAAGAATAAAAGAAATTGTGAAATATGGACAAGGACAGTAACGTGGCTTTTATTGTAGGAAATTATCATAATTTATATTTCTTGTCTTTGTTAATTATTAATTATTTGAAATACAATAGGTTAATTTTTTTTACTAAAAAATTTATCGGTTAAACACTTCTTAAAATTAAAAATAAATCACTAAATTAGAGTCCTTTATTTTAAAGGTAAAAAGGAGTATTGTTAATTTTAGAATTAATTTTCACGTTTCATAATTTAAAAAACCAAGTGTATTTCTATCAATGTTCTTTTTTAGAATACAATAAATGGAATCTTTATATTACTTCAAAATCAATTATAATTCTACTAATTTTATTAGTAAAGAAAAAATAAATATTTCAATTAATAATAAAGCATTCAATTAAAGGTTTGACAAATAAAATAAATGTATATTGGCAATGAAAGCTGCAGATTTTTAAAACAAAATGAAAATAATAGAAAACAATCAGATTTTATTGGAAACAGATAAAATATCAAAGACAGCGAACAAGAAAGTCACAATGAGAAATGAATTGAATGACTTTCCTATTGTGGGTATTGGATCTTCAGCTGGGGGACTGGAAGCAATGGAAATTTTTTTTAAAAATATGCCGGAGGAAAGCGGAATGGCATTTGTTGTTGTTCAACATCTTGATCCTACCTATGTTGGCGTTTTACCTGAGATATTGCAACGAACTACAGCCATGAAGGTGCTCCAAGTTACGGACCAACTTGAAGTGAAACCAAATCATGTGTATGTAATTCCTCCCAATAAAAGTTTGGCTATATTAAAAGGACATCTCCATTTATTTGACCCTGTTGAAAGTCGTGGCCAGCGTTTGCCTATTGATATATTTTTTCGTTCATTGGCTCTTGATAAGTTAGATAAAGGCATTGGTGTAATTCTTTCAGGAATGGGATCTGATGGGAGTTTAGGAATTAAAACGATTAAAGAAAATAATGGTTTGGTATTGGTTCAAGAGCCATCGACGGCAAAATTTGATAGCATGCCAAGGAATGCGATTGAATCCGTTTTAGTTGATATTATTGCGCCAGCTGAAGAATTACCGGCTAAATTGATTACCCTTCTTAAGTACATTCCGCCAATTAAAAAAGAAGTTGTGATAGATAGTAAAAATAAAAATAGTCTGGATAAAATTATAATTTTGTTACGGGAACATACCGGACATGATTTTTTACAATACAAGAAAACAACTTTAATGCGTCGAATTGAAAGACGTAAAGGAGTTCACCAAATTGATAAACTCGAAGACTATGTTCACTTTTTACAGGAAAATCCTAAAGAAGTGGAATTACTCTTCAAAGAATTATTAATTGGAGTTACCAGTTTTTTTCGTGATCCTGCAGTGTGGGAAAAGCTAAAGACAACAGTTCTTCCTGAATTAATTAAAAATTTACCTGACGGATATGTTTTGCGCGCCTGGATTACAGCTTGCTCAACAGGTGAAGAGGCTTATTCATTAGCTATTATTTTTAAAGAAGTTTTGGAAAATGTCAGTAATCAAAGAAACTTGTCATTACAGATATTCGCCACTGATCTGGACATTGATGCTATTGATAAAGCACGAAGAGGTTTTTTTACTTCTAATATTGTTGCTGATGTATCGGCTGAGCGAATCAGTAAGTTTTTTACTCCAGAACCCGATGGATATCGTGTAAGCGCAGCCATACGGGAACTGCTTATTTTTGCCCCTCATAATGTAATTAAAGATCCGCCATTTACCAAGCTCAATCTATTGATGTGCCGTAATATGCTGATTTATATGGAACCACCATTACAAAAGAAGCTAATAGAATTATTTAACTATAGTTTGCTTCCAGGCGGTATCATGGTATTAGGCTCAGCAGAAACGCTGGGGCGTAATACAGAAGGTTTTGAAATACT
>Ga0209320_10001092_pt1 | contig 14061 bp, 12 predicted proteins | sample Rifsed13ft4_FD_184008 | JGI IMG/M metagenome (GOLD analysis project Ga0209320, IMG submission 184008) | Soil microbial communities from Rifle, Colorado, USA - sediment 13ft 4 (version 2) | ecosystem: Environmental > Terrestrial > Deep subsurface > Rock core/Sediment | place: Rifle, Colorado... | reverse complement strand
CCCGCCGATCGAGCTCTCGGGCAATCGCCTGCGCGTCGGCCATATCGACGATCCCGACTATCGGCACAATGTCTCGATCAGCTACGAGATCACGGTGCCTGCCGACACCGCCGTAGAGTCGCATACCGGCTCCGGCAGCCAAATGGTGTCCGGGCTCGCGGGTTCGGTCATGGCCGAAACAGGATCGGGCTCGATCGAGCTCTCGAACATTGACGGCGACGTGCGCGCGGGCACCGGCAGCGGCGGCATTCGCGCGGACGGCATCGCCGGCGCGTTCACGGGTCACGCGGGGAGCGGCTCGATCACGCTCGAGCAGACGGAAAGCGGCGCCATCGACGTCACGACGGGCTCGGGCTCCGTGAGGATCCGCCTACCGCAGGATGCCCCCTTCGAGCTCGACGCGCGAACGGGTTCCGGCGGAATCACGACGGACCGGCCGCTGACGATTCAGGGTCGCGTCGACCGCAATGGGATCCGTGGCAGCGCGGGCACCGACGGCCCACCGATTAGGGTGCGGACGGGCTCAGGAAGTGTTCGCATCGAGTAAGCAACAATAAAGAGGAAATGAAATGTGCGATCAAGACCATTATGAAGACGATCTCAAGGAATACCTGCGTCGCGGCAAAGTGACGCGGCGAGATTTCGGCGCATTGTCGGCGAGCGTGAGCTTGATGGCGCTCTTGCCGCGCGCCGCGAACGCGCAGGACGTGACCGAATCCGACGTCGAGATCACGACGCCGGACGGCACCGCCGATTGCTACTTCGTGCATCCGTCGAGCGGCGCGCACGCGGGTGTGTTGGTATGGCCGGACATCCTGGGGCTTCGACCCGCATTCCGGCAAATGGGCAAGCGGCTTGCGGAATCCGGCTACTCCGTGTTGGTCGTGAATCCCTTCTACCGCCAGAAGCGCGCACCGGTCGTGCCCGAAGGCGCGAGCTTCGCCGACGAAGCGGTCCGCAATACCGTCTTCCCGCTGGCGCAGGCGCTGAACGCGACGACGCAGGCAACCGACGCCAAGGCTTTCATCGCCTGGCTCGATGCTCAAGCCTCCGTCGACAAGAACCGCAAGATCGGCACCACGGGCTACTGCATGGGCGGACCGATCGTCATGCGCACGGCGGCGGCCGTGCCCGACCGCGTCGGTGCGGGCGCCTCCTTCCATGGCGGCGGACTCGTGACGCAGAACCCCGACAGCCCGCATCTGCTCGTGCCGCAGATGAAGGCGCAGTTCTTGTTCGCGGTCGCCGAGAACGACGACATGCGCGAGCCCGAAGCGAAGAACGTGCTGCGCGAGACCTTCGCCGAGGCCGGGCTGCCCGCCCCGGAGATCGAAGTCTATCCGGCCATGCACGGCTGGTGCCCGCCCGATTCCGCGGTCTACGACGAGACGCAAGCGGAGCGCGCATGGAGCCGGTTGCTCGTGCTCTTCGAGAACGCGTTGGCTTGAAAGCGCTCCTCGAGCGATCCTTCCGCCGGGCCGTCGCCTATCTCGAATCGCTGCCGGATCGGGCGGTGCGTCCACTGCCCGATGCGGTCGAGCGCCTCGCGGCATTGGACGAGCCGCTGCCCGAATCGTCGTCGGCCGCCGAGGACGTGCTCGCGCGGCTCGACGAGCTCGTGTCTCCCGCCACGATGGCGATGGCGGGCCCGCGGTTTTTCGGCTTCGTGATCGGCGGATCGTTGCCTGTGGCGCTCGCGGCCAACTGGCTCGCCGGCGCCTGGGATCAGAATACCGGCTACGCCAGCTCCACGCCGGGGACCTCACGATTGGAAGTGGTTGCGCTGCGCTGGCTCTGCGAGCTTCTCGATCTTCCCGCCGGCACCGCGGGCGGTTTCGTGACGGGGGCGACGGTTGCGAACTTCACGGCGCTCGCGGCGGCGAGAAACTCCGTGCTCACGCGCGCCGGATGGGCCGTCGAGGCGGACGGGCTATTCGGTGCCCCGCCGATACACGTGATCGCAGGCGAGGAATCGCACCCGACGCTGCTCAAGTCGCTCGGCATGCTCGGGCTCGGCCGCTCTCGCGTGACGCGCGTCCCCGTCGACGCCCAAGGCCGCATGCGGGCCGACGCGTTGCCGAAGATCTCCGGCCCGACCATCTTGTGCTTGCAGGCCGGCAACGTGAACACGGGAGCGTTCGATCCGTTCACGGAGATTTGCCCCGTCGCGCGCGCCGCCGGCGCGTGGATTCACGTCGACGGCGCTTTCGGGCTGTGGGCGAGGGCGGCGCCCGAGCTCGCGCATTTGACGCGCGGCATCGAGCTCGCCGACTCCTGGGCGACGGACGCGCACAAATGGCTCAACGTGCCGTACGACTCCGGCATCGCTTTCGTGCGCGACGGCGGCCCCTTGCGCGCGGCGATGGCGATCACGGCCGAGTATCTGCCGACCGAGAGCGCGAATCGGAACCCATCGGACTACACACCGGAGTTGTCGCGGCGTGCGCGCGGCGTCGAGATCTGGGCCGTGTTGCGTGCGTTGGGGCGGCAGGGCGTCAGGGAGATGATCGAGCGCAACTGCCGTCAAGCACGACGGTTTGCCGAGCGGCTGACCGCAGCCGGTCACGAGGTTCTGAACGACGTCGTCCTCAATCAAGTGCTCGTCAAATTCGGCGACGCGGCAAAAACGCGCCGCGCGATCGAGGCGATTCAAGAAGACGGCACGTGTTGGGCTGGCGTGACGGTCTGGCAGGGCCATACGGCCATGCGCATCAGCGTCTGCTCGTGGGCGACGACCGACGAGGACGTCGAGCGCAGCGTGGACGCGATGATCCGCTGCGCCGCGCGCTAGCCTGCGCTCGACTCCGTCAAGCGCGCCTTCGAAGCCTGCACGGCCTCGTCGCTGAACGCCGCCTCGTGGCGCAGCACGAGCGCTTCGAACGTGAGGTCTTCCAAACCCATCTCGCGCAAGGTCTCGTAGTCCGCCGTTTGCGGAGCGCGGCTTACGGCTTTTTGAATCGCTTCGATGATTCCGTAACGCTTGACTGCCTGCCAGGTCTTCGTCGCGCGCGTCTTCTTGCCGTTTTTCCGCGTCAACAGCGCTTCATAGGCATAAACCGCCGCGAATGCTTCGGCCTCTACCGGCGACTCCGTTTCGTGCGTCGCCGCAAGCATGTCGACGGCCTTGCGCCGCGCTTCGATGGCGAGATCGGGGCGTTTTTTCGCCGTCGCATTCCTCGCGAAGATCTCGCATTCGGCCGGCGTGCGTAAGCTTGCGACTCGATGGTCCATTGTCTTCCCCCGTGGCGTGCTCAGGAGTCAGTGTGGGCGTCTGGCGAAAGGATGTCCAATGTAGTTCTGTCATTGTGATCCCTCGGTTTTTACTGATTCCAACGGCGATCAGGGCACGTAGCGTGTAGCGCGTGAAACTCCTAACCGTCGCCTGCGCGGCAGGCGTGCTCATATCAGGTTGCACGGGAGACCCAGCGGGAAGCGGCGCGTCCGGCGCCGCGACCGCGCCCATGCTCGGTGCACTCGACGTCGAGCAACCGGCGGGTTGGAACGACGAGCTCGAGCTCGTGGCCGCCGTCGACGTCAATCCGGATCCCGATATCGTCGAGGTCGAGCTCGAAGCCGCGATCACCGACATCGAGATCGTGCCCGGCGCGCCGACGCCGGCCTGGACCTACAACGGCTCCCTGCCGGGACCGCTGATCCGTGCGAAGCTCGGCGACAAGATCATCGTTCGCTTCAAGAACTCGTTGCCGGAGGCCACGAGCATTCACTGGCACGGCATGCGCTTGCCGAATCATATGGACGGCGTTCCCGGGCTCACGCAGGACGCAATCGCTCCGGGCGCCGAGTTCGTCTACGAGTTCGAGGCGCGCGACGCCGGGACCTATTGGTATCACCCGCACATCGACTCCGCGGCACAAGTCGGGCGAGGCTTGTATGGCTCGCTCGTCGTCGAGGATCCCGCCGACAGCGAAGCGTTCGGCGACGAGCTCGTGCTCGTGCTGTCGGACTTGAGCATCGACGAGAGCGGCCAATTCCTCGCCGAAGATGCCGGCGGCGAGTTCGGCGATCTTTTCGGCCGCGAGGGCCGCGTGCTGCTCGTCAACGGCAAGGTGCTGCCGCGTCTCAAGGTGCGCCAAGGCAAGCAGCAGCGTTGGCGCGTCATCAATGCCGCGCGCGCACGCTACTATTCGATTCAGCTTCGCGAGCACACGCTGACCAAGATCGGCGGCGACAACGGTCTCGCCGCACGGTCGATGCAAACGAACCGCATCGTGCTCGTGCCGGGCGAGCGCGCCGACATCGTGTTCACGCCGTCCGATGCGCCGGGCACCGTGCGTACCATGCAATGGATTCCGACCGAGCGCGGTTTCGGCAGCCTCTACAATCGCCCGCGCGAGGACATGCTCGAGATCGAGACGGTCGCCGAGTCGCCGGTCACGCCGGCCGCGATCCCCGAGCTCTTGCGCGAGATCGAGCCCATCGACCTCGCGAACGCCACGGAGCGGACGCTCGATCTCACGATCGAGATGGAGACGACGCGGCACGGCCGGGAAGTCGTCATGGGCATCAACGGCGAGCCGTATTGGCTGAGCAAGCCGATGGAGGCGCAGCTCGGCGAGACGCAAATCTGGAACATCACGAACGCAACGGCGTTCGCGCATCCGTTCCATTTGCACGGCTACTTCTTTCAGGTGCTGGACGACACGCGCATCCCGGAATGGAAGGACACCATCGACGTGCCGTCGGAATCGAGCTTGCGCATCGCCGTGCGTTTCGACGAGCGCCCCGGCGTTTGGATGTACCACTGCCACATTCTCGATCACGCCGACTCGGGCATGATGGGACACCTGTTCGTCGCGGGCGAGGGCGAGCATGCGCACATGCCGCACATCGAGCTCATTCACTGATCGGTCGTATGTGGGCTAGTGAGTCAACGCGTATACGGCAAAGTTGACGCCCAAGCGAATCGCGAGATTGGCCGCTTCCTGCGGATAACGGTACTCGTCGGCGCGCTGCCAGCCGTCGGCGATGTCGTTGTTGAACGCGATCATAACCATGATGCGCTCGTCGTCGTCGAGGATGGCGCGCCAATGCGGTATGGCGCCGTCGTTGCGGTAGCCGTACGGCAAATGTTGCCAGGTCGGCACTTGCGGGCGCTCGGTGAGATCGTAGACCGCGTGAAAGATCGGGTGATCGTCGCCGAGCTCGACGATGGGCCGATCGGGGAAGACACGGTTCATGCCTTCGACGAAGCCTTCCCACTCGTTCGTGCCATAAAAGCTGTCGCACAGCAGAAAACCGCCGCGCAATAGATATTCGCGGAGCTTCCGGGCTTGCGCGTCGGTGAGATCCCACGCGCCGACGAGCCCCGAGATCAGAAACGGCCAGTAATAGGCGTCGATGTCGTCATCGAGATTCACGGGCTGCTCGACGACACGCACGTCGACCATCGTCAAGCGCGCGAGCAGGCGCGCGAACGTCCGGTCGCCGTCGGGATAATCGACGGTCCACGCCGTGCCGCCGTCGAGCCAATTGCCGCCGCCGACGCCGAGCGCCCAGCCGCGGCGAGCCTGCGGGAACATCAGGCGGCCGACGACGAACTCGCCGGGCTCCCGATAGGCCTCCGGAAAATGCTGGGCTCTGCCCCAACCGCGCTCGATGCTCGGGTATTCGCGCCACGGCTTTTGCGCCCATGCGGCATGGGTAGCGAGGACAAAGCTCAAGGCTATGACGAATCGTGTTCCGGTCATTCACTACTACTGTAGCAGCGGGACGTCGAGTGCCGCATCAGTGTTCTGACAAACCCAAGAGAATCGCCCTTAGCAGTATCCTCGCTTGCTCCGGATCAAACGTGCTCATTTCCCGGGGCAGCCGTCCAGGCACGGTTTCGGAGGCTTGTGCCGCGAGAATTGTCGCGAGCTTGTCGACACCCGGCTGGTCGAGAAACGCGCGCATGTCATGGCCGAGCATTCTTCCTCCGGAGCGTTGGTAGTCGAAATCTTCGTCCTCGGTCCACTGCAAGAACTCATTCCACAATCGCGCGGCGTTGCCAAGTTCGAGATAATTCGACGCGACCAGCATCAAATCGTGCGCATCCTTCCGCGGAGAGCGGACGTGTCGATCCTGCCAGGCGACAATCTTCAGAAGCGCGAGTGCCGGTAATGAGACGACCATCGTTTCGACTTCATCGGGGAGACGCACGGGCTGCGCGGCAGCCAGCGCTTCGGTGAAACCAAACACGTCCATCACGACGTCGCCGCCCGGTGGCCACTCGATTGTGCGACTTGCGGTTTCGATGCCGTCGAACGGCACCAGGTCGATCGGCAGACCGTCAGCGTGGTAGAGCCGGTGATCCCTGCCCTGCGTAATCCGAAACGTGCCGCTGCCAACGAGTCGCGTTTTGATCTCGCTGAACACGTTCCAGTCTCGGACGGCGATGGCGAAATCCACGTCTTCCGATTGCCGATTCGTATCGAGCCCATGGGCGTAAAAAACATGGAGATCGCGAGCGAATGCACCGGTGATCATGGTTGGCGCTCGCAACGCGGACGTGACCCGCTGCACATCCGCAATGACGCGCGCGTGGCGCTTCAGCTCACGCTGGTTCGAAAACTCGAGCAAGGTAGCGCTCATGGATCAGCTGCGCCGTTTCGATGCACCGCCCATCTCCGGTCGCCAGCAGGTCCGCGTAGACGAGAGCCGGAGGGACAGTTTGCGGTTGTTGCTCAAGCGGCAGCGTCTTTCCCCAAAATGGTCTGCGCACCTCGAGCAGATGCGCGTCATTGAACGGACGCGCACGAGCGAGTCGCTGTTTGACCGCGAGGAGCGGCGGCAGCTTGTCGGCGTAGAGGGTAAGCACGCCGGGTTGGAGATAGCCGACCAGCAGGTTTGCGGCCGGCTCGCCGCCCCAACGGACCTCGACTGGATCGAGTGGCCAGCGCGCCCATGTTTCGAAACCGGCCGCGACATACGTTCCCAGCAGTGTTTTGGGCCGCAAAATCCGTGCGTAAGCGAACGCCCACTCATCGAGCAATCGCTTGGTCGCGTTGAGGCGCCGCGTCTTGTCAGTGGTCAGTAGAAGACCTGTGTCCCGGAGATCGGCCAACACCTTCGGCACGGCTCCTAGTGCCACGCCCGCCGCGGCGGCGATCGCGCGGTACGGTGCGGCCGCGAGCTCCGGGACACAAATCAACGCAAATTGAACCTTCAGGCCCGCAGTCGTAAAAGCTCTGTTTGCCCGCGGTGTAGCATCTTTCTGGGCCGGTTTGCGACCGACGACATAGACCAAAAAGCCGGGGCCTTCGAGATATGCGTTGCCGGCGACGTCGGCGAACTGCTGCCTATGAGCCCGCAGGTTGTCGGCGACGGGCGGGGTAACGTAGTCGGTGACGAGCAGCGGCGTGCGCGCGTCGACGCGAGCCGCGTGTTGCAGCTGGGCGATGACGGCGCCGAGCGTTGCCGGCGCGACTCTGTGCTTGATTTCGACGGCGTACTCAATATGAGCGCCACCTTTGGCGATGCGCAGCCAGGCGTCGACCTGCCGTCTACCAACGGTCTTCGGCTGCTTCTGCACGTTGACGGCTAGGCCGTGGTCGCGAAGGGCCCGGATGGCCGCGTCGAGAAGCGTGGTTTCGGCGGCAGTGTTCATTTGTGATCCTTGTTCACGCGTCGTGAACACGACCATATTATGAACAACTGGCGGTGGCCATTCAACGCCGCTGCGGCCAGGTCGCCCAGAGGTAGAGCCTATCCCTCGTACCGCAGGACGTGCAGGCCGGCGTTCCAATCGCTGGCATAGATCAGTCCGTCTCGCGTCACGTAGCAGTCGCAAGTCAACGCGGAGCGTGCGACTTGCGGGCGCGGATCGAGCATGCGCTTAGGGATAGGCGGAATCCACGAGGCGATCTCGCGCGGTTGGTACTGATCGCGAATGTCGAACACGCGCACGCCGGCATTGTGATAAGTCGCGAAGATCGTCTCTTCGCTCACGAAACTGCCCGGCCGGTTCTCGTGCAGATTGTGCGGGCCGAAATTGCCCATGGCGCAGAAATCGAGATCGGTCGGCGTCGGCAACGTCGCGATCGGCACGGGGTTCTCGTCGGCGCGGACGTCGACGACCCACGTATAGAACAAACCTTTCGCACAAAAATCGGCGTTCGATTCATCGGCGACGATGACGAGCTTGCGCCCGGGCAGCGGCAGCGCCGTATGCGTGCCGCCGGGATACGGCGGCGACCAATTGATGTGCGACAAGAGCTTCGGATTCGCGGCGTCGCCGACGTCGTGAATCGTGAGCCCGCCGTCGCGCCAAGCGGCGTAGCCGCGATCGCCGGCGACGATCATGTGGTGCAGCGCGTAGCGTTTGCCGGGCGGTGCAGTGGACGTCTCGCCGGCGGCGCGGTTCATTCCGGGTAGCCACCAGCGGGAGACGATCTCGGGCCTGAGGATGTCGTTCAAGTCGACGATGCACAGGATGTGGTCGGTGAAGCCGTCGAAATGCGCCGATACGTAAGCGTATCGCCCGCCGGCCCACCACAGGCGATTGATGCCGATGCCGGGCATCTCGAGGAACGCGATCTCACGCGGCTCGGCGGGGTTCCTCTCGATGTCGAAAACGGAGAGCCCCGCCCGGAAAGGCAGCCGATTCGTCAGGCTGTCCGCGAGCGTGTTCTCGAAGTAGTCGCGCTCCCGGTCATAGGATTGCATGCGCACGATGTTCGCGCCGTTCGCGAGCAGCATGAGGCCGTTCGCGACTTGCAGATGATGCGTGCGCGTATTCGGCGCCGTGACGAAGTAGTGCACGGGCTTGAGATTGCGCGGGTCGCGTGCGTCCATGACCGTGACGCCGTCGCTGAACATGTGGCCCACGTAAAGGTGGCCGCGATTCAGCATGACCTGCACGCCGTCGGGCCGGCCGCCTTGATCGCTGAAGGAAACGTGCCGGATCCCGTTGCCGATGCCTTCGGGCGGAATGTCGTCGCCCGGGGCCGCGCGCAGGAGGCGCGGCAGAGCGCTGCCTACGGCGGCTCCGGCAAGCCCAGCCAAATGTGCGCGTCGCGTGATCATGGTATGTAGGAGCGAGCTTTGCTCGCGATGAGAAGATCGCGAGCGAAGCTCGCTCCTACAAAAGACGCCGCTGTTACGGTGTCCACGTATCCCAAGTCCTCGAGATCTGTCCCGCCATTTTCGCAGGGTCCGCGCCGGGAATCGGCTCGAACTTTTGCACGCGGCCGGCGAAGCAGTCGGCGAGGTACAAGTTGCCGAGCTGGTCCGTCGTGATGCCATGCGAGCATCCCAGCCGCCCCGCCTCCGGCCCCCCGGCGCCCCAGCTATAGAGGAAGTTGCCGTCGAGATCGAACTTGAGGAATCGGAACGTCCTGCCGTCGCCGGCCCAAATGAAGCCATCCTGGTCGATGAAATGATTGACGACGAACGCCTGGGTGCTTTCCGGCCAGTGCGGCGAGCGCAGCGGCCACATGTCGAGGAAGGTGCCGTTCTCGTCGAACACCTGCATGCGTTGGTGCCCGCGGTCGACGACGAACACACGCCGATCCGCACTGATCGCGATGCTGTGCACGGTGTTGAACTCGTTCGGTCCGGGATTCGCCGGATCCGCCGGCGCTTGGCCCCAATCCATGAGGAAGTTGTCGTTCGCGTCGAACTTGGCGACGCGCGTGCCGCCGTAACCGTCGGAGATAAAGTACGTGCCGTCGGGCAGCCACGCGATATCCGTCGGCCGATCGAAAGTGTTCGGACCCCGGCCGCGCACGCCGAGCTCGCCTTTGCTCATGTCGAGCTCGCCGTCGTACGTGAAGCGGTAAATCATGTGCAGCTGATCGTCGATGATCCAGACGTGCTTCTCGGGATCGTACGGGCTGATTTTGATCTGGTGCGGTCCGCGCCCGCAGGGAAGCTGGCTGAACATTGCGTCGAGCTGCGGCCACTCGTCGACGAGGTTGCCTTCGCCGTCGACGACGATGATCGAGTGCTCGAAGCGGCGCTCCCAGCCGCGTTTCGGCTCCTCGCTGCAGGTCGCGGTGATGCCGTCGCCGTTGCCGGTCGACGTGCGCGCAGGCGTGAGTGCCGCATAAGGTGTCCACGGCGCGGTGCCTTCCGGCAGCGGCAGCTCGCCGCGCATGGCGATCCAGATGCGGTCCGGGCTCTCGGCATAGACGCCGCCGAAGGAGCCCCAAGTCCACCCGTCGTGGGAATGACGCGTGTCCGGCAACGGCTTCGGCCAGCCTTCGACGATGCGGTAGGGGCCGGTGGGCCAGTCGTGGTAGCTCCAACGTTCGGCCGTCGCGGCGCCGGCCGCCCGGGCTGCGGGCGCGTTGCTTGCGGCGCCGCCGGCCGCGGGGGCCGAGGCGTCGCTCGCGGGGGCTTGCGAGTCGCCGCTCTCGCAGCTTGCGAGGCCGAACATCGATAGCAGAGTGGAAACTATGAGCAATCGGGTGAGAGAAGGTGTGCCGCGCATGGGGTCCTCCATTATTGTTCCGCTATTCTGCACCTAGCGGCGCAATTGAACCATGGCGCACCCGCGAATCGAGGCTACAACGCCAACCCTTTGGCGCTGCCCATGAGCTTAGTCGAGTTGATGTCGAAGAGGGCACAGATGACCTCTCGGTCATTGTGTTGGTTCCAGCTCGCCTTCGTCGGGCCCGCAGAGGGCGCGAGTCTCGTTTTCGGTGCCTCGTGCGACTGCCTCGGAGGCGCGATCTGTCATAATGATACGGGCGCGGCAACAACAACTATGAAAACCCCAATCCTCCTGCCCTTGGTCTCCCTCTTTGCGTCGCTCGCTTCGGCCCAGCAGTCGGTTCCGTTCGCGGACGGTATTCCCGTCGCACCCGAGTTGCCGGTGCCGCCCGTGCCGTACGAGCCCAGGACCTACGAGACCGCCGAAGGCATGGACATTCGCGTCGTCGTCGTCGCGCGCGGGCTCGTCAATCCCTACAGCATTGCGTTTCTGCCGGACGGCGTCATGCTCGTTACCGAGAAGGACGGGAGGCTCCGCGTCATTCGCGACGGCGTGCTCGATCCGAACCCCGCGCCGGGTATCCCCGAAGTCAAAGCGAATCGCCGCTCGGGGCTCAACGACCTCGCGCTGCATCCGAATTACGACGTGAACCGTTACGTCTATTTCACGTACCACAAGCCGTTGCGGGACGACACGTCCGCGATGGCGATTGCGCGCGGCCGCTGGAACGGCACGGGGCTCGAAGGCACCGAGGACGTGTTCGTGACCGATCCCGGCGCGGGCGACCGCTCGCGCATGGTCTTCGGGCCGGACGGGACGATCTACATGTCGACCGCGGGCGACGGCGCGCAGGATCCCGGGTCTCACGCCGGCAAGATCCTGCGCTTGACCGACGAAGGTGGAGTGCCGGCCGACAATCCGTTCGTGGGCATCGAAGGCTACAAACCCGAGATCTTCACGCTCGGCCATCGCACGACGCTCGGTCTCGCGGTGCATCCCGGCACCGGCGAAATCTGGCAGAACGAGAACGGCCCGAACGGCGGCGACGAGATCAACATCTTGAAAGCCGGCGCGAACTACGGCTGGCCCCTCGTGAGCCTCGGCCGCACTTATCAAGGGCCGTGGCATTCACAGCGGTTTCAGGCTCCGGGCTTCGAGGACCCGATCGTCTACTGGACGCCGTCGATCGCGGTCTCGGGCCTCGCGTTCTATACGGGCGACAAGCTTCCGGCATGGAAAGGCGATGTGTTCGTCGGCTCGCTACGCACGGGCGAGATAATCGGCACGGGACACATCGAGCGCATCCTCTTTAACGAGAACATGGAGGAGCTCAGGCGCGAAGCGCTGCTGCGCGACTGGCGCCATCGCATGCGTGACATTCGCCAGGGGCCGGACGGACTGCTCTATGTGCTCGTCGACCACGAGGACGGCGCGGTGTTGAGGATCGAGCCGCTGTGAAAACCGACTACGTCCTCATCGACTACGAGAACGTCCAGCCCAAGGATTTGTCGCTGCTCGGCGGACACCCTTTCAAAGTCATGGTGTTCGTCGGCGCGAACCAGGCGCGCATTCCGTTCGAGCTCGCCAAGGCGCTCCAGGCGATGGGCGAGAACGCCGAGTACGTGCCGATCAGCGGCACCGGGCGCAACGCGCTCGATTTCCACATCGCGTTTCATCTCGGCGAGCTCGCGAGCAAGGATCCCGAGGGCTACTTCCACATCATCTCGAAGGACACGGGGTTCGATCCGCTCGTCAAGCATCTCAAGGAGCGCGGCATCCGGGTCCGCCGCTCGCGCGACCTCGCGGAGATGCCGATCTTAGGGATAACGTCGCCGAAGACCGCGGACGAGCGCATCGACGCCATCGTCAAGAATCTCGCGAGCCGCGGCCACTCGCGCCCGCGCAGGCGTAAGACGCTCGCGAGCTCGATCAACTCGCTGTTCATGATGAAGCTCGAGGAGAGCGACGTCGATGGGCTGATCCAGGCGCTCGAGCAGCGCGGGGTGATCGCGATCGAGGAGGGGAAGGTCAGCTACAATCTATGAGGAGAGGATAGACATGAAGAACGGTGCATGGAGCCTGCTTGCGCTTGCGGCGGCATCTTTGCTCGGCTCGTCCGCGCTGGCACAGCAGGTCGCGGACCCGGGTTTCAAGAGCGTCGGCCGAGGGGCGCCGCTTGCGGCTGATCTCAATGAATACGAGATGACGGGTGCCACCGTTCGAGTGACTTTCGGACCGGGCGGCCCGCGGCGCGATCCGAACGCTTTTACGGGCAGCGCGCGCAACGGCGAGTCGCCGCCCGGCATCGAGCCGCTCGAGGTGGACCTCTTCACGTCCAAGGACTTCTATAAGGATCGCGACCTCTGGACCGATCCGCGCTATTTCCGCTGCAACAGCCCGGCCGCGATCGAGGACCTCTGGGGCGGCAACCGCGAGGGTCTGATCGGGGACAACCCGCCCGCGACGGCGCCGTGGGGCTATTGCGACCGCGACTATCCGCGCGAGGCCATCGTGAGCCCCTATCCGTTCAAGACTGCGCAAGAGCATTACGAGGCGCTGCTCGAGGAGACGCGCGAACGCGGCGGCCCGACGCAACATACTTACGCGACGGTGCCCGGCGAGTGGACCGGCGTCTACATGCACCCCGGACGGACGCCGAATAACCAGTATTGGTTCCGCATGCGGCATGTGCAGATGCCGACGGTTCTGTCGCTGCTCACCGAGGAATACCAAACCCGGATGGTGCAGGAGGCCTACCATCACGGGAACACCAATAAAGCGATGTGGCCATCGCAATTCTGCTGGCCCGAAGGTTTCATGCGGCGCTGGCACGAGGCCGCGGTCTGGGAGCACTACATCATGGTCACGCCATCGATGGTGCAGATCCTCGCGGGCGTCGCGCGCAACTTCATCACCAACATCCACATCGGGCGCGAGTTCAACATGGAAGGCGAGGTGCCGCGCTTAGGCGCCGACGTGCCGCGCTGGTATGGGGAAACGATCGGCTTCTGGGATGAGGACACGCTCATCACGTGGACGTCGAATATCCAGGGCTGGAAGGTGCATGCCGCCTTCGAGCACTCGAATAAGATGCAGACGATCGAAATCTACACGCCGAATCGCGACGCGGACGGCAACTTCCTCGGGCTCAATCACGAAGCGATCTTCTATGACCCCGAGGCGCTCGTGGAGCCCGTGCGCATCATCCGCAATTACGTCAAAACGAGCGGTTTCGAGGAAGCCGAACCGTACGTGTTCATCGAATGCGTGCAGACGATTTTCTCGATCGACGGTACCGCGACCCCGGTGGCGCCTGGCCAGGTTATCGAATACGAAGTGCCGGACATGTACGGCCGCCCATGGGCGCAAATCTGGGAGAAGTACTGGGAACAGGGCATGGAGAAGCCTGAAGAAGAGGACATCTTCAGCTTCGATTAAGCTCCGTTGCGGCATAATAAAGGATCGGATTGAGAGTGGAGTACCTATGCATCCTCGTAGCAGAGTCGCCGCAGCGCTCGTCGCGGCCCTAATGCTTGCCGCACCCGTCTGGGCGCATCACTCGTTTGCGATGTACGACCTACGGATCACGAAGGTCTTCACGGGCGTCGTCACGCGCGTCGACCCCG
>Ga0209320_10001090_pt1 | contig 14075 bp, 9 predicted proteins | sample Rifsed13ft4_FD_184008 | JGI IMG/M metagenome (GOLD analysis project Ga0209320, IMG submission 184008) | Soil microbial communities from Rifle, Colorado, USA - sediment 13ft 4 (version 2) | ecosystem: Environmental > Terrestrial > Deep subsurface > Rock core/Sediment | place: Rifle, Colorado... | reverse complement strand
CGGCGTGGATGCTGGATACCGTCCGCTCGGGGTCGCCACTTCGGTCTCGCTAACGGCCTGTGAACTTCGGCTCCCGCTTCTCCTGGAACGCGCGGACGGCCTCGCGGTGGTCTTCCTTGGTCATCGACATCTCTTCGAGTGACAGCGAGAGCGGCAGCACCAGGTTCGAAATCGCCTTGATGATCTTGTTGACCGATACCTTGGTGGACTGGATTGCGAAGGGGGCTCCGGTCGAAAGACGGCGCGCCATGGCGACGGCCTCATCGAGCGCCTTGCCCTCGTCGACGACTTTGTTCACGAGCCCGAGCTCGTAGGCTTCCTGCGCCGACATGAGGTCGCCGGTCATAAGCCACTGCTTGGCGCGGTTGACTCCGATTAACAGCGGCCAGATCACCGCACCGCCGTCGCCTGCCGTGATCCCCATCTTCACGTGGGGGTCGCCGAACCTCGCGTTCGACGAAGCCACAACCATGTCACAGCACAGCGCAACGGTGGCTCCGAGCCCCACGGCCGGGCCGTTGACAGCCGAGATCAGTGGCTTTTCGAGGTCGAGGATAGAATCCACGATGCGGCGCGCTTCCTGCATCATGGTGAGGCCAGACTTGGTGGCCATGCTTGCGCCGGAAAAGTCTCCACCCGCACAGAACGCGCGCCCCGCCCCGGTGATCACCGCCGCGAGGACGTCACCGTCGGCCTGCAGGTCGAGGAAGATTGTCGACAGTTCCGAGTGCATGGAGCCGTTGACCGCGTTGAGTCGCTCCGGACGGTTCAGCGTTAGCACCGCGATCCCCTCGCGCTTTTCGATGAGGATGGTCTCGTAGTTTTCCTGGTTGAGCATGATGGCCCCTTTCGCCCCGCATCATAGGCGCTGCCGGGTCCGGTGCCACGGTGGCAAGGCGCCCAAAACGAGACCAGGAGAGGTGGCAGATGCCGCCTCTCCTGGCAGTTCTGAGCAAGCCGGCCCGGCGCGGGTCGTGATCGACTAAGCGATGGCTCCGGGCGCGACATTGCCCGCAGTCGCCCACCTCGCACGCTGGCCGGTGTAGAAGAACACGAACTCATAAACCTGGTCGGCGGCCAGTTCTTCCGAAACAAACGCCTCGCCCACGCGGATCCCATGGTGCGTGATCAGTTCCTGGTGGACCGGGAAGAAGTGGGTCGCGCTCCACGGCTCCGGCGCAGGCAGGACCTCCAGTGCCCAGACATCGCTGGCGACGATCGCTGGACGGAATTGCGCGAGCCACCGCGCCTCCCGCAGGTAGATGCCCGGCTCGGTCGCGAGGTACCGGCTGCGGTACGGCTCATCCAACCGGAACAGGTGCGTCCAGCCGGTGCGTATCACCACCACGTCGCCGGGCTCAATGGACTTGATCTTCCCAAAGTCCATCGCGGCCAGCAGGTCCTCGACCGTGATCCGATAGCTGTTGCCCAGGATGGGCTGGCCATCAACCGGCTCGCCAAGAGCCGCACTGTCGCCCTGGGCGACTTTGACGGAGAGGACGTCGAGCAGCACTCCCCTCGTGATGAATGGGTTGACCAGATGCTGCCCGAAGAAGTTCGCACCGTGGGGATTGCCTTCGATCATTTCGGCGACCCTGACGCCGTTGTAGAACACGTCTGCCACGCCGATATGGGGCAGGCCATCCACCTGGGTCGCTATCTGGTAGGTCGTGTCAATCGTCTCTTCCATCCCGATGACGGCGTTGTCCCCGAAGGGCGCGCCGGGCCCTACGCGCGTCTGCTCATATTTCCGGATGCCGTAGGCGGGCATGCCGGGCTCCATGATTTCGCCCAGGTTGTAGATTTTCGGCGGCTTATTCTTGTTCTTGCTGATGAGTCGAAGTGCAGAGATCGTCTTCTCGGGAGTGATCTCGTTCAGTGCGCCAATCTGATCGTCGGCGCCGTAGATACTCGGGTACCAGCCGGCCGACCCATCGGCGACCGCCGCCGGGTCGAATGGCTCATCATCAAAGTCACTCACCTGGAACGGAACCCGAGTCGAGGCCGGCCCCGGCGGCAGGGTACCCGCCTTCGCCGCGGCCTGGAGGATGCCGTAGTTTCCTGTCGCGTGAGCCGCGAAGAAGGCTGCGCTCGTGGCAGCCCCTGCCTGGAGGATTCGCCGGCGGCTCACTCCGCGGCTGACTGCCTGGTTGCCTGGCTCGGTCGGCTTATGACCAGTACGCATCACGTATACCTCTCCAATATTCATTCAGAGACGGAAGGACGGCCAGAACTCAACCCCCGAGCGATTCTAAGAACCGGCCGGCCGCCCTGAATTGCGCCGGCGTTGCAAACCAGCTATCGCGCATAACAGTTGAGTGAATCGGCGGTGAGAGCGCGCACCCACGCTCGGGCTGCGCCTGTTCTAGGGGGAGCCCCAGGGTAGCGTCTAGAGGGCCATCAAGATGGGATCGGAAAGAAAGAGGATCCCCAGCAGGGCGAGAGAAACCAGCGCCAGCCGTCCCTGCAGTCTCATAGCGTTTCACCTCGCCGACCAGGTTCGCCAGTGCCGCCCGAACGGAGCTTCTGCACCAGGTGTACAGCCATGTTCGCCTCCGTGACGATCGTGGGGTTTCGGGGCGCTCGGAGCATAAACGGCGGCTCGATCGTGGTGACAGGCGCATGACGCCAGCCAGGCTGGAGACTGACCTACAATGGGTCGCCAGCACCGAAACAGGGAGGCCATATGCGATTCATCATGTACGGGGCGGGCGCGATCGGCGGCGTCGTCGGGGGGCGTCTTTTCCAGGCAGGGCACGACGTTCTCCTCATCGCCCGGGGCGCCCACTACGAGGCGATGAGGGCAAATGGACTCGTCCTCCGTTCCCCGGAAACAACAGAAACCATTCGTGTACCGGTTGTCGGCCAGCCATCGGAAGTCGACTTCCGCGCCGGAGACGTGGTCCTCCTGTCGATGAAGACCCAGGACACAGCGCCCGCCCTGCTGCAACTCCGCGATGCTGCCGGGGTGGATGTCCCCGTTGTTTGCATGCAGAACGGTGTCGAGAACGAGCGGATGAGTGCGCGGCTGTTTTCGAACGTCTACGCGACCGCGGTGATGCTCCCTGCCACCCACATGGAACCGGGAGTCGTCCAGGCCGACTCCGCACCGGTGACGGGGATTCTCGACACCGGCAGGTACCCATCCGGCAGCGATGAGGTCGTCGAAGAACTTTCCGCAGCCCTCGAATGCTCGACGTTCAGTTCGCGGCCGGATTCCAACATCATGCGGAAGAAGTACGCGAAGCTACTGATGAATCTCGCGAACTCGCTCCAGGCCATGTGCGACCCCGGTGACGATACGCGCGAACTCGCGCGACTCGCCCGTGAGGAGGCAAAGGAGTGTTATCGCGTCGCCGGCATCGACTACGCCAGCGAGGAGGAGGACCGGGAGCGTCGCGGGGGGCTCATCACGATCGGACGCGTCGGCGGCCAGGCCCGCCAGGGCGGGTCAACCTGGCAAAGCCTTGCCCGGGGCAAGAACACCATCGAGGCGGACTACCTCAATGGCGAAATCGTGCTGCTTGGGCGGCTCCACGGGGTGCCGACGCCAGTGAATTCCATGCTGCAGAAGATGGCCAACGAATTGGCTCGGGCGGGAAAGCCGCCTGGCAGCCTCCGAGCCGAAGAACTTATGACGAGGCTTGACTGACAGGAAGCAAGGGAGTGGGGGCGTCCTTTTTTTCCAGCCGGACGCCCCCGGCGGGCTCGAAGTGGACGTTATGAAGAGGGTCTACGCCTGCGGGAGATTGGGGTTGGAGACGAGCAGTTTTCCCGTCGAACCCTCCTCCGTGTAATCGAAGTGGGCGCCGGCCAGCAGGGGGACCTGCTGCTTCTCGACAACCATCGTGATGCCGTACTGCTCGAAAACCACATCATCGGGGTCGGCCTCGCGTTCGAGGTCGATGCGATGCGCCACGGCCGACTCTGTTTGCTGGATGGAGAAGCGGACGACGGCGTCCTCCGCGTTGGCAGTTCGAGCGGCGGACTTGATCATGTCGGCCGCGGATTCACTAACGGTGAGGACTGGTTGTTCGCTGCGGCTGTTACTGGCCATTGATACCTCCAGGAGCCACCCCTCGGGCAGGGGCGCTGGTGTTGCCCGCCCTTCCACCCTCTAGAGGTGCCGAGCAGATGTCAAATCGCACTCCCTGAACGGAAAGAACTGTTGGGAGTCAGGGCGCGTCCCCATTCGCGGCTATACTCGAAAGATGCGCACTGAGAAGCGACCGTCCCTCATCGTCGTCTCCGACTTCATATGACCGTGGTGCTACGTCGGCCTCGTGGAGGTCGAGCGATTGCGGCAGGACTACGACATGGACGTGCGATTCGCGCCGTTCCTGCTTGACCCGACCATCCCGCCGGAGGGCAAGACGCGTCAGCCGATGACTCGGGAGGGCGACCCGCCGTCGCCACTGGAACAACGCGGGGAGTCGCTTGGCATTCGGTTCTCCCGCGGACGTACATTCACGCCCAATTCGCATCTATCGCTTGAAGCCGGGGAGTTCGCCGCCGAGCACGGCGCGTCGCAAGAGTTCCACCGTGCGATGTTCAAAGCCTACTTCGAAGACCTGGAGAACATCGGCGACCTGGAAACGGTCGTCCGGATTGGAGCTTCTACAGGGCTCGATGAGGCTGAACTGCGCCACGCCCTTGAACAGGGCGACTTCCGGCAGCAGGTCGACGACGGTATCCGTTGGTCCAGCCAGATCGGTGTGACGGCGGTCCCAACCTTTGTCTTCGATGAACAGTATGGCGTGGTCGGTGCTCAGGACCGGGCTGTATTCGAAAGCGTGTTCCAGCAGCTGGGCTATTCGCCGCGCGACGGCGACCGCCCCTCCTGAACGCCCGGTGACCGGGAAGGCACTTTGAACAGGACGGCAGCGAGCGGCGGCACATTGATGGTCAGTGAGTGTTGTCGCCCATGGAGCGGGATTGGCACCGATTCGACCCCGCCGAGGTTCCCCTGACCGCTCCCCCCGTAGAGCAGTGAGTCACTGTTGAAGATCTCCTCGTAGTGTCCCGAAACGGGCACACCGATCCTGTAGTTGTCGCGCGGGACCGGCGTGAAGTTGACCACCACGGCGATGGACTCGCGCCCCCCGGTGGCATTTCGGATGTAGCTAAGGACACTCGAATCGTCGTCGTTTGCGTCGATCCACTCGAATCCGGCCGGATCGAGGTCAAGTTCGTGGAGCGCCGGCTGGTCGCGGTACGTCCGGTTGATGTCCTCCACGAGTCGCTGAATGCCCTGGTGGGGGAGGAATTGCTGGAGATGCCACTCGATGCTGGCATCGTGGTTCCATTCGCTCCACTGCGCGATCTCGCCTCCCATGAACAGCAGCTTTTTGCCGGGCTGCGTGAACATGTAGGAGTAGAGCAGCCGCAGGTTCGCGAACTTCTGCCAGTCGTCACCCGGCATCTGGCCGATGAGCGAGCCCTTCCCGTGGACGACCTCGTCGTGCGAGAGGGGCAGCACGAAATTCTCAGTGAACGCGTACACCATCCTGAAGGTCAGCTCGTGGTGATGGTGCCGGCGGTGGATCGGGTCGCGCCGTATGTACTCGAGCGTGTCGTGCATCCATCCCATGTCCCACTTCAGGCCAAAACCAAGGCCCCCCACGTAGACTGGCCGGGAGACCATCGGCCAGGAGGTTGACTCCTCGGCGAACGTCTGCACATCCGGGAAGCTGCGGTAGATCTCCGTGTTCACCTGGCGGAGGAAGTCCATGGCGTCGAGGTTCTCACGGCCTCCGTAGCGGTTGGGGATCCACTCGCCTTCCTTGCGCGAATAGTCCAGGTAGAGCATCGACGCAACCGCATCGAGTCGCAGACCGTCGGCGTGGTAGCGGTCCAGCCAGAACATGGCGCTGCTGACCAGGTAGCTTCGAACTTCGTTTCGGCTGTAATTGAAGATGAGGCTGTCCCAGTCGGGATGAAGGCCCACGCGGGGGTCGGCGTGTTCGTAGAGGTGGGTCCCATCGAAGTAGCCAAGCGCGAACTCGTCTTTGGGAAAGTGTGACGGCACCCAGTCCAGGATGACGCCGATGCCGTTCTGGTGGAGGTGGTCGATGAGGAACATGAAGTCCTCGGGGGTCCCGAAGCGGCTCGTCGGGGCGAAGTAGCCGGTCGTCTGGTAGCCCCACGAACCGTAGAACGGGTGCTCCATGATCGGCAGGAACTCCACGTGGGTGAAGTTCATCCGGCACACGTAATCGGCGAGCGGGCCGGCGACTTCGCGGTAGTTGAGCGACCGGTTACCCTCCTCGGAACTGCGCATCCATGAACCGAGATGCATCTCGTAGATGGAGATCGGTGCATCGAGAGCGTTCCGCCGATGGCGGCCGGCCATCCACTCCTGGTCGTTCCACGTGTGGTTGATGTTCCAGACCTTCGATGCGGTCTTCGGAGGAGTTTCGGTGTGGAAGGCGAAAGGGTCGGCTTTTTCGACCCGGTAGCCGTGGTAGTGGGAAACAATGAAATACTTGTAGGCCGTCGTCTGGGTGACGCCGGGGATGAACCCTTCCCAGATTCCCGAACTCCCGCGCGGACGGAGGGGGTGGGACTCGCGGTTCCACCCGTTGAAGTCGCCAATGACCGACAGCCGTTCAGCATCGGGCGCCCAGACCGCGAAGTACACACCCTCCTGACCATCAGCCGTCATGAGGTGTGCGCCGAACTTTTCGTAAAGCCGGTAGTGCGAGCCCTCGTTGTAAAGATAGACGTCGTCGTCCGTCAGGCGCGTGACGTCGTAGCGGACAGGCGCATCACCCGCCGCGGCAGCGCCCGAGTTGCGGGACGATTTCTGTCGGGTGCCCTTTCTATCCGCCATAGCAACCACCTTCTGTCGTCGTTTGGAACCGCGACGTTTCTATCAGTCCTTCCGCGGCGAACCCATGAGCTCTAGGACTCCGCGTAGAGGAATCTCTATCCACTCGGGCCGGTTGTTCAGTTCGTAGCCCAGTTCGTAGATAGCCTTCTCGAGGAGATGCACATCCAGCAATACTTTGAGTTCACGCCGGGAATCGGGCAGGAACTGCGCACCCTCCGCTGTTTTCAGGTACGCCCGGAGGTATTCGGCGCCCACCCAGTCATACCAGAGTCGGGCGCCCAACTCTGACTGGGTTGCATCCCGTGAGCGGGCCCCCGGCACCTCACCCTGCATGAGCGGCGAAAACGCCGCATAGTGAAACGACCGCAGCATGCCCGCCACGTCCCGCAAGGCCGACCGCTTGAGACGACGCTCGCCAAGCGGGCGGGACGGCTCGCCTTCAAAGTCGATGATGACGAAGTCCTTGCCGGTGTAGAGCACCTGGCCGAGGTGGTAGTCCCCGTGAGTTCGGATGCGGCGCCCGGTGATCCGCCCTTCGATGAGGCCACCAAACTTCGCCGCGACATCGTCCTCGAGTGCGAGCAATTGTTCCGCCCGTTCCTGAACCGCGCCCTCCGGCAGGAGCCGCTGCCGGTCGCGAAGAAGACGGAAGGTCTGGCGGGCGCTGCTCAGCATCCCCTGGAACATGGCGCGCTGCTGGAACGGGGTGTAGGGCTCAGGCGTGAACGCCTGGTGGGACACCGATGCGAAGGCCGCGTGCAATTCTGCGGTGCGCACGCCAAGGACCCTCGCGGACTCCAGGTAAGGCCCTATCAGGTCGCCCACTGCAGGGGGCGGCTCCATGTCGACGAGGTCGAGCAGGTGGCGCCCGCGCTGTGGGATTTCGATTTCCGGCGGCGCCGAAAGGACCCGCTCGTAGTACCTGCCCAGTTCGTCTGTCGTGTAGCTCCAGCCGTCGACGCCGTTCGGGATGAACTCCTGGAGGATCCCGAGTGTGGCCGGCTCGCCGCCGCCGGCATGGTACTCGAGGGCGCCGGCCGTGGCCGGGATGCGAGCCGTCAGGGGGCGTTCGGCCAGGACCCGGCCAATTTCCAGTTCCGGGTTTGTTCCGCGGTCGAGACGACGAAAGATCTTCAGGATCAGCCGGTCTCCGAAAACGATGGACGTGTTGCTCTGCTCGCCGCGCATCACGGTGGGCGTGAGGACCTCGGACGCGGGCCCTCGCAGCGCCCGGAGGAAGCGGGTGGCTGAAGCGCGAAGTTCTCCCGCTTCGCCGCGGGCAGACCGCCGGCGGACGATCAAGTGCAAGAGCATTTCAGCGAAGCTCTCGTCCCAGAGCGCATCAATGAGGAGATGGTCCGAATCTTCGGACTGCGTGCGAATTCGCGCGATTGCTGCCCTCGGGTAGTCGCGCAACACCTGCTCGACCCGGTCGCCGGAAACGGTCGTAAAGGGGAGCACGTACTGCTCTGACTCACCCTGGAAGTAATCGACCCGAAGAATGCCGATGTACGCCGAGGCGACGACCTCCCGCCCACGTTTGCACGGGATGACATCCGCGAGGCTCACGGCCCGTACCGACCGGGCCTTGCCGCCGAACCAGCGCTGACTCTTCACGTAGTTGGTGATGCTGGCGCCGAGAGCCTGGCGGCTGCGCCCGGCGAGGACGCTCGTCCAGCTTTCCCCGGCGCGGATGACCGGCAACTGCTCCGCGTGGGTGGGCAGGGCGGTTGCGGTTAGCACCTGTGGCTGCAAATCGAACCAGTAGAACGTGTGCGGCCCGAGCGAGAGGAAGTAGCGCCCGTCACCCACCGGCGGGAAGGCGGATCGCCCGAAGAGTTCCACCGGCACCGCACCCCGAAACTCCGAGAGGTCGAGTTCGAGCGGCTGAACGAAGCGGGACAGGTTCGCTACGACGAGGATCGTCTGATTCTCGTGCCTCCGCAGATATGCCAGCACCTTGCGATTTTCCGGCTGCAGGAGCTCTAGTGTGCCTCGGCTGAACGCCTTATGTCGCTTCCGCAGTTCCATCAGCCGCTTCATCCACCACAGCAGCCAGTGGGGGTTATTGTGTTGCGTTTCGACATTCACCGCTTCGTAGTGGTACTCCGGGTCGATGATGACAGGGGCGTGCAACCGCTGAGGGTTGGCGCGCGAGAAGCCGGCGTTGCGGTCCGCGCTCCATTGCATGGGCGTACGGACGCCATTCCTGTCCCCGAGGAAGACGTTGTCTCCCATCCCGATCTCATCGCCGTAGTAGATGACCGGCGTGCCTGGCAGGGAGAAGAGCAACGCGTTCAGCAGTTCCATCTTGCGGCGGTTGTTCTCCATGAGGGGCGCGAACCGCCGTCGAATGCCGAGATTGATCCGCATGGCCGGGTCCTGTGCATAAACCCGGTTCATGTAGTCGCGCTCCTCATCCGTGACCATTTCGAGCGTCAGTTCGTCGTGGTTGCGAAGGAAGATGGCCCACTGGCAGCTCTCGGGGATAGGCGGCGTCTGGTCGAGGATCTCCACGATGGGGAACCGATCCTCCATCCGCGTCGCCATGAAGAGCCGCGGCATCAGTGGGAAGTGATACGCCATGTGGCACTCGTCGCCGTCACCGAAGTAGGCCACTGCGTCCTCGGGCCACTGGTTCGCCTCGGCGAGGAGCATCCGGTTGGAGAACCTGGCGTCGATGTGGGCACGCAGTTCTTCCAGGTAACCATGCGTCTCCGGCAGGTTTTCGCAGCTCGTGCCCTCACGCTCATACAGGTAGGGCACCGCATCCAACCGCATCCCGTCGACCCCCATGCCAAACCAGAAATCGACGATTTCGAGCATTGCCTTGCGCACGGCCGGGTTTTCGAAGTTGAGGTCCGGCTGGTGGGCGTAGAACCGGTGCCAGTAGTGGGCCCCCGCAATCGAATCCCAGGACCAGTTGGAATGTTCGAAGTCCTTGAAGATGATGCGGGCATCTGCATAGCGGTCCGGAGAGTCGCTCCAGACGTAGAAGTCTCGCCACTTGCTGCCCGCCGGAGCCCGGCGCGAGCGCTCGAACCAGGGGTGCTGGTCCGACGTATGGTTCAACACCAATTCGGTTATGACGCGAAGCCCGCGCCGATGAGCTTCCTTGAGGAACACCTGGAAGTCGCGAAGGGTGCCGTAGGCCGGGTTGACGCTCTTGTAGTCGGAAATGTCGTAGCCGTCGTCCTTGCCGGGCGAGGGGTAGAAGGGCAGCACCCAGATCGCCGTGACGCCGAGGTCCTCCAGGTAGCCGAGCTTCTGAGTGAGGCCCTTAAAGTCGCCGATGCCGTCACCATCGGCATCAAAGAACGACCGGACGTGGACTTCATAGATGATCGCGTCCTTGTACCAGAGCGGGTCATCTTCCAGGTGCGGTGATGAGCGCTGAAGAGTCATTCGCGTGGCTGACCTGGGCTCAGGCAAAGTATTCGAAGTCCTGCTCGGACCGCACGCGGCGTCTCATTCGAAAGACATGCGCCGGTACCGAATGGGGGTCAAGTTGAATGTAATTGGTCGCACCCTTCCAGAGATAGCGGGCACCCGTCAGCAAGTCGTGCATCTCGTAGGGGTGGTCTGGATCGATCCCAAGCGATGCAAGGTCGAGCGTCAACCAGCCCGAATGCGTATGGTGCGGGTCGAGGTTGACGGCCGTGACGATCACGTTGTCGCGGTCCAGCGTGGACTTGCTGTAGGCGATGATCTCGGGATTGTCGACGTCGTGGAAGCGGAGCGTGTCGTTGAACTGAAGTGCCGGGTTTTCATGGCGTGCCCGGTTGACCAGGGCGATGAAAGCACTGAGGCTGTCTCGTCTCTCCAGGTCCCAGCGCCGGACCTCGTACTTTTCTGAGTTGAGATACTCCTCGCTGCCGGGCTCCCGCGGCTCATGCTCCATGAGTTCGAAGGCCGGGCCGTAAATGCCATAGCTGGCGCCGAGCGTGGCCGCGAGCACGAGCCGGGTCATGAATGCGCCCCGGCCCCCGGTCTGCAGGAACTCCGGGAGGATGTCCGGGGTGTTCGGCCAGAGGTTCGGCCGGAAGAATTCCCGCACGTTCGTCTGGGTCAGTTCTGTGAAGTACTCGGTGAGTTCCCACCTGGTGTTTCGCCAGGTGAAGTAGGTGTAGGACTGGTCGAACCCGAGCTTCGCGAGGCGGTACATCAGGGCCGGCCGCGTAAACGCTTCGGAGAGGAGGATGACCTCGGGCTGCGCGCGCTTCAGTTCGGCGACGCACCACTCCCAGAACGGGAACGGCTTGGTGTGCGGATTGTCCACGCGAAAGACGCGGACCCCCTGCTCCATCCAGAAGAGGAAGGTGTCCCGCAGTTCCTCCCACAAGCCCTGCCAGTTGTCCGATTCGAAGTCGAAGGGGTAGATGTCTTCGTACTTCTTTGGCGGGTTCTCGGCGTACTGGACAGTCCCATCTGGCCGGTGACGAAACCACTCCGGATGTTCCTTCACGAGCGGGTGGTCCGGTGACGTCTGGAAAGCGATGTCCAGCGCGACCTCGATGCCGTATGTGCTCCGCGCTTCTTTCACAAGAGCGCGCAAGTCGTCGAGCGTTCCCAATTCGGGGTGAACGGCCCCGTGGCCACCCTCACTCGCACCGATGGCCCACGGGCTCCCAGGGTCCGAAGGGTCGCAACGCAACGTGTTGTTCGGACCCTTGCGGAAGGACCGGCCGATGGGGTGGATAGGCGGAAGGTAGAGAACGTCGAAGCCCATCTGCTTCACGTATGGAAGCCGGGCGCAAACGTCCTTGAACGTCCCGTGGCGGCCCGGTTCCGCCGCGGTCGAGCGCGGAAACATCTCATACCAGGTGCTGAAGCGTGCGAGAGCGGGCGCGACCGCTATCGGGAACTCGGTTTCGGCCCGGGTCTCCAGCCGGCGATCCGGGTGGGCAACCGCGAGGCCGGCAAGGTCATCATCGAGTGCGACGGCAACTCGCGCCTCAACGGAGGCGTCGCTTTCCAGCGCACTCGCCGCGGCATCCAGCTTTCGCCGTTGCGCGCCTTTGGTGCGGAGCCCGATTTGGCGCAGCAGGCTCGCTCCAACGAGCATCTCGACGGAGACGTCCTGCCCGGCGGAGATACGCTTCACCAGTGCCGAGCGCCACGTGGCGAAGTGGTCGACGCCCGCCTGGATCGTGAACAGGTAGCGCCCGAGTTGCTCGACCCGGAAATCGCCGAGCCAACGGTCGTTGCCAAGGAGACGCATCGGAGCTTCGCGCCAGCCGGACTCCGACTCGTGACGCCAGAGGAGCGAGGCGCGGATCTCGTCGTGGCCGTCGCAGAAGATCGTAGCGTGGACCGCCACCTGATCCCCGACTGTTCGCTTGGCGGGGAAGCGACCCCCATCGACAGATGGCTCCACCGCTTCGATTACGACACGTCTGAGACCGTCACGGAGCACGCGCACCTCTTTCAGGGGCAAGGGTCTGAGGAAGGGGACTTCTTTCAGCGTAACTAAAAGCCACTGCCAATGACACCCGGGGGGCGCTTCCCACCCGCCCGATCCCACGATCGGCCGTGCAACGTGGCATTCAGCGGGCGGCAAGTGTCTGCCAGAAGGCTAACACGCGGGCACCACCGCCGATTGGGGAAGGCGCGGTGTGGTACGCTTCGCTTCGGAGAGACGTTTCGCTGCAAACACAACCGACGGAACGGCCAGCCCGGGCCATTGTGAACTCACCTGCCCCGGCGTCTGAGCAGAGGAACTAATCCCGGTGCTCATCGCCGCCCTCGTCATTGGTATCCTCGTTGCCATCAATGCCGTTTACGTGGCCGCGGAGTTCTCCGCCGTCAGCGTTCGGAAGAGCCGCGTGCGCCAGCTTGCGGAGGAGGGCAACGGCGCTGCGCGCCAGCTCCTGCCGGTCGTGGAGGAGCCCGCCCGCCTCGACCGCTATATCGCGGCCTGCCAGATTGGCATCACACTCTCAAGCCTGCTGCTCGGCGCCTACGGACAGGCAACGCTGCCCGGGCGGCTCTCGCCGGCGTTCGAAGGGCTGGGGAACATGCAGGAAGCAACCGCACTGTCGGTTTCGGCGATTGTGGTGCTTCTTGGGCTGACGAGCGTCCAGGTCGTCCTCGGCGAACTCGTCCCGAAGTCGCTCGCTCTCCAGTTTCCAACGCAAACGGCGGTCTACACCGTCGTCCCGATGCGATGGTCGCTGGTCGCATTCAGCTGGTTCATCCGCTTCCTCAACGGAAGCGGAATGCTGGTGCTCCGGCTCGTTCGGGCTCCTTCCATCGGCCACGGGCATGTGCACTCGCCGGAGGAGATCGATTTGCTCCTCGTACAGAGCCGCGACGGGGGGCTCCTGGAGCCGGACGAGCAGCGTCGACTGCGACGGGCGTTGCACCTCGGACGGCAACGTGCGCATCAACTCATGATCCCCAGGACGGAAATGGTGGCAATCAACGCCGAACTACCGGTGGAAACGATTGTCGAAACCGTGATCGCCAGCCCCTACACGCGGCTGCCGGTCTATCTGGAGTCCCGCGACAACGTGATTGGCGTCATCCATACCAAGGACCTCGCGCTTCGGCTGCTGGAGGACCGCCGCATTGAGTCGCTGCAGGAAGTGTTGCGGCCCGTCGTCACCGTGCCGGAAAGCATCCCCGCCGATCGCCTGATCACCACCATGCGCGAACAGGGCGCCAAACAGGCTATCGTCGTCGACGAATTCGGGGGGGTGGCCGGCCTCCTCACCGTCGAGGATGTTCTCGCGGAGGTGCTCGGAGATTTTTCAGACGAGTTCAAACGTGTCAACGTCGATCCGGAACGTTTCCTGGACGGTCGGGTTCGCCTGCCCGGCCAGATGCGCATCGACGAAGCCGAACCCTGGCTCGGCGTCCTCTGGGAGGCGGAGGCCGACACCCTCGGTGGCCATGTCACCGACGTCCTGGGGAGGCTTCCCGAACCCGGCGAGCATCTGACAATCGACGGCGTGGAGGTGGAGGTGGAGCGGGTGGTGAGACACGCCGTCACCTCGGTCCTGGTCCGGCCCGCATTCCCTGAGGTTGACGGCGATGAGTGAGATCCTCATCCCGGCGGTCATCATCGTGATGCTCATCGCCGCCAACGGAGTGTTCGTCGCGGCTGAATTCGCCGTCGCCGGGGTCCCTCGCCCTGCCATCGACCGGCGGGCCGCCCGTGGCGAGCGCGTGGCGCGCCTCGTGCGGCGTGTGATCCGCAACCCGCAGAACACCGACCGCTACATCGCCACCGCGCAGCTCG
>Ga0209320_10001080_pt1 | contig 14122 bp, 14 predicted proteins | sample Rifsed13ft4_FD_184008 | JGI IMG/M metagenome (GOLD analysis project Ga0209320, IMG submission 184008) | Soil microbial communities from Rifle, Colorado, USA - sediment 13ft 4 (version 2) | ecosystem: Environmental > Terrestrial > Deep subsurface > Rock core/Sediment | place: Rifle, Colorado... | reverse complement strand
TCTTCTCCCATCGGCGGAGGTCGTCCATCATGTCCATGAAGTTGCGAGAGTTCCGGTGGATGCGGTCCATCTTGATCACGAGGATCGTGTCCCAGAGGTCCCGCTCCTCCATCATCCGCCGATAGGCGGGTCGTCGGGTGTCCCGCCCGGAGTGGCCGTCGTCGACGTACAGCTTCGCAATCGCCCATCCACGGGCCTTGCAGTACGCCTCGAGTCGCTCCTGCTGCGCCTCGAGGGAGTAACCTTCCTTGGCCTGTTCTTCCGTCGAGACTCTCGAATAGACCGCGACGTGCGTGAGTGCACCCATCCTCGGACCGCGTATACGCGTCAGCGTTAAAAAGGTGTCGGACGAAAGTCGGACAAAGTGAAATGAGAGGGCGGACGGAGGATGTGCACGCCGATCCTGGGCGATCCTGATCGCATTCGGATTTCTATCTAGGCGACAGAATAATCGCTTTGTACGTAGTTTAGCTCGAAACGTAAAAAGAATATGTTATAGCGGATTTAACGATTATTTATTATGTCAGGCGGCATATCAGACCTTGACCGCGATAATGTACGTCTGTAACGATACCAGCTAAACATCTGAATGCCCTTGTCATTTCGTAGCTTGCGTTCGGACTTTGACAGCCTCTTTTACGAGGGCTTTGAGCGCGGGGTTCGACACAGCACCCGATGTCCGGATTTTCACGTGCCGGAGTCGCTTGCCCGTTCCCTCTAGGAGCTTCTTGGGATCCTTGAGGTCCACGCCGTCGTAGAATCCGAGGTCCACGTGCTCCGACGCCGCCATGATATACACGACGGTGCCGTCGAGATCGTAGTGCGGGAAGCTGTACTTGATCTTCTCCTCGAGTTCCGGAGCCGTCTTCCGCACCATCGCCCGGAGCTCTCCCACAATCGCCGCGACGGGCGCCTTGAGGGATCTGACGTACGTTTCTCCGTCCTTCGGCTTGGCCATCTCACCCGCCTCCCTTGCTCCGAATCTCCTCGAGAACCTCCTTCGCGCGGTCCATGCGGACTTTTCGCTCCTGCACGAGGATCTCCGCGACCCGGTCGATCTCTCCGCCTACCGCACCGATTGTCGCAGCGATATTCCTCGCGTGGAGGCTCATGTGCCCGCGCTGGATCCCCTCCGTCGCGAGGGCCCGCAGGGCGGCGAAGTTCTGGGCGAGTCCCACGGAGGCGATGACCTCCGCGAGCTCCTGTGCGGTCTTCACGCCGAGGAGCTTGACACACGCCCTCGCGGTCGGATGGACCGCGGTCGCCCCGCCGACAAGGCCCACGGCGATGGGCAGCTCGATCGTTCCCACGAGGTCCCCGGCGGAGTTCTTCTCCCATGTCGTGAGCGAGTGGTACCCACCCCCCTTCCAGGCCGCATACGCATGCGCGCCCGCCTCGATCGCCCGGAAGTCGTTCCCCGTCGCGATCACGACCGCGTCGATGCCGTTCATGATTCCCTTGTTGTGGGTCGCGCACCGGAACGGGTCCGCCTCCGCGAACGCGTACGCCTCGAGGATGCCTTCGATGACCTCGGGTCCTCCGATCGCGTCGTTCGCGAAGACCGCGCGGGCCCGCGCGAGGCGCTTCACCGCGAGGTTCGAGATGATCCTCAGATAGACACGCCCGCCGGTGATCTCCTCGAGGTACGGCGCGACGGCCTCCGCCATCGTGTTCACCGCGTTCGCCCCCATCGCGTCCCGCGTGTCAACGACGAGGTGCGTGACGACCATCGGCCCGCGGTGCGTGGCGATGACCCGGACCTCGACGTCCTTCGCCCCGCCGCCGAGCTTAACGAGGATCGGGTCCTTTTCGTTCGCCCGTCGGAGAATCTCCTCCCGCGCGTGGAGGACTGCGAGCCGCGCGGAGTGCGGGTCCGGGACGTGTGTGAGCTGTATCTGCCCGATCATGATTGGCCCCGAGGTGCTTGCGGCAAACCCGCCTTTCGGGCGGGCCATTCTTGCGGCGTTGCTCGCGGCCGCGACGACGGAGGGCTCCTCGATCGCCATCGGGACGAGGTAGTCCTTCTCGTTGATCCGGAAGTTCACTGCGATTCCCAGCGGTACCGGGATTGTCCCGACGACGTTCTCGATCATCCGGTCGACCTGGTCGAACTTGAGGGCCCCCGTGTTTCCAAGGGTTCGGACCTCCTCGTCCGACAGGCCGCCGAACTCCTGGACGATCTTCCAGCGGTCCTCGGCCGATTTCTTGTAGAATCCAGATATCTCCGACGATGGCACGATCGGTCCGCCGCCGTCAAGAGTGAGAGGCGTTATAGCCTTTCCCGACTAGAGCTTCGCGCCGCAGTTCCGGCAGTACTGAACCCCGACGGCCGAGACGGTCCCGCACGTGCGGCAGGTCATCCCGACGGCCGGCGCTCCCGCCGCGGGAGGCTGCGGAGCCGCGGGGGCGGTCCCAGGCGGTGGATAGTACCCGGGTGTGTATTGAGGCGGCAGGCCATACGCGGGGGCCGCGGGATAAGCACCAGCGGGGCGGACCGGATGGTCCGACCGGACCACGAGGTAAATGATGAGACCGATGACTCCCGCAATCAAGACGACGATGAGCCACAGGACGCCACTCATACCTCGCTTCTCGGCGTCCCGATAAACCCATATCGCGATGAGGATCGAGACAAGGAAGATGGCGATGAAGAAAACGCAAATCAGGCCGAGCCCGGCGAACCCAAGGTCGAAGATCGTCTGAAGCGTGATGTGCGGAAGGAAAGTTGCAAGGTCCAACTTACGTCGCCCCCTTCGATGGGACTACCATGGAGGTCGACTCGACATGCGAAACGCCTGGTTATAGACTTGCGCCCTTGCATATGCGTCGTACACTCGGTTAGTGCAGGAGGGGATCGCAGCGACGCAAAGGAAGAACGTAATTACAGTAAGAGTCCAGAGGACGAACCCGACGACGAGGAAGATAACCCCCTTCGGCGTCTCCCTGTTGTAGAGCTGCCCGAGACCTGGGATAAACTTTCCGAAAGAAATTTGCGAACTGCGTTCAGGCAGGTGCCAAATTGACTCGACCGGGTCTGCCAGAGAGGTCGAAAAGGTATTATAACCCCTCCCGATTCCTACCCCAATCGGGGTGCGTCAATGGAGGAGGAGAAAATGCCGGAGGTGCCGTCATCAGCGGCCGCGCCTTCGAAGGGAAAGGGCATGTGGATTGGGATCATCGTCGTGGCGATCGTCATTGTGATCCTGCTCGCGGCGGTGTTCGGCGGTCTCTTCGCGCCGCAAGCACGGGCCGCGCTGCGAATCGGAACGCTATTGTCGCTGACGGGCGCGCTCGACGATTTTGGCCCTGGCAATACCAAGGGGGCGCAGCTCGCCGTGGAGGAGATTAACGCTGCGGGCGGAGTCCTGGGTCAGCAAATCCAGCTATTTAGTGAGGACGACCAGACGAACCCGACGGCTGCCGCGGGTGCAACGACAAAGCTCATCACCAACAACCGGGTTAACGCAATTGTCGGGGCCCAATTCTCGGGCGGGACGATTGCCTCGATCTCGATCGCGCAGGGGAACGGCGTCCCAATGGTATCGCCCTCCGCAACCTCGCCGTCGCTCTCGAATCTGACCCTTACTGGTGGCTGGTTCTTCCGGACCACACCCAACGACAACTTCCAGGGAATAGTGGCGGCGGACTACCTGTACAAGAACCTGTCGTTCCGATACGTTAACATCATGAATATCAACGACCCGTACGGGAATGGTCTCGCAGGCGTGGTTAAGGCTAGGTTCACCGCCCTTGGCGGGACGGTGAACACGACGTTGGCCATCAATCCGCTACTGACAGACTTCACGAGCGATATCACGACGATCTTCTCAACGAACCCGCAGGCTGTATACTTCATCGCCTTCACGACCGAGGGTCTGATCATCATGAAGCAATGGCAGGCGGGGCTGTCGGCCCGTCCCGAGTGGAATCGGCCGTGGGTGTTCTCGGAAGGGCTGAAGAGCCAGTTGCTGATGGATCAGCTAAGGGATCCCGCGGTCGGCGTTGATGTGACGAAGATCCGGGGCACGTCCCCTATCACACAGTTCGGTGACGTTTACGCCCTCTTCGAAGCGCGCTACAAAGCGAGGTTCTTTAACCAGACCCCCGTCTTGTACACCGATAACGCGTACGATTGCGTTTACCTCATTGCACTCGCGGCGCAGAAGGGAGGGGCGGTCGACGGAACGTCGATCAAGGCGAATCTCCCGGTCGTGGCTGGCGCGCCGGGCACCGTCATCAAACCCGGACAGTGGGCCCAGGCCTTGACCGCGATTGGGGCCGGTCAAGACATCAACTGGGAAGGGGCGGCGGGCTCTGAGGACTTCGACGCGAACGGCGACGTCAAAGGGGCCTACGAGATATGGGGGGTCGACCCAGCTTTCAAGCTGTATCGGGTTGCCTATATCCCGGAGTCGATCATCGGGCTCGCGCCCCCGCTGCTGCAGTCGAGCCAGTTCGTTTCGAGCCCGAGGGGGTTCTTGTCGCAGGTTCAGCTCGCCGTGTCTTCGCGGTGGAACTGAACCCCTTTCCCCTTTTCGTTTCCTTTCGGCCTTCCGCTCAGGCCTAGCCACCGAGATAGAGCTTCGCCACGTCTGCATTGCTGAGGAGCTCTTTGCCGGTGCCTTCGAATCGGTTCCGGCCCGTTTCGAGCACATACCCGCGGTCTGCGATCGCGAGCGCCTTCTTCGCGTTCTGCTCGACGATGACCACGGCTGTCCCCTTCCCGTTTATCTCGACGATCTTCGAAAACACCATGTCGACGAGCTTCGGCGCGAGCCCGGCAGACGGTTCGTCGATCAGGAGAACATCCGGGTCGAGCATCATCGATTTCGCCAGGGCGACCATCTGTTGCTCTCCTCCGCTGAGAGCTCCCGCGCGCTCGCGTAGCTTTGGCTGCAGATTCGGAAACAGCTTGATCGTACTGATCGCTCGCTCTCGGATCTGTGCATCGTTCATCATGCGGGATTGCATCCTGGCATCCGTGGCGCGGTACTGCGGGAGCCGAATCGGTGAAATCCGTCGAGTGATCGCGCCCATCTCGAGATTTTCGAGGACGGTGAGCGACGCGAACGTGTTGTTTGACTGTGGGACGTACGCGATCCCCATCAAGACGAGGTCTCTGGGAGGCAGGCCGGCGATGTCCGTCCCTCGGAATAGGACTTGGCCGCGGGTGGCACGGAGGAGGCCGAAGATGGTCTTGATGAGGGTCGATTTCCCCGCGCCGTTCGGTCCAATGATGGCAACCATCTCGCCTTCGTCGAGGACCATCGAAACATCGTGGAGAATCTCCATTTCCCCATATCCCGAATGGAGATCCTCCGCCTTGAGAAGCAACGCTACCCCCCGAGATAAGACTCGATCACAACGGGGTCGGCCTTCACAATGCCCGGAGGGCCCTCTGCGATCTTGCGACCTTGGTGCATGACGATCACCCGGTCGCATCGGTTCATGACAACGTTCATGTCATGCTCGATGAGAAAGAAGGTCGTCCCACCACGGCGAAGCCTCTCGATGAGGTCCATCAAGTTCCCGGCCAGCGTTGGGTTCACCCCAGCGACCGGCTCATCGAGGAGGACGAGCGGGGGATCGGACATGAGTGCTCGCGCGAGCTCGAGGAGTTTCTTCTGACCCCCGGAGAGGTCTTTCGCGTGCTCGTTGGCCAGCCCCTCTAGCTGGGTCAGCGCCAGCACTTCCCGTGCTCTCGCGCGCCACCGTCTCTCGTCTCGCCTGACCCTGTACGGCCGGAAGAAGAGGTTGAGCAAGTGCTCTCCGGCGTTGCCCTTGGCCGCGAGGACCAGGTTCTCCAAGACCGTGAGATTGCGGAGCTCGTGCGGAATCTGCCAGGTCTTGGTGAGTCCGAGTCGGACGATTTCGTACGGAGGGAGGCCATCGATGCGGGTCCCGTCGAACCAGATCTCGCCGCCGTCGGGGCGATACAATCCGGCGATGATATTGAAGAGGGTCGACTTCCCCGCTCCGTTCGGTCCGATGAGGCCGGTGACGGATTCCTTCGAGACCGATAGCGTGCAATCGTCGACCGCCTGAATTCCGCCGAACGCCTTCCGGACATCCCGCGCTGCCAGGATTGAGTCATCGCCCATGTCTTTTCATCTCACCTAAGGACCCGCTTTTTCTCCGGGAGAATCCCCGTCGGTCGAAACAGGATCAGGAGTATCAATAAGACACCGACGATGATAAGGCGGATGTAGAAGATTGTGTCCTTCAGCGCGGCGGGCGCGAAGTCTTTGAGCTGAACGGAGAGGAATTCCAGGCCATAGATGAGGAACGCGCCAAGGATCGCGCCCCGGTTGTTGCCCGATCCGCCTACGATGACCATCACCCACACGGAAAAGGTAACAGCGGGGGCGAAGCTGATTGTAGGCTCGACGTACGCGAGGGTCACGGCGAATAGGGACCCGGCGAGACCCATGAGGGCTCCTCCCAGCGCAAACGCTTGCAGCTTGTACCGGAACGCGTTTTTCCCGAGCGCCATTGTCGCCTCCTCATCCTCCCGAATGGCCCGCAGGACGCGCCCCCAAGGCGACTCGGCTATGAATTGAAGGACGAAGAGCAAGACCAGGAGTATCAGGGCGCCGATGCCGACAATCGCCGCGGTGTTTAGGAAAGGATCCGGGGGTCGGAACTCGACAGGCCGGGGGATGAGGATGATTCCTATGGTCCCGCCCGTCACCGACTCCAAGTTGATTGCGAAGATCCGGACGATCTCCGCAAATGCGAGGGTTGCGATTGCAAGATAGTCCGCCCGCAGTCGCATCGTCGGAAGCGCGACGAGGGCAGCGGCTGCGCCGGATGCGAACATCGCCAGGAGCGCTCCCGCTGCGAATGGAAGGTGGTATCCGCCCAGGTGTCCGGGATAGACGGGGATGCCGGCGATGACTATCGGTGGAGCGGGCAGCGTGATGGCGATAGCGGTAACGTACGCGCCGATAAGGAAAAACCCGGCGACTCCTGCGTTGAAGAGGCCGGTGTATCCCCATTGAATGTTGAAACCGAGGGCGAGGACCGCGAAGATGATCGAAACGCTGACATAGAATCCGATGTTTGTCAGCAGTCCTGTATCGATTGCCACTAATCCCTCTCCCGTCTCATCGCGCTTGACCTTCTTTGCGAGCGTCGTCTTCCGGGACAACGCCCGCGAAAGTCTTTCCACGAAAAACGCCCGGCGCCCGAAGGCCGGTTGTCGGCCGGCGATCCCCCACGGTCGGAGCAGAAGGACGCCGATCATGATGATGAACGGAATTGCCACCTTGTACGCAGTCGCGTGTTCGAGGCCGATTACGTCTGGGCGGCCCAACCAAATTAACAGCGGAACAGACATTTCCTGCGAAAGTCCCACGACCAATCCGCCGAGCATCGCCCCATACGGGGAACCAATCCCACCGAGGATAACGGCTGCAAAGACCAGCAGGAGAACGTCGAACCCCGTGGTCGGACTGATGACCCCACCTAAGCCGAGGAGAACGCCCGCCGTGGAAGCAAACGCACAGCTCACGGCCCACGCGGCATACGTAACCCGTTTCGTGTCGATACCGGTTGCTTTGGCAAGTTCGAGGTTGTCGGCGGTCGCGCGCATCGCCTTGCCGAGGTTGGTGTACTTCAACATGATATGGACGGAGAGCATGAACGAAACCCCGACGACGAGCGTCGTGATGCCTCGGACCGGGTGGATTCCCAGGCCCGGCACGATCACGATATCCTGAATTGCGGTCACAGCGAAATTCCATTGCCCCGTCCCCACCACGGCTCGGATCCCGTTCTGGATGATGAGCGACACGCCCACGGAGGCGACGATTGGGGGAACGGGACCGCGGCCCTCGAGTCGGGAGAAGATGAGCACTTCGAGCAGAACCCCCACAGCCGCGAGAACTCCGAACGCGAGGACGACTCCCCAAGGGAGGGACGCTCCCAGCAGGAGGTTCGCAAACAGGGCCACGTACGCGCCCAGCGTCATGAGCTCTCCATACGCGAAGTTCGCGAAGCCTCGGATGCCGTAGATGAGTGTCAGGCCGATCGCGGCGACGACAACAATGGTGCCCACCACGAATCCGGCCAAGGTATACTGAATGATGCTGATTCCGAAAAGGAGCGCAAGCCCTGCCACGATCCCGATGAAAATGAGAACGACGAGGAGCCCACGGAGGATCTGTCTACGGAATCGCGGGGTTGGCCGCAATGCCTCCCAGCGCCAGCGTGGTCGTTCCGTGCCGGGGGGCGATTCCGACCGGGAAATGGCGGCCATGACCGACTCAGACATAGTGGGAAGAGGCCGAACCCAATTAACCTTCCGCCGGCACCAGAGAAGCCTTTACAGCGAGAGGGACCTTGCGGTGCCGTGCAAATCGATCGGGTCGTCCTCCTCGATCCCTCGGGCGAAAAGCATCTTGTCGCCCTCGATCGCGAGACCGTGAGCGTCCCCGCGCTGGGTGTGGTTCGCGCGGAGGCGTTGCGGGCGGCGATTGGACGAAAGTGGACCGTGGGGGGTCGCTCGTTTCTCGTCCTCACGCCTTCGATTCGTGATTTAGTTGGCTCCGCAAAACGAAAAGCGCAGATCGTCGGCCCCAAAGATGCTCCCTCGTTGGTCTGGAACAGCGACCTCAAGGCGGGAGATTTTGTCGTGGAGGCGGGCGCAGGTTCAGGCGCCCTTACCCTCGCTCTCGCTCACGCTGTCGGCCCGAGCGGTCGGGTCGTGACCTACGACCTGCGGCAAGACTTTCTCGATGTGGCCCGGCAGAACGTCGAGGCTTCCGGTTTCGCGCCGAGGGTCGAGTTCAAGGTGGGCGACATTCGCGACAAGATCGCAGAGCGGGACGCCGATGCGTTCGTACTTGACATCCCTGATCCCTGGGCCGCAATCGGAACTGCCTGGGAGACCCTTCGCCTCTGTGGTCACGTGGCATCGTACTCTCCGAGCATGGAGCAAATGAGCCGCACCGTCGCTGCCCTTCGGGCGAGCGCCTTCGTGGAAGTCCGGACCTTGGAAATCATTGAGCGCGAGATCGAAGCTCGCGCGACCGGGACGCACCCCTCCTTCGCGCCCCTTGGCCACACGGGCTACCTAACGTTCGCCCGGAAGGTCCTCGACAAGTTCATGTGAGACCCGCCGTTCCGAGCGCCTGCCATGGCCTCCGAGCTGCTCACGTTCGCCATTGCGACGTTCACCGCAGTCTTCGCGATCGTGAACCCTCTCGGCGCGACGACGTTCTTCGTGACGCTGACGCAGGGCTACAGCAAGCCTCTCAAGCTCCGGGTGATCAAGAAGGCCGTGCTCGCCGCGACCTTCACGCTCCTCGTGTTCGCGTTCGTCGGGAATTACATCTTTTTCTTCTTCGGCACGTCGATCCCCGCATTCCGGATCGCGGGCGGCGCGCTTCTGTTCAGCATTGGTTTCACGATGATCCAAGGCGAGCGGCCAAGGAGCCAGCTCACCCCGCAGGACCGCCAGGAGGCCCTCGAGAAGGAGGTCGTCGGTGTCGTGCCCCTCGGGATCCCGATGTTCGCGGGACCCGGGGCGATCACGACGGTGATGGTTCTGATGGCGGAGGCCTCGAACCCTCTGGACCCGATGGCCGTCGTCGTGATCATCGCGGCGATCCTCGTCACGATGGCGTCGTCCTACATCATGCTCTTCAACGCGGACCGGATCTTCCGGCGGATCGGCCGGATGGGCGCCTACGCGCTCTCTCGGATCACGGGCTTGATCCTCGCCGCGATCGCCGTGCAGTTCGTGATCCTCGGGATCCAGGGCGCGATCGATCTGTACTTCAGATGACGTCGATGGGGACGTCCCGCTCCGGGGAAAGAACGCGCGATGCGAATCGAGTGAACCGATCCGGATGCTCGGTGTGGACCGGGATCACCGCCCGTGGACGGATCTTGCGAATCATCTCACTGATCTCCCGCTCCGACATGTGGCCGCTCGCATGGAATTGATGGCGGCGGAGTCTGAAGAACCGGATCCAGTTCCGGAGCACGAGTTCGACCTCGTCGTCCTCCTCGATTGGTTCGCTCTTCGAGTGGATGAATGGACTTCCAGGAGCAGGCTGGATGTCGATGAGCTCTTGGAGCACCCAGAAGTCGAGCTGAATGAGGAGCTCTTCTTGGTGCGTGCGGACGTACTCCGACGTGACGACTCGCTCGCCGACCTGCGCGAACAGCGAGGTCTCCCACGACGCCTGCCTGTCCATCTGTCGATCGTAGACGAGGATATCCGGGTCCCGGAGGATGTCGGGAACCTGGATTCGCGGGTCGTTCGCAAGGCTCAAGAGGAGATGGGCCGTCTTCGACTGCAGGACGTATTTTCGTCCGACCGCTTTCGCGACCTCAAGGAAAGTCCGGATCCGGTCGACGTCGCGCGGGTAAAACGTCGCGATGACGATCTTCCCCTTCGCCCGCCGCGCCGCCTCGATGCTTTTCGTCTTGACCTCCGCTTCTGTGAGATTCAGTCGCGTGTCTTTGGGAGCGACACGCGTTCCCTCCGTGATGAGGATGGCGGGCTTCTCGGCCGCCGCGGCTTCGATGAAATCCCGGGTCATGTCTGCGCGGGGACCGTGCTGCCGGAGGTCGCCCGTGTATGCGATGGCCCCCTCGCTCGTGTGCAACAGGAAACCGTATGCGGCGGGTGCCGAGTGGTCCACGTGAATGGGCCGGACGTCGACGCCGTCTGTCGAAATCGTTTGCCCGGTTCGGAACGCGCGGTAGTCGTGCTCCTCGAGGCTCATCCGCCCGGTCTCCTCCCACGAGGAGAGCATGATCTTCGTCCCCTCGCCTAGGTGCACGGGGATTCGGCGGTCGAGGTACCGGAGGTGGTTCGTGTGATCAAAGTGAATGTGTGACACGAACACGCTCGAGAAGCGCGGTGACTCGTATGGAAATCCCGCGCCGTCGAGCCAATCCTGCGAATACAAGCCCGCAAGTTTCGGCATGAGATCCAAGGCGAAGTAGTCTCGGAGTCCGAATCTCGCGCGATGTTGGAGGAACTCCACGAAGTACTCCGAGCCGAAACCAAACGACTGGCCCATGTCGAGCCAGATGCGGGCGTCGCGGTCCTCGACGAGAATTTTGTTTCCGCCGATTTCCGCGACCCCGCCGTAGCACGTGATTCGTGTCATCTCCCTCCAAGCCCGCCATCGCGGGCTCCGCCTACGCGCGCTCGACGATTTGCGTCACGATGACATCTTTGATCGCTCGCATCGATGTGAAGCCGAGGATGAGGCGTCCGTGTGGGTCCACTTTGAAAAGCCGCGTCTCGACGCTCGCCGCGGGGCTCACGAGGAGCGTCTCGATCTTGCCTGACTTCGTGTCCATGATGAAGTCCGCGAGGACGCCGAGAATCTGTCCGTCCTCCGTCATCACGGTCTTTCCCCTGAGCTCCGATGCGAAGACCTTCACGGCCGCACTCCTCGGCCCGGTATCCAGGCATCCTTATATGTTCATTTCCGACCCGCGCGGTTCGTTCCAGGGTTCCTTGCCGATCCATCGTCCTCCATGTTAGGTCATGTCACGGCCTTTTGACTTCTTCGGACCGTCAGACGTTTATTCGGACGATAAAGGAACAAGGTTCTTATACCGGCCGTCTCGTTTGTTGCGCTCTCGTCCATCCGAGGAGGTGTTTTCATGGAGGACGTGGTCATCGATCCACCCTGTGCCATCGGCCTGGTAACATCGGCGATTGAAGCGTACAATCGTGAGACGAACGGCTTCCTCATCGGCGCGGACCGGGCGCGGAAGATCCGTCGGCGACCGCGGGAGGTCGCGGTCCTGAAGGCTGCGTATCCGATTCAGACCGCGGTCCGCAAAGTAAACTGGGTGGCGAACGGAAACGGACGCGCGTTCGAGCGGGCCCGGAGGTCCGTCGAGAACGCGTACGCCGGACTCGACCTCATCGGCGGGTACCACAGCCACACCGGGAAAGACGCGTACGCGAGCCTCTCGGCACTCGATCTCGACTACATCGAGGACGAGTTCCAGGCTTTCAACCGCGGCCGCTCGGAGGGTGTACGGGACCGCTGGCTCGAGGTCGTCCTCGCGATTCGCCGGCGCAAGTATGTAAGGCCCCAGGAGACGGGATGGACGTTGCGGCGGTACCCGAGGAAGCTCGGCGCGAAGGTCGTCCTCCGGCCGAACCTAGGCTACGACATCACGATCGGCGGTTACTGGATCTGGGGCGAACAGCACGGCCGTCCCGGGTCGTTCAAGGTCTCCGACAAGGAGGAAGCGCGGCTCCACGCCCCGCGGTTTTCCCTGCCCTAGCGGACCCGGTGGATGCGGGTCATGATCGTCTGCTGGATTGTCCTCGGACTTCGGACATGTGCGATGAGGATTTGGTCCTCACCAGTGTCGAGGACGACGGTTCCGATTCCAAGGACCCGGTCGAGGAGACTCTGGAGGAGCTCGACCCGCTCGACCTTCGTATAGGGCATCACGTTCTCGCGCCGGCGCAGGATTCCATCGTGCCGAATCACGCGGAAGTCCGTAACGACGTACTTTGTGGAGATCCGCTTGAGCTCCGCGATGATGAGAAGGAGCAGGGCGAGGAACACGAGGAAGCCCGATCCGGCGAGGACGATAAGGGAGCGTGGAATCGGCAGGTTCGGAAGAGATACCTGGAAGAACCACAGTAGAAACGCGATGACCAAGAACACGATCGCGACCGCGTAGTGCTTGAACGCGATGAGCCGCGTAGGCCTCACCGCATGGAGCGTCGTTTCCGAGGCGATCATGAACGAGAGCGTCGAACCGGAGGGCTGCGTAAGAACGTTTCGGGACCATGGCCACCTCATGCGAGTGCCGCCGGATTCATATAGTCTGAAGTGGCTTCATACGATTCGCGGAGGGACTAGTATGACGATTCTCTTCGGCACCCTCGGGTGGCGGCCGCAGAGCCTGATGCCCTCGATCAAGTCGACGGCAGAGCTCGAGCGGGTCGCGTTTTACCACAGCTCGCACGAGAAATCACGCACCGCCCGCGCGAAGGTCATGGAGTTCTGCAACACGCTCAGCATCCCTGTGACGGCGGTCGAACTGAGCGACGCCTTCAATCTGCTTGAGATCGCGCGTCGAATCCGAGAGGACGTCGTGAAGGCCCGAACGGGAAGCGCGACGTCCGTCCGTTTCAACATCGCGGGCGGGACGCGGTTGATGAGCAGCGCGGCGTTACTCGTCTGCATCCTTGAGGGAATCCCGACGACGTACGTTCACGACGAGACGTACGAGGAGATCCAGCTCCCGCTGCTGAAGGTGAACTACGCGGAACGACTCTCCCCCAAGCAGCTGGAAATCCTCGCGTATCTTGTCGCGCACCGCGAGAAGCCGATGACGGAGACTGGGCTCGCAAAGGCCCTCGGCGTACACAAAAGCACGATGAACCACCACGTACACCAGCTTCGCGCGAAGGGCGTTGTCGAGGTTGTCCCGAACCCGAAGGACTCTCGCGCGCACTGGGTCCGCGCGGCACCGGCCGCCGATCTGCTCGTCGGATGATCCGATGGCCCGCATCCTAATCTCGACGTTCGGATACGATGAGGGGAAGGTGCTCCGCGCCCTTCGGTGGCTTTCGTACGACCGCCTCGTGCTCCTCGCAGGTTCCGACTCGCTCCGCAAGCCCGGCTTTCGAAAGCTGCAGGACGCGGAGCGGGCCGCGGGCGGGGAGGTCGAGGTCATCCGTGTCGATCCGTTCGACTTCCGGTCGTGCTTCGAGGGAGCCTGCGGCGCGATTGAGCGAAACCGCAGGGCGGAAAACGAAGTCCGTGTGAACGTGAGCGGCGGGACGAAGGTCCTCGCAGACGCCGCCCTGCTGGCCGCGTATCAGGAAGGCGTCGAGGTATGGCACTGCGAGGACAAGCCGTTGCGACTTCCAGTTCTCCGTGGCGTCCGGTTCGTCGACTCCTTCTCGGAGGCCGAGCGTGCGGCGCTGAGATCGCTAGGCGGACCGACGCTGGTCGGCAAGCTCGTCGAGCAGCTGCGAGCGGAAGGCATGCGCGAAGCTAGCGTGAATCGGGCGCTCGTTTCCCTGCGGCAGCGGGGACTCGTGAGGATGACGATTCAGCGGGGAAATGCGGTCGTGTCAGTCGAGCCGCGCTCCGAATGGTTCGTCCGGGGTCTC
>Ga0209320_10001077_pt1 | contig 14137 bp, 10 predicted proteins | sample Rifsed13ft4_FD_184008 | JGI IMG/M metagenome (GOLD analysis project Ga0209320, IMG submission 184008) | Soil microbial communities from Rifle, Colorado, USA - sediment 13ft 4 (version 2) | ecosystem: Environmental > Terrestrial > Deep subsurface > Rock core/Sediment | place: Rifle, Colorado... | reverse complement strand
CGAACGGCGCCGAGCTCGAGCCGAAGGACGCCAACGGCAGAACGCCGCTCGACCTCGCGATGGGCCGTTACGACGAAGACTTCCGCACGCAGGCCGCGGAACCGCTCCCGGAAACGGTCGCGCTGCTCGAGCGCCTGATCGCCGAGCGCGCCGCGCGTTAACGCGCGGGCCGGGGCCGCGCTCAGCTCTACCCTGCGCACCGTGACTGATCTGACCGGACGTGTCTGTCTCGTGACCGGCGCGACGCGCGGCATCGGCCGCGCGACGGCTGAGGCGCTCGCGAAGATGGGCGCGACGGTCTTGATCCACGGGCGGGATTCCGCCGCCGTCGGCGCCGTATGTCGCGAGATCGTTCGGTCCGCCGTGCGAGCGAACGTAAGCGGCGTCGTCGCCGACTTCGCCTCGCTTGCCGACGTCCGCCGCCTCGCGCGCGAGATCGCCGACCGGCACGGCCGGCTCGACGTGCTCGTCAACAATGCCGGTACGGTGACTATGCGCCGCAAACCGACGGTGGACGGCTTCGAGTGGCAGCTCGGCATCAACCATCTCGCACCGTTTCTGTTGACGAACCTGTTGCTCGAACGGCTGAAGGCGAGCGCGCCGGCGCGCATCGTCACGGTGTCGTCGCGCGCCCACCGCCGCGGAGTGCTCGACTTCGACGACTTGAATTGGGAGCGCCGCAAGTACGACGGCTTGCAGGCATACGGCGCATCGAAGCTCGCGAACATCTTGTTCACGAGCGAGCTCGCGCGCCGCCTGACCGGCAGCGGCGTGACCGCGAACTGTCTGCATCCCGGCGTCGTCGCCACGAACATTTTCAACCACGCGGGCCTCGCCGGCAGACTCGTCGGCCTGCTCGCAAGGTGGCGAATGCTCTCACCCGCTAAGGGAGCCGAGACTTCCGTCTTTCTCGCGAGCTCGCCCGAGGTCGCCGAGGTCAGCGGCCGGTATCTCGAGAAGTGCGCGGCAGTGGAGCCCACTCCCGCTGCGCAGGATATGGCGGCGGCGCAGCGGCTGTGGGAGATCAGCGAGCAGCTCACGGGGCTCGCGGAGTGAGGGGGAGTCGCCGACGCTTGACGCCGGCGTGCGCGCACTATGCCCCCGTGGCGACGAACAGCCCGCCACAATTCCCCACAATTGACCGCCGCGTAGCCACGATTCGCCCGCGTCGCGCCCGCCGGCTCAGGCGGAATACTCCCAAGCTTTCGATGGGAGACTCCGATGGGGAAGCGTGGATGGTCACCGTGCGTCGTGCAGGCGCTCAAGGACGCCGCGGTCGTGTTCTGGTTGACGGGAATCGGCTGGCTCTTGCTCGCGACGCTCAAGTCGCAGGTCGCGTGGGGTGACGAGTTTCCTACCGAGCTCGGCGCCGGCATGTTGCTCATGCAGTCGGCGAGCGGCTTCGACCCGGCGGCGCCGCTTGCGACCGACGTGCGCATCTCGATCGCAGGCGTCGTCGCGCGCGTCACGGTTGCGCAACAGTTTCGCAACACGGGCGGCACGACGGTGGAAGCCGTCTACGCGTTTCCGCTGCCGGACGACGCAGCCGTCGATCGGTTGTCGATGCGGATCGGCGAGCGCGTCATCGAGGGCGAGATCCGCGAGCGCGCGCAAGCCGAGCGCATCTACAGCGAGGCGCGCGATGCCGGACAGCGCGCGAGCCTGCTGACGCAAGCGACGCCGAATCTGTTCACCACGGCGGTTGCGAACATCGGGCCCGGCGAATCGATCGACATCACGATCGAGTATCTTCAGACCGCACGCTACGACGCGGGGGAGCTGAGCTTACGTTTTCCGATGACGCTGACGCCGCGCTACGGCGAGGGCGACGCGCCTGCGCAGCAGAGCGCCGCGGCGTTCGGCGCGATCACGTCTGGCGTCGCATTGGCAACCGCGGGAACGGCGAACACGCTCGCGCCCACCGCGTCCGCGAAACCGAGCGCAACGGCCAACGAGACGACGATCAACGAAGCGACGCTCCGCGTCATCCTCGCGCCCGGCTTGCCGCTTGCCGAAGTCGGCAGCCGCCATCACGAGGTGCGCGTCATGCGCGACGCCGATCGCTACGTGCTCGACACGCTCGCGCCGCGCGTGCCGATGGACCGCGACTTCGTCGTCGCGTGGCGGCCGCAAGTCGGGAGCGCGCCCGTCCTCGCCGCGCTCACGGAGACGCAAGGCGACACGACGTATGCGCTGCTCATGATTCTGCCGCCCGCGGACACACATGCTTACCGCGCGCAACCGCGCGAGCTCATCTATGTCATCGATACGTCCGGATCGATGGCCGGGCAATCGATCGAGCAGGCGAAGGCGGCCCTCAAAGATGCGCTCGGCCGCTTGAGCAGCGCGGATCGCTTCAACGTCATCGAGTTCAACTCGACGACGTCGAGCCTGTACGGCACACCGATGCCGTTGACTACCGCAAGTTATGCGGAGGCGCTGCGCTGGGTCGAGGGACTCGCGGCCGACGGCGGCACGGAAATGCTGCCGGCGATTCGCGCCGCGCTCTCGCAGCCCTCCGCGCCCGGCTATCTGCGCCAAGTCATCTTCCTGACGGATGCAGGCGTTGCGAACGAAACGGAGCTCTTCACGGCGATCAAGCAGGAGCTCGGTCAAGCGCGCCTGTTCACGATCGGTATCGGCGCCGCACCGAACTCGTATTTCATGCGCAAGGCGGCGCAGTTCGGCCGCGGCACGTACACGCACATCGGCGATACCGCCGCCGTCGCGGGCGCGATGCAGGCGCTCTTCGACAAGCTCGAGCAAGTCGCGCTCACGGACGTGCTCGTCGACTGGCCGGACGCCGTCGAGCTCTATCCGCATCAAGCGCCGGATCTCTACGCGGGTGAGCCGATCGTCATGGCGGCGAGCTTCGCGACGCAAGGCGATCGTCCGCTCTCGGTCGAGGCGTTCGGGCGCGCCGACGGCGTGCAATGGTCGCAACGCATCGCGGCGCAACCGAGCACGCTGCCCGGCATCGCGACACTTTGGGCGCGCCGGAAAATCGAGTACGCGATCGACAGCCGTGTCGCCGGCGTCAACGAGGATCTCATTCGCAAGATCGTCGTCGACGTCGCGCTCGAGCACGGCCTCGTGAGCCCTTACACGAGCTTGGTCGCCGTCGACAAGACGCCGGTGCGATCGACGGCCGCGGGCCTCGAGCGCAAGACCGTCGGCAACATGGTGCCGGCCGGCGCCGTGTGGGGCGGCTTGCCGCAGACGGCGACTGCGGCGCCGCTCCTTCGCCTGCTCGGCTTCCTGCTGTTGCTGATCGCCGCGAAAGTGTATGTGCTCCGCGTGCAGCAGCGGAGGTTCGTGCGATGAGGCCGCGGCTACTGGCGCGCATTTTCGTGGGGCCGCAGCTTGCGCGTTCGCGCCGCTCGCTGCTGCTCATTGTATTAGTGAGTCTCGGAGCCGCTTTGCTTCTTGGCGGTTTCTGGATGCCCGTGAAAGCGGAGCTCGCGCAGCAACTCTTGAATCGCGCGTGGGCCGCGACCAAATACGACGGCCGCGTCGCGCGGCCGTGGCCATGGGCGGATACCTGGCCCGTCGCGCGGCTTACGCTGCCGACGAGCGACCGGCCGCTCACCGTGCTCGCGGGCGCCTCGGGCCGCAATCTCGCCTTCGGCCCGGCGCTCATGGACGGCACTGCGTTGCCGGGCACCGCCGGGCTCGCCGTGATCGCCGGCCATCGCGACACGCACTTTCGCGAGCTTGGGCTACTTGCGATCGGCGATCGCTTCGAGATCGAGCTGCCGGATGGTGCGTCTTACGCTTACGAGGTCGCGGAGATCGACGTCATCGATGCCGAGCGCACGATGCTGCGGCTCGACGCGGACGAATCGGTGGTCGCGCTCGTGACGTGCTATCCGTTCGAGGCCGTGGTGCCGGGCGGAAGCTTGCGATATGTGGTGATGGCGCATCTCGTACGCTCCGGCCATTCGCGCGGAGGATAGGAAGCTTGATCTCCGCATACTTTGCGGAGATTCCTCTTGCGCATGCGGAGAATAGAGCCCATGATCTCCGCATCTTCTGCGGAGATTATGCGAAGACGGCGCCATGTATATATGGGAGAAGCCCGGCTGGCCCGAGCTCACCTGGGATGACGGGCACTTGGCCAAGCTGCTCGCGGCCGTCTCGCGCGACCAGGGGCGGCTGCTCGGCAAGATGGAGGCGCTTGGCTTCGACCTGCGCAAAGAGGCCCATCTCAATACGCTGACCGAGGACGTCGTCAAATCGAGCGACATCGAGGGCGAGAAGCTCCCGCCCGAGCAGGTACGCTCCTCGATCGCCCGCCATCTTGGTATGAACGCCGGCGGACTCGGCCCGGCCGATCGCAATGTCGAGGGTGTCGTCGAGATGATGCTCGATGCGACCGGCAGCTACGCGGCCCCGCTAACCGCCGAGCGGTTGTTCGGTTGGCACGCAGCGCTTTTCCCGACCGGACGCAGCGGGATGCGCAAGATCATCGTCGGCCGCTGGCGCGACGACGCAGAAGGGCCGATGCAAGTCGTCTCGGGCCCGATGGGAAAGGAGAAGGTCCACTACGTGGCTCCGCCGGCCGACCGCCTGCCCGCGGAAATCGAAAAGTTCTTGCGCTGGTTTGAAAACCCGAGCGACGTCGACCCGCTCTTCATCGCCGGGCTCGCGCACTTGCGGTTCGTCACGCTCCACCCGTTCGATGACGGCAACGGGCGCATTGCACGCGCCATCGCGGACATGGCGCTCGCGCGCGCGGAAAAAATCGGGCAGCGCTTCTACAGCATGTCGGCGCAAATCCGCAAAGAGCGGGACGACTACTATCACGCGCTCGAATCGACCCAAAAGGGCGAGCTCGATGTGACGCGCTGGCAGGACTGGTTCTTGAGTTGCCTGCACCGCGCCATCGACGGCGCGCAGGACACGCTTGCAACCGTGCTCGTCAAGGCGCGCTTCTGGGAGCGCTTCGCGCAGGAATCGTTCAACGCACGCCAGGTCCAAGTGCTAAATCGGCTGCTCGACGACGGCTTCGACGGCAAGCTGACGTCATCGAAATGGGCGAAGATGACCAATGCGTCGCAGGACACGGCGCACCGCGATATCGCGGACCTCATCGAGCGCGGCGCGCTCACGAAGGACCCCGGGGGCGGACGCAGCACGAGCTATTCGCTGGCGATAGACGACTAGCGTAATCGGCCCTTGCCGCCGCTGCGGCCGACCCTATACTGGCGCCGTGCCGAACGACAGGGGAGTCGCGGCCATGCCAGGGCAATAATTCCATGCCGATACCGAGCGGATCGAGACTCGGGTCATACGAGATCCTCGCACTGGTCGGGGCCGGCGCGATGGGCGAGGTCTACCGTGCGCGCGACGCGCGGCTCGGGCGCGACGTCGCCGTCAAAGTGTTGCCGCGCGAGCTCACCTCCGATCCCGAGCGCCTCGCGCGTTTCGAGCGCGAGGCGCGCGTGCTCGCGGCGCTCAATCATCCGAACATCGCGACCATTCACGGCGTCGAGGAAAAGGGCGACGTCCGGGCGCTCGTCATGGAGCTCGTCGACGGCGAGACGCTCGCGGAGCTTTGTGCGCGGCGCGCCAGTGGCGGGCGTGCGCTGCCGCTCAAAGACGCGCTCGACATCGCGCGGCAGATCGCGGCGGCGCTCGAGGCAGCCCACGACAAGGGGATCGTCCACCGGGACTTGAAGCCCGCGAACGTCAAAGTCAACACGGCGGGCCTCGTCAAAGTGCTCGACTTCGGGCTCGCGAAGGTGAGCCAGGCGCGCGACGGCACGTCCGAAGCCGCGGTCACGCTCGCCGCCGCAGGCACTTTGGAAGGCGCGATGCTCGGTACGGCGGCCTACATGAGCCCGGAGCAAGCGCGCGGCTTTCCCGTCGATCAGAGCGTCGACGTCTGGGCCTTCGCGTGCGTGCTGTACGAGCTCTTGACGGGTCGACGGGCATTCGAAGCGCCGACGCTGTCGGACACGATCGCGGCCGTGCTCGAGCACGAGCCGGATTGGGCGAAGCTGCCGGCGACGGTGCCGGGACCCGTGCGGCGGCTATTGCAGCGGTGCCTCAACAAGGATCCGCGGCAGCGGCTGCGCGACATCGGCGCCGTGCGCATACTCGTCGAGGACGCGCTCGTGGCCGTCGACCCGGCGTCGGGCACGGGGCTCGACGCGCAAGCGGCACGGCCGCGGCGCACGGCGCTCGCTTGGGTCGTCGCAGGTCTAGCCGGCGCTGCGCTCGCGCTCGGCGCGACCGCCGCCTACCTCTGGACGCGGCCGCCGCCGCTCGGCGAGACGCTGCGTGTCTCGATCACAGCGCCGGGACCGATCTCGCCGCAGCTCTCGGGCGCGATCTCGCCCGATGGGCGGCACCTTGCGTTCGTCGCGACGGGACCTTCGGGACGCTCGATGCTCTGGGTGCGAACGCTCGATTCGCTCGAGCCGCGCGAGCTTTCGGGCACGGAAGGGGCGGCGCACCCGTTCTGGTCGCCGGACAACCTCTCGCTCGGTTTCATCGCCGAGGCGAAGCTCAAGCGCGTCGAGCTCGCGGGCGGCCCCGTGCAGACGCTCGCCGACGCGGTGCGTGCCGGGGGCTCCTGGAGCCGCGACGGGATCATCGTGTTCACACCCCCGGGCGACAAGCTCGCGGCCGTGCCGGCCGCCGGCGGCCCGACGACCACGCTGCTCACGATCGATCCGGCCAAAGGGCAACAGGCCCTGCGCTGGCCGGATTTCCTTCCGGATGGCCGGCACTTTCTCTATTACGCGATGGGCGGCGAGCCGGAGTATCGCGGCGTGTACCTTGGCTCGCTCGATTCATCCGAGACGAAGCGCGTGCTCGAGAGCGACGTGCGGGCCAAGTACGCCGCGCCGGGCTATCTCTTGTATCTGCGCGACGACGCCTTGTATGCCCAACGGTTCGACACGGAGCGCTTCGAGCTCACCGGAGAGCCGCGGCCGATCGCAGACGGTGTTTGGTTCTCGCGACCTGCAAATCACGCGAGCTTTTCCGTGTCGCAAACGGGGACGCTCGCGTACGTCAATTCGACGTTCAACGATCGGCAGCTCGTTTGGTTCGATCGCAGCGGGCGGCGCGACGGCGTCGCCGGCCCGGTACTCGAGGATGCGACCGGCACTCCGGAGCTCGCGCCCGACGGCCGGCGCATTGCCTTTGCTCGCGGCGAAGCGCAATTCGGCGACGTTTGGATCCTCGACTCCGCGCTCGCGACGTTCTCACGGGTCACGTTCAGCCCGGCGTTTCGCGGCGTGCCCATCTGGCCCATCTGGTCCGCGAACGGGGAAGCGCTGCTGTATCGCTCGGGTTCCCAGATCGTTCGCGGCAACCTCGAGGACGTGTCCGAGGAAACGTTGCTCGAGGCGACCGATCTCGGCGCCATCAACGACTGGTCGAAGGACGGGCGCTACGTAGTTCTGGTGCGAGGCTCGGATCTTTGGGTCGTCGATCTCCTCGGCGACCGCCAGCCTATCCCGTATCTCGAGACGCCCTTCAACGAGGCGCAGGCGCAAGTCTCGCCGAACGGGCAATGGATTGCGTATACGGCGAGCGAAACGGGACGCGACGAGGTTTACGTGCAGAGCTTTCCCGCCGCCGGACGCAAGCGGCAGATCTCGATCGACGGCGGGGCAATGCCGCGGTGGCGCGCCGACGGCGGCGAGCTCTTCTTTCTCGCCGCCGACCAAATCATGATGGCCGTGCCGATCGGCGATGCCGGCTCGCTCGACCTCGGTCCGCCCGTGCCGCTCTTTCGCGCGCCCCTGATCGTACAGGGTAGCGAATCGCTCGCTCTGCCGACGAGCTATGACGTAAGTCCCGACGGCCAACGGTTCCTGCTCATGCAGCCGCCCGAGAATCCGGGCCCGCCGATGACCGTCGTGCTCAATTGGCGCGGCGCGCTGTTGTAGGAGCGAGCTCCGCTCGCGATCTTCCGTAAGCGCGCCTCGTGCTCTAGTATCGACCTGCCAATAAGAACCCGCCTCAGGAGAACGACCATGCATAAGAAAACCGCAATGATCACTCTCGCGCTTTGCAGCTTGCTCGCCGCAGGACTCGCTCTGACCCAACCGCCGACGGGGCCGATGTCCTTTTTCGTGACCAGCGCGGGTTCCGGCAACGGCGGCGACTTGGGAGGTCTCGAGGGGGCCGATGCCATCTGCCAGAACCTGGCGGAAGGCGCCGACTTAGGCGACCGTACGTGGCGCGCTTATCTCAGCACACAGGGTCCCGACGCCGTAAACGCCCGGGACAGGATCGGATCCGGCCCGTGGTTCAATGCCGACGGCGCCCAGATTGCCGCCGACGTGGATAGCCTCCACAGCATGGCGCACCGGATGAGTGCCTTTACTGCGCTCGACGAACGCGGCAGAAGGATACCGGGCAGCGGTTATGTTCCCAACCGGCATGACATTCTCACGGGCTCACAACCCGACGGGACCGCCTATCCGGCGGGTGAAGACATGACCTGCAACAACTGGACGAGCAGCGACGACGAGGGCAAGGCCAGGGTCGGTCATCATGATTATGCCGCCTGGGGCTCGACTCACGACTCCGCCGGTTGCAGCCAGGAGGCGCTGATCCGCACGGGTGGCGACGGCTTGTTTTACTGTTTTGCCGTGCAGGAATAAGCAGCGAGCCTCACAGCATGCAGTCCCGTATCACGACATTGGCGGCACGCGCCGCGCTTACAATCCTTGCGGCGCTGGGCGCGCTGACGGCGCTTCCGGCGCTCGCTCACCACAGCAATTCGGCATACCAGGTCGACGAGATCATCACGCTGACCGGCACCGTCAAGGAATGGCGCTGGTCCAATCCGCACACGTGGCTTCTTATCACCGTCGAAGGCGAGGACGGCACGGAACAGGAATGGGCCGTCGAAGGGCGCGCGCCGGGCGTGCTCGGCCGAGCCGGCTGGAGCCCCGCGATTCTGCAACCGGGTGAGACGGTGACCGTGCATGCGAGCCCGTCGAAGAACGGCGATCCCGTCGGGATCATCGCGCGAGTGACCCGCGCCGACGGCACGATCTTGGGCAATGCGCCGAACTTCTCGACGGCTGCCGAGATCCCGGTCGACGCGCCGAGCGCGCGTCCGGCGACCGCCGCCTCGAGGCCTGATTTCTCGGGGGTCTACTATCCATTTCGGCCCGGTGCGGCCGCGCCCCCGGCCCGCCCCGACCGCCCGGCTGGACCGCTCCCGCCGCCGACGCGCTCCGCGCCGACTTCCGATGGATCGCAGGGCCGCGGCCTCAACGCGCCGAAGCTGACGCCCGAATACTTACAAAAGTGGAACATCATCGCGGCGTCGCGCATCAGCGGGTCGTACGAGTACGACAACATCGCCAACTGCCTGCCGCCGGGCATGCCGGCCATGATGGGCATGGCGTACGGCATGGAAGTGATGCAAGACGAGCAGAAGATCACGTTCTTCAGCGAGCATCAGGATGCTTTGCGGCGCGTCTATCTCGATGGGCGCGAGCCGTCGCGGAAAGTCCTCGACGACCCGACCTATGCCGGCTATTCCACGGGTCATTGGCAAGGCGACACGCTCGTCGTGGAAACCGTGGCGTTGAGCACTAAGTCGTTCATCGACGGGTCGTCCCCGCACAGCGAGAAGATGACGGTCCACGAGCGGATTCGATTCATCGAGCCCGGCGTTCTCGAAGACCGCATCACGGTCAACGACCCGGAGGCGCTGACGGAGCCTTGGGAGGTCGTCCACACCTACAGGAAGGCGTCGTATCCGGACGATGAGCTGCGCGAGTTTGCGTGCGCGGAAGGGCTGCGGGATTCGCCGGAGTAGTGAGCATCGGTAATTTTCATGGTAGTTGAGCGCTTGATCGCCGCGCTCAGAACCCTCCGCCCGTCCGAAAACCACCGCCGCGGCCGAAGCCGCCGCCGGTGCGAAAACCGCCGCCTTTGCCAAAACCTCCGCCTTTCGGAAAGCCGCCGCCCGGCATGTGCCACGGTCCCGGCACGCCCGGGAAGCGGCCGCTGCCGAAGCGCGGATCGGCGCCGAGCTTGCGGAAGCGCTGCTGTTTCTTGAGCGCGTCCCAAATGTCGGGAACTCCTAGAGAGCCCGCGAGGAGCTGCGCGAGCAGTGTCGCGATCAACGCGCTGTTCACGAACTCGGAGCTCACGGTGTCGTAGCGGTGCTCCTTGAAGCGCTTGCGGATCTCCTCGAGCTTGGCCGTGCGATCGCGCTGCGTCTCGTGCAGCGTCTTGTAGCGGGCGACCTCGTCCTCGAGGCGCGGGATCTCGACGCGGATCGCCGTGAGCTCGTCGACGGCTTTGTCGTCGTCGGTGCTCTTGGTTCGGTTCGCGCGCTCGCGCAGCGTCCTCATCTTCTCGCCGCGAAATGCATCGCTCAAAAGCTCGATGCAGCGCCGCGAAAGCTCGTCCTCGCCGGAAGCGAAGCTCGCGCGCTTCTCGACGAGCGCGTCGAGCTCGGCATCGCGCTCCTCGATCCTGCGGTCGATCTCCTCGAGCGCCGCTTGTGCCTCCTCGAGCGCGCGCTCGCGCTCCGGGACGCCGGCAGCTTCGGCCGCCGCGCGCTCGAACGCCTGCAGCGCTGCGATATCCTCATCGGCGAGCGCGCGCATGCGCGCGGAGTGCTCGTCGAAGCGCGCCGGAAGCTCGCTGAGCATCCAGTAGTTGCGGCGCAACGGCTCGAAGTCGGCGACACGCGCCACCCATCGATCGAGCAACCGTGTCAGCGGCCCCACGCGATAGCGCGGCGTTCCGTAACCGCGGGCCCATAGATACGAGAACAGTCGATCGGCCTCGTACGGCTTGCCCTTCTCCGCGCGGTCCGTGTGCGCTCCTTTCGCTTTGGCTTCCGCGAGGTCGGCGACGCCGTCCGAAGCTTGCGCTTTCGTAAGCTCAGCGCGATACGCGGCGTCCTCGGCGAGCCGCCGCTGCGCCTCGGCTTCCGCGGCGTCGACGGCTTGCTCCGCGGCTTCGACGACAGCGTGCTGCGCCGTGCGCTCCTGCTGCACGTTCGCGAGAGCTTCTTCGGCCGCGGTGATCTCGGCGCCGACTGCGGCCTGGGCCTCCGCGCGCTCAGCGAGAATCTCGGTCACGCGCCGGCCCGTGTCGTCGAGCGCCTCGGCGAGCTCGCCGCTCTCGATCTCGCGCAGCCGCAAGCGTGCGAGAACGCTCAAGATCCCGAGCTCGGCCTGGCGCACGCGCTGAAGCTCCTCGGACGAATGCTCGAGCGCCGCGTCGACTCTCGTCAGCTCGCGCCGCGTGCCGTCGAGCGTGCGCTCGATCGTTGCGAGCATCTCGTGGCCGCTCAACACGCCGCTCACCACTCGGTGATCGTGGCGCCGGTCGTCGCCACGGAATAGTCGGGATCGAGCTCGCCGCGGCGCTTCGTGCCGACGACGGCCTGCTCAATGATGCCGTCGTCGCGCTTGTCGGCGGCGACCCGTTGGAAAGTCTCCTCGTCGACGCGCAGGCCCCATAGAGACACGCGCCTGGTTTCGCCGTCTTCTTCGCTTTTGATCGGAAGCGTCAGCGCCTCGCCGTTCGGCGCGATCGCCTCGACGATTAGATAGAAGTTTTGCGCACCGGTGTTCAAGTCCGGAATGCGCCAGACGCCGCTCTGCTCGCCGCGACGTGAGACTACGCGGAGCTCATACTGCTGCTCGAGCCGTGCGTTCAAGGCACGCAGATCCCCGAGGGCCGCACGAGCGTCGTCGAAGTCACGCCGCGCGACGGCCCCCTCGCCCGCGGCGACGAGCCCGCGCGCATCGCCGAGCACGCCCGTATCCTCGGTCGTCGTGACGATCGATTGATAGGTGCTCTGCAAATCGACCGGCAGCTCCTCGATGGCCCGAAGCTCCGGCCCGCGGACCAGGAGCTCGAAGGCGAGCGCCGCGACGACCACAACCGCCGTAAGACCGCCGACCCACTTCCCCCAACGCCCCCGCGTCACATAGAGCGTCGCAAGCGAGCGCCCGAAACCCGGCGCAGGCCCCGAGTACACGAAGCGATCCTCGCGGAGCGCCCGCACGCCCTGCGCGAGCACGTCGTCGGTCACTTCTATGCCTTGCCCCGTGTAGATCTCGCGCAAGCGCACGAGCAACTGTTGATCGCGATCGTCGGCCTCGAGCTCGCGCGCGAGCACGACCTCCTTGTGGCGGAGCGTGTCGACGACGTCCATCGCGAGCATGAGCTCGTCGAGGGGCGCTCGCTCCTTCGTCGTGACGACAGCTTGGTTCATTGTTGCAGCCTAAGATCGCGGCCTTAAGGCCGCTCCTACCGCTTCGCTTTCGCCGGCGCCGGCAGCGCTTCGAGCGCGAGCGCCTCGCCGCTTTGCACGAGCCGCGCGAGCCGCTGCTTGCCGGTCTCGACGGCATCGCGGATCTCGGCCGCGTTGCGCGTGCTCATGTCGCGCATCTCGGCGATGATCTCGCGCGAGCGCTGCTGATAATTCACGACCGAGTCGACGAGCTTCTTGACGGCCTCGGCGCGAATCGTCGGGCCGTAGCCCGCCTTGAGCGCGGCCTCCTGGACCTTGCCGCCGATGTCGGCGAGATCCTCGAGGCTCCTGCTCACGCCTTCCTTCATGGCCTCGAGCGTGCGCGTGCTCTCGTGCAGGCCGTGGAGCCCCGTGAACGACGCCGAGAGCGCCGTCAGCACCGTCTCGTTCGTGCCGAAGAAGGAGATCGCCTGCTTGTAAACGCGGTCCTTCGCGTTCGTCGTCTGCACGAGGCGCCCCATGACGACCTCGGACGTGTTGTAGCCGATCGTCAAATTGTCCGAGAGGTCCTTGCAGATCTGATAGCGATCCTCGGCGTGCTGAACTGCGCGCAGCCCTTCGTCGCGCGCGAGCTCGAGCTTGGCGCGCGCGACGAGGTCGTCGGGCTTCGCTTTCTCCACCGCCTGCATCGCTTTCTCCAAATCGGCCTGCCGCGCTTTGAGCTCCTTCTCGGCAGTCTTGAGGACCTGGAGCGCGAGAACCTCGGCCTCCTTGAGCGCGCCGCGAAAATCGAGATACGCCTGGAGAATCACCTGCTCGCGCTCGATCTGATCCTTCGAATCCTTCGCGACGTCGAGGTACGTCTTCTTGATCTTCTCGAAGCGCCCGGCGATGTCGCCGCGCGTGGCCTTGGCCCACATGTTCTGGAGCCGCTCCCACGTGTCGATGCGGCCGTCCTCGATCTGCTCGACCATCGACTTCGCGTCGTCGCGAATGCTGTTGAACGCGTCGGTCACTTTCGCGTAGCGCTCGCCGAGCTCCATGGCCGCGATCTGCTCGCGCACGACCTGGTTGAACAGCGAGCTTTGGGAAAGCGTGCGCGCGATCGCGACGACCTTGTCCTCGTCGAGGTCGGAGACGCGGTTCAAGAGCGCGACGATCGGCGCCTCCTCGGTTTTCTCGGGCACGAGGCCTAAGTCGCGGAGGCGGGTCATGGCTTTGTCGAGGTATTGGATGGGGGTGGTCATAGCGTGCCTCGCCGGGCTTTCGGCCCTCCGTTCTGGTTGTGAGTACAGGTTAAGGGCGAGGGGCACAGGCGTCCAGAACGCCGCGCCGCCGCGGTACGGTGGGGCTATTGCGAGATTCGTGCCAGCGCCGGTAGCCGCGCTGCGACTGGCCGGGCGGGCTTTTCGCGTCGCGAGTTCTCGCTAAAGCTTGTGGGAATTCGCTATGACTTGGTGATTCGTTACGACGGCGGTCTACCGTGCGCGCGGGACGCGCCGCGAGACCGATCGTGCGTATAGGTCCTTCGGGAGATCGTCAACGTGACGAAGGCAATGGGAACGGCCACTCCTCAGCGGAGCGGCGAACGGCCTCCAGTAATTGACGCCCGCGCTCGGGCGATGGTGCGTACGCGACCGACGCTAGGGGGTTAACTCCTCGATCAGGGCGTCCATCTGTTGAAACTGCAGGCAGCCCGCCGTCGGTGGGCTCGGTGGACATCCCGTGGCCCGCCAGCCGTAGTCGGCTTCGAACGTCGCGACCACCTGATCCTTCGTGGCTCCGGCCCGGATGAGCTCGGCGATTCGGTCGCGCATGGCCTCGAGGTCCGATCTGAACTTCACGAGGTCCTCTCTCGTCGAGACAGGCCCGTGTCCGGGGATGACCGTGTCGAAGTCGAGCTCGAGGATACGGTCGAGCGTGTCGGTCCATTCG
>Ga0209320_10001076_pt1 | contig 14138 bp, 14 predicted proteins | sample Rifsed13ft4_FD_184008 | JGI IMG/M metagenome (GOLD analysis project Ga0209320, IMG submission 184008) | Soil microbial communities from Rifle, Colorado, USA - sediment 13ft 4 (version 2) | ecosystem: Environmental > Terrestrial > Deep subsurface > Rock core/Sediment | place: Rifle, Colorado... | reverse complement strand
TTCCGCGGGAAAGATAACGGTGATCGACGGTCCGTTCGTCGAGACGAAGGAGGTGGTCGGCGGTTACGCACTGATCGAAGCGAAATCGTACGACGAAGCGCTCGCCTTGGCGACGCGTTTCATGGATTTGCACCGCGTTCATTGGCCCAAGTTCGAAGGTGAATGCGAGGTTCGTCCTCTGGAGGTGGAGCCCGCGCAGTAGTCTCGTCGTTGCCCTATCGGCTGGCCGGCTCGCGGACCCTCGGCCCCGCCGTCTCGCGAATCCGCGCCACGAGCTCCCGGAGCCGCAGCAACGTCGCCTCTAACTTCGCGAGGTCGCCGAAGCCGATCTGCAGCACGTACTCGCCACTCGCGCCGGGCCGAATCGAAACTCTCTCGCCGAGCTCTCGTGCCAGCTGATTCTCGAGCCACCGCGTCTGCAGATCGATCGCGGATTTCGCGTCGGCGCCGCCTGCGGGCGTGGCGAGCATGGTCTTCACGGCCTTCTCGACCTGTCGCACCGACCAGCCAAGACGCTCGATCTTGCGAGCCATGGTCACTTGCCGCTCCGGATCGAGCGGCAGCAGCGCTCGGGCGTGTCCCATGTCGATCGTTCCGTTGACCATAGCGTGCTTGACGTCGTCCGCGAGGTCGAGCAAGCGCAAAAGATTGGTCACGGATGCGCGCGATCGTCCGAGTGCCTTCGCGATCGCGTCGTGCGTCAAGTCGAACTCCTCGACGAGTCGCGACATCGAGCGCGCTTGGTCGATCGGGTTCAAATCCTCGCGCTGTAGGTTCTCGATGAGTGCCACGGCGAGCGCGGATTGGTCGTCGAGCTCGCGAACGATCACGGGCACTGTGGACAAGCCGGCGAGCCGCGCGGCCCGCCACCGGCGTTCACCCGCGACGATCTCGTAGGTCTTCGGGCCGGAGAATTCCTGCGCCGGAGGGACGGCTCTGACGATCAGGGGCTGAAGAATACCTTGCTCGCGGATGGACTCGGCGAGCTCGGCCAGGCTCTCTTCCCGCACGCGGCCGCGGGGCTGGTAGCGCCCCGGCTTGAGCTCGTCTATGCCTATTTCCAATACGTTGCGTTGCGCCACTAATCCGTCCGGAGCCGCCTCGGCCAAATCCCCGACTTGCCCGGCGACAGTATGCCGTTCGGATCGACGGCGTCCTTCAACGTTTCGTGGAACCGGCGCATCGCGTGATCGTTGAAGGAGTACATTTCGGCGACTTTGTCCATGAAGGCAATGTGCGTGCGGTACTCGCCCCAGCCGTTCGCGGCGGACACTTCGACGAGGCGCTCGAAGATCTCGCGGTTCTGCCGGTTCTGCGCGACGTCCTTGGACATCGGCAAACCGAACAGCAGCACCAGCGCCCTCGGGTTATACGACCAAGGCAAGGCCGCGAACTGATTGCCTACCGGAAGCCCAAGCTCCACATAGAGCTCGCCGAACACCTTCTGCGCTTTGAAGATCGCCTCGCCCGTCATCGGAATGATCGGCGAGAAGCCGAGATGCCCGCCGCCTTGGAGCAATCCGAACACGCCGAGACTGGGGGTGCCGAGCGCGACGGACAGCGTCGGGTCGTTTTGGTCGATCTCGGCGGGAAACACGTATCGGCGGCCGTCACTGAATGACGCGCCGGGTATCGCCGCGAACTTCTCCTTGACGTACTCCCATTGCGCATCGATGAGCTTGGGCGGTCCCCAGAAGCGAAACTCCGCGCTCCAGTACGGGAGGTTTCTCTCGCGGGCCAGTAGATCGAGCTCGGGCGTAGAGGGGCCGTTCGGCATCTCGAAGAACGACCCGCCCTGCGAGGCGTGGTAGCTCAAGAGCGGGCTCTCGAGCAGCATCGTGCCGCGCAAGATGTCCGAGCTCATGAGATACGCGTACGTCTCCATGAACGGCACGAGATCGTCGTGCTGCGGCACCATCACCCGGCCGTCACGATAGGCTTCCGGCGCCGGCATCAGCCAGAGGCCCATGCGCGTGACGATGCCGAAATTCGACTGCGAGAAAAGCCCGTCCACGAGCGGTCCGAAGCCGTACTTGTACTGGTGCCACACCTCGGAATTCGGCAACGCGCCCATGCCCGTGCGCAGCACCTCGCCGTTCGCGAGCACGACCTCCAGGCCGCACACCGCGTTCCAGTGATCGCGCATCGGCGTGCGGCCGCCACCGCGCTCGAGCGCATTGCCGAGCGGACTGCCCCAACCCGGATCGGCGGGGTCGATCCAGACGTTGAGCTTGCGTTCCTGGATATAGCGGTAGAGGTCGAAGTAGCTCACGCCGGGCTCGACGACGGCATAGTGAGTCTTGTCGTTGACCTCGAGGATCCGGTTCATGCGCTTGAGATCGACGACGACGCTGCCGGAAAGCACGGGCGCCGCGGCGCCGTAGCCCAAGTTTCTTCCTGTCGAAATGGTCCAGAGTGGGATCTTGTACGTATTCGCAGTCCTGACGATCGCTTGCACCTGCTCTACGCTCGTCGGTGCCACGGCCGCCGCGGGAACACGGTCTTCGGCCTCGCCCGAGAACGGCGAATATGCATCGCGATAGAGGTTCACGTCCTCGTCCGACGTGAACACCCATTCGCTGCCGACGGCGTTCGCGAATTCTTCGAGGGCCCTGGAAAAATCGCGCTCGGTTACGCCGGGGGGTACTGCCATAGTCGTATGCCCTGGGTTCGCTAGTGGCGGTTAGTCTCTCACCAGCATCCCCTACGACACCACTGGGTTCATCAACTCGTCATGCTAGGATCGACGAACCTGCTTCGGGGCATGTCAGTGGCCGGGAGGAGTACTTCATGGGCGTCCGATTGTCCGTCCTGCTGCTTGCGTTGCTGCCGGTGGTCGCGCAAGCCCAGACCTCGCTGCCGCCGGACATCCATCCGGTGACACTTTCGCGGCTGCCGCCGGTCACGCCGGAAGATCTCGATGAAGAGGGGCGGCGACTGCTCGCCGAACGGCCGGATTTCACCGCGGGGCCGGGGCCCACGCACGTCACGATCTACAGTCCGAGGGAGCGCGACCTCGGTATCCCGACCGGCGAAGACAGCCCTGTCGGCCCGCGCTACTTTCAGCTTGCGGTGCTGATCATCGCACGGGAAATCGACCAGCAATACGAATGGTCCGCGCACGAGCCCGCGGCTTTAAGGCAAGGACTCGAGCAATCGGTCATCGACGTCGTCAAATACGGCCAGGACGTGAGGGAGCTATCCGACAAGGACGCGACGTTGATCACCTTCGGACGCACTCTGTATCGAGAGCACCGCGTCAGCAGCGAGCTCTGGGAGAAGATGATCGGACATTTCGGGCGTCAGCAGACGGTCCAGCTCATGACGATCATGGGCGAGTACTTCAGGGTAGGCTTCATGATGAATGCCGTCGATCAGCACCTGCCGCCGGAGCGCAACGCATTGCTGCCGCCGTTGAACCGATGAGCTGTCTCAGCTGACGTCGGTCCCCGGCGTCTGCGGCACCAATACGTTTCCGCCGCTCGCGGCACCGATCGACCGGCACGCCGCGTAGTCCGCGATTTTCTGCTTCTGCCAGCGCACCCATAGGAACGCGATCTGCAGCACGATGAACACGAGCCCGGAGTTCGCGCCGGTCAACACCACCGATAGCTCTTCGTCGAGCTGGCCGGGCATGACAATTGCGGTCGGCAAGATGCCTGACATGACCACCAACGCGAGCGGCGATATCGAAGCGATGACGGTCTGCACGTAGCCGACGTCCTGCGCAGACGCCGAGACGACGATGCCGACGAGAATCGGCAGAAACCACACGAGCAGAATCACGAGCACGGTCGGCTTGAGCTCGAGCACCTGCAACACCAGCCCCGAGTAAAAAATGGCGAGCCCGAACGCGAGCGGCAGGCGCCAGAACCCGTACGCGTAGCCTTCGAAGCGGTCGAGAAATCCCGAAGCGGCGATCTCGCGAAACATCACGCCGAAACCGGCAAGCGCCACGGCGGTGACCACCGCGATGAATGCCAGGCCACCGGCATCGTCATTCCACGGACGCGCCGCGCTGCGTCCGTGCTTCAGCGCCCGTCGGATCCCCCTGACGTAGCTGTGACGACTCGGAACGACGATCGCGAAAAGAACGAAACAGAGCGCCCACGTGACCAGCGAATACACGAGCGGCAGACCGATCGGGATGACGGGCTCGAGCCGATCGATGTCGATCTCACCGAACAACGCAAACGGCATGAACCGATGCGTGATGATCGGCCAGACGTTGCCCAGCAGCACGACGATGAATGCGCTCAAGAAGCCGAGCGCGTACGGCTTGCCGAGGGAGTGCCTGCTCGAGGATTGCCAGCGCCTGAGCACCATCGTGGCAAAGGTGACGACGAGGATGCCCTGCAGCATCAAAGTGAACGCGAGCGGCGGCAGCGACCAATTGAAGAACGGCACGTCGTTGGCCATCGAGAAGAACGGATTCTGCGCGGCGGCGAACGCCAAGGCGGCACCTGACACCGTCAACGGCAGCACGTTGTCGCCGATGACGGGCCAGACGGAAAGGTATTGGAAGAACTTGAGCCCGAGCTGGGAGATGAACAGCGGCAGAACCACGTTCACGAACAGCACCAGCAAAATGCCGACGATGTAGCCCAAGAACCAGCGCCGCATGACCATGCCGGCGGCGATCGCGGTCGTGTGATAAAGGATCGCGCAGACGAAGAACGCGAGATAGACGCTGAGCAGCGTGCCGAGCGGAATCCGCCCTACGACGACGATGAAAATGAGATGCGGCAGCGTCAGCGCGAACATGACGTACTCGAGCACGGGCAGCCCGAACAGGTAGCCGACCAGATTCCGAATCGGCGTAACTGGAGTGAGCCTCTGATAGTCGAGCGTCTCGTCGATCTTGTCCTGGATCAGCCCGGCCGACACGCTGCCCGTCCCCTTCACCATCAAAATGAGCCCCTGAATGATCAGAAGCGGGATCCACAAACCGCGGGCCGCGTTCTGCGGCGGTGTGAACGCGTTAGTTCGGCCGATGTAAATGATGCTGACGACGAAAGTCGTGATGATCAGAGTGAGCAGATACCAGAAGATCGCTTTGCGCAGGCGCAGGCGGCTGCGCCAAAAACGAAGAAACGCGGGGTTTCTCCAGATCTGAAACGTAGCGAGCAGCTCCGCGCTCAACGTCCGCCCTCCTCGATCAAGCTCATCAACACCGACTCGATGCCGAACTGCTCGGGAGCAAAGGTCGTCAGCGCAACCCCGTGCGCGACGAGATCGCGCAGAAGCTCGGAGCGCGCCTGCTCGTTGCCGCGAAACCCGAAAACGATCTTCGTGCCTTCGACTTGGATCGCATCGACGGCGGCGCGCGTGCGCAGAAACTCCGCTGCCGCCTCGACGCGTTCGAGCAGATCGATCCGAATGCGCGCGGTCTCGGCCGAGATCGAGCTCAGCACGGTTTCGATCGGGCCGTGCCGCAACAGCTTGCCGTCGTGCATGAAGCCGACCGACGTGCAGGTGTCCCCGACCTCGCTCAAAATGTGCGACGAGATCACGATCGTGGCGCCGCCGGCCGCGAGCGCGCGTAAGATCAGACGCATCTCGCGGCGCGCGATCGGATCCATGCCGCTCGCGGGCTCGTCGAGCAGCAAGAGCCTTGGTGTGTGCAGCAGCGTCTTCGCGAGCACAACGCGCTGCATCATGCCGCGCGACAGCGCTCTACCGTAAACGTTGCGTTTGTCGCTTAAGCCCACCTTTTCGAGGCAGGCATCCACGCGTTCGCGCTTCGCACTGCCCGCAAGTCCGTGGCTCGACGCGTAGAGATCGAGAAACTCCCAGACTTTGAGGTCCGAAATAACGGGCGCGAGGTCGGGCATGTAGCCGAGCACGCGGTGCACTTCGTCCGGCACCTCGAACAGGTCGTAGCCGGCGACGCTGACTTCTCCGTACGTGGGCTCGAGCAGCGTCGCGAGCACGCGGATCGTCGACGTCTTGCCCGCGCCGTTCGGTCCTACCAGCCCGAAGATTTCTCCCGGCATCAGCGTGAGGCTCAAATCGTGGACGGCGGTGAATCTCCCGTAGTCCACCCGAAGGTTGCGGATCGTGAGTGCCGGTGTAGACATCGCGGCGCAAAGGTTAACAGCGTTCGGGCGCCGCGCGCACGCAGCGGGTGAGTACGCGAGTTACGCCGGCGGCGCTTCCGCGTACTGCGGCAAATCGTCTGTGATCTCGAACCACGGCGCCTTCGACGCGACGTAGATGTTCGCCTGCGGCCGCATGACGGGATCCGTGTCGAGCGTACCGGCGGGCACCACGACCCAGCCGCGTGCGCGCGCCACGTACGGCGCCCCGCCGCCGCAGCGCGTACAGAACGCGACCGTGAACCGCTCCGCCTCGGGCACCTTGTACTCCGCAACGAGCTCCCGGCCGCGCGTGAACGCGAAGTCATCGAGCTTCGCAAAGAGATTCGTCGTGTGGGCGGCGCTGCGCTCGCGGCGGCAGCGCCAGCAGTGGCAGTGGTACATCCTCAAGGGCTCGCCTCGGAGCTCGTATGCGACCGCGCCGCAGAGGCAGCTGCCGTCGACGACGCCGGGGCGCGGCTCGATGCTCGGGCGTGCCACTCCCAAGCCGCCGCCGAACTCGGGCGGATTCCCTTCGTGCCGCGGCAGCGAATCGGTGATCGTGTACCACGGCGCCTTCGAGCCGACGAACGCGTGAAACTGCGGCCGGACGCCGGGATCGCCTTCGAGGTTACCCGCGGGCGCAATCGCAAAACCCACCTCCGGCATCACCGTCGGCGCGACCGACGCGCAGCGGCCGCAGTACGACCGCCGGCCTTGCTCCGACGAGCGATAGGTGATGATCGCGTCCTCGCCGCCGAGCCAACGGAACGCCGAGAACGGCGCCGCGACGAAGGTCGCGAACGGCGCGCCGTGGTGCTTGCGGCACATCGAGCAATGGCAGTGCATCATGAGCTGGAACGGTTCGGTGAATTCGTACCGGACCGTGCCGCAAAGACATATTCCGCGCGTCATCTCTAGGGAGCCCACACGGACGCGAGATTCACCGTGACCCCGGGCAGCGCCGTCACGAGCATGGTTTCCGGCCGCGTGGCCGAGGTTTGTCGCCCGTACGCCCCGTCGCTCAGCGAGCCGTAGACGAGCAGCTGGTCGTTCTGCAGGTCGACGATCCAAACTTCCGGCACGCCGTGCCGTGCGTACAAAGGTACTTTGACGTCGCGATCGTAGCGCAGCGTGGAGTCGCTCACTTCGATCACCAGCAGCGTGTCCGCGCCCGACGCGTACTCGTTACGGTAGAAGTCCGGTCTCGGTTTCAGCAGCACGACGTCCGGCTCCGGCTCGGACATTTGACTCAGACGCACCGAACCCTGGACGCGAACGATCGCATCGTCCCCGACCGCTCGAACGAGCAGCCGATTCAGCTGATCGACGACGCTGGTGTGTGCTTTGCCGATCGGCGCCATGTCGATGATCTCTCCCTCGATCAATTCGACGCGCGCATCCGGTGCGAGCAGGCCTAGTTCGGCCATGCGGTGGTACTCGTTTACCGTGATGCGATGCCGCCGCGGCCAGCTTTCCATGAGCGTGCCCATCGGTACTCCGGGACGAACAGTGTAAGGGCGAACCGGATGCAAATGTGGCCTAACACCCGCAAAATGGGCACCGTGTTCGTGGCTCTAAAGGGACAAGATTCCATGCAACTCCGAAACCTGGCATACGCCTCGTTCGCCGCCGTCACCCTGCTCGTCTGCGCGCAGCCGGCGGCAGCCCACCATTCCACGGCGTTCTACACGAACGACTTCGTCGAGCTCGAAGGCGAGCTCGTCCGGATCGATTGGTACAACCCGCACGTGCGCTTCGAGCTCCGCACTTTGGGCCCGGACGGCGCCGAGAAGCTCTGGCAGATGGAAGCGAGCGCGATCTCCGCGCTGCAGCGGCGCGGCGTGACGCGCGACCTGTTCCAAGTAGGCGATCGCGTGAAGATCGCGGCTCATCCGTCGAGCCGGAGGGCGTCAGAGCTGCAATTGACGAACGTGCTGCTGCCGGACGGACGCCAAGCGTCGCTATGGCTCGACTCGCCCCCGCGTTTCGGGAATCAAGTCATCGGCGGCAGCAAGAGCGTCGTCGACGCGGCGCGCGAGAATCGCGGCTTCTTCAGGGTCTGGAGCGTGCCGCGACCCATTCCCGCGAAGACGACGGCGACGTTTACCCCGGCCGCGATCGCGGCGCGCGAGTCGTTCGACTTGTTCGACAACTTCGCGACCCGTTGCGGTCCGCAAGGCATGCCGGCTGTCATGTTCGGACCGCTGCCGTTCGAGCTCGTCGATCGCGGCGCCACGATCCTGCTGCGCGGCGAAATCTACGACACCGAACGTACGATTCACATGGGCCGCAGCGAGCCGCCTGCCGACGAGCCTACGTCGATCCTCGGCTACTCGGTGGGCAAGTGGGAGGACGGCGCGCTCGTCGTCACGACGACGCGCATCGATTGGCCGTACTTCGACAACGCCGGGACGCCGCAGAGCGAGCGCGTCGAGATCGTCGAGCGTTTTGCGCTCGGCGCGGACCAGACCCGGCTCGACTTCCACATCACGATCAACGATCCGGTCACGCTGACTGCGCCCGCGGTAGTCGAGGGCCACTGGCGCGCGCTCGGGGCCACGTTGGCGCCGTTCGACTGCCGGGCGCCGCGCTGACCGAGTTGATGCAACTCGTTCGCCCACTCATCGGCCTCCGCGCCGGTCACGCCCCTCCGGCCCGCAACGAACGAGCTGATGAGCTGGATCAGGTGATAACTGTAGGTATTCGCGTCGTAACTCGGGTTGAATTGCGCGACAACGCTCTGCTCGAGTAGTTCAAATCCCGCGCGGCGCAGTTTCGGACCGAGCATGCGCGGCAGGTTGGAATAAGCGCAGTGCTCATCGAATGCGGCGAGGACTCGGCGCATGCGATCGCGGTTGCCGGAGTGCCAGAGGATCGAGTCCCAATCCGTGGACACGACGACTGCCCGGCCTCCCGGGCTCAAGACCCGGTATGTCTCGGCGAGCGCAGCCTCGACATCCGCCACGTACTCGAACACCTGCACCGATACGGCTGCGTCGAAGCTGCCGTCCTCCGCGGGCAGCTCCGTCGCGTTGCCGAGCTGAAACTCTGCCCAGCGCCGCGCCGAACATCGGTGCCGCGCCAGCTCGAGCATCGGCTGACTCGTGTCCACGCCGAAAATCCGGCCACCCGGCCCGCTCCGAGCTCGAGCGCCGTAAGAACGGCCCGTCGCCTGCGGGCTGCGTCGCGTGTTTCGTAGACTGCTTCGATCCGCCGCGCCATGTCGGCGTCGAAATCGATACCCGAGCTCATGGTCGCATCAATCGCTAACCGTCGCGGCGGAGATTCGTCGGTTCGCGTAGCTCGTGCCGCACGACGCGCTCGGCTTGCACCGCTCAGCGGCGGCGGCGCAGCTCCTCGAGCACGGATTCCTCGGGGATGTCCTCGCCCCAGAGCTCCTGACCGTCCGGGAGCACGAGCTTCTGCCAGTGCACGACGTTCGAGCCGTCGCGCGACGGATTGCCGATGATCTTGACGGCATCGCCGGACTTCAACTCGTCGCCCGTCCACCCGTTGCGCAGCAGTACCGTGCGGGAACCGCCCTCGGCCATCCATTCCGTAGCGGTGCCGTCCGCACCTGTCACGGTCAGGAATATGCGCGCGTGCGGGTTGCCGAGCGTGAAGCGCGTGACGGTGCCCTCGACTGTGATCTGTTGCTCGAGGTGATAGAGCGCGGCAGCCGAATGATGCGCGCGCGTGGTCGCCGGCAGCGCGAGCATTGCGCCCACTGTCATCAAGACGAGCAGAATGTGTTTCATTGCGATTCCTCGGGGAACTTGCCAGGAACGTCCCCACACCGGTCCTCGACCAACTGGATCTCCGGCGTCGACAGCCAGGTCTTGTGGATGACATGGGGCTCGAGCAGCGTGAACGGGTCGATCACTGTCATCTCGAGCTCGAGTCGGCGCGGATCCTCCGCGATCACGTAGTGCTCGACGACGGCCGCCTCGGCGCTATGGCCGCCGCCGCTCTGAAAGTCGTAGTACAGGTTCGCTTCGATGCCCTTGGTTTCGATGACGAGGGCATCGCCTTCGTAGCGGCCCACGGAGTGCCCGAGGCGAGAAGGCGTGAGATTCGCCGGGTGATCGCGCCCGTCCATGGAAATCGTGCGCGATTGATTCCACTCCTCGTAGACGATTTTGAGGTGCTCGCCGTCCTCTTGAATCTCGATCGGCAGCGGGTTGACGGCCGCCCGCACGAGCCCGTACGGCACGCAACGGAAGTTCGGGTCGGTCTCCGGGGTGTTGGCGGTTTGGATCGCCAGCCCTTCGGGTGTGGACTTTTTCGCGAGCTCCTCACGCATGAACGCCGTCGCCATGCCCCAAAGCTCCGTCACCGGTTTGTCGTCGTTGGCCGGATCTTCGATCAGGCTCGCATAGTAGGTGCGTGCCGTCGGCGAGCACCCGGGGAAACAGGCCGTAAGATCCTCGAGCTCCCAGAATTCGCTCTTTTGCGTCGTGAACGCTCCGCTCCAAACGCCCGTGAAGTGTGGGTGAGAAACTGCGGCTGCGGCGGGAGATATGGCTGTGTCGGGAGATGCGGCGTCGTCCGTGCCGCACGCGCAGAGCACGGTGGTTGCCAGCAGGGCCGCCAGTGGACGAGGCGTTCTCGGTCGCATTTGCGCTCACCGATCGGAGAAGGTGAGCCGAAAGTATAGAGCAATCACGGCTCTCGCCGCGATCATCTCGCGGTGGCGCGCTGTCGGAGCCAATCCTGCTTGCGATGGCGTACGACTACACGAAACGTCGAATCGTTCATCCCGTGTACGTGCTCGGGCTCGCGCTGTTGCTACTCGGGTCGCCGCGCCTTCCGTTTCCGCGGAAGATGCGACGATTCTCAGGTTAATGCAAAATCTGGTTCGGTCGAAGCGCGAGATCGCTCCCACCTGTCGGGCCATAGACGACGCGAGATAGGTCAAACACCCATGAGCAATGAATCCCACAGCACCCTAAGCCCCAAGATCAAACGCCGCGATTTCCTGTGCTCGGCGGCGCTCCCCGTGGCAGCGGCGTTGGCGCCGCACGTGCTATCGGCGCAAGAGCGCCGGCCGTCGACTTCCGCCGCACGCGACAGGATTCGCGTTGGGATCATCGGCGCGGGCGGTATCGTCGGCTCGACGCACATCCCGGGACTGCGCCGGATGCTGGGCGTGGAGATCGTCGCCGTCGCGAATCGCTCGCTCGAATCGAGCCGGCGCGCAGCGGACGAGCACGACATCCCTCGCGCCTACGCCGACTGGGAGGAACTCCTCGCCGCCGACGGCATCGATGCGATCCTCATCGGCACCTGGCCATACATGCATCGCACCATCACGCTGGCCGCGCTCGAGAGCGGTAGGCACGTGCTCTGTCAGGCACGCATGGCGAATAACGCCGCCGAAGCGCGCGAGATGTTGGCCGCATCGGAACGCCATTCCAATCTCGTCTGCCAGCTCGCACCGAGCTCCGGCACTTACAGAATCGACAGAGCGCTGCAGAGCCTGCTCGCCGGCGGCGAGGTCGGCGACGTTCTCTCGGTGGAAGTGCAGATGCTGCAACGCGGGTTCGCGAACTTCGGCGGCGAGCTCGACTGGCGCCACAATCCGGAATTCAGCGGCATCAACGTGCTGAACGTCGGCGGCACCTACGAATCCGTGATGCGATGGCTTGGGCCCGGCAACAGCGTGATGGCCAAGACGCGCGTCCACGTGCCCACTCGGCGGGACGAGGAAGGCGCGGAGCGCCCGGCGACGATACCGGATCACGTCGAGGTGCTCTACGAGCTCGGCAACGGCGCCCCCGTCCACATGAAGTTCAGCGAGACCACGGGACTCTCGCGCGGCAACGACATCTGGATCTTCGGCAGCGAAGGCACGATCCACGTCGACAGCCAACAGAACATCTTCGTCGGGCGCCGCGGCGATCGGGAGCTCGCCGCGCATCCCAATCTGCCTGAGGGCCAGGCTCGACATCGCGTCGAAGAGGAGTTCATCAATGCGATTCGCGGGATCGAGCAGGTCACTATGAATACGTTTGAGATCGGCGTCAGATATATGGAGTGGACCGAGGCTATTTATCGCAGCGCTGAGTCGGGAGCTGCCGTGAACTTGCCGCTGGAGATTTGAGGGAGTGCGGTAGCGGCAGCAACGCGCTCACCGTCGGGAGAGCGATCTAGTCGGCCTACTGTCGGTGGAGGCGCGACGGACTGCCGAGCTGCCTAGAATGATTGGCCGGCAGCCCACGGGGATCGCTAGAGATTTCCAGATCGCACGATTCGATTTGCGAACCTGAGGTAGTCGCGGTACGTTTGCGACCAACCATGGCGCACACCTTACTACTCGCTACGCGCGGGAACCAACCCCCACCCAGACGGGCTACCGCTTGACGACATCAAGGACCTGTTCGTCGGCGTCCAATGAAAGCCAGTGCCAGATACGCGAAGATCGTCGAGTGGTCTCCCGAAGACAACTGCTATGTTGGAAGCGCACCGGGTTTGATGTTCGGTGGCTGTCACGGCGACGACGAGCGCGCTGTCTTCGACGAACTCTGTCAGATCGTCGAGGAGACCATTGCTCTATACGAGAAAGACGGTAGGCCGCTGCCGCCACCGACGTCCGGTCGCGACTACGCCAACCGCATGCAGAGCGTGGCCTAACGACCATTAAAAGCGGGGACCGCGCACGCGGTCACCGCCACAAACGAAAGTCGACTTAGGGAATCACTCCGACCACCGAGCCGTTCAGCGAGTCGATTGCCCGACCGACCATACGTATCCGTCCGGATCGGTGAACGAGAAGTTTCGCTCTCCCCAAAATTGGTCTTTGACGGCACTCACCTTCACGCCGAGTTTCTCGAGACGATCGTGCTCGGCCTGCGCGTCTTCGACCATGACCTCGACGTGCATTCCGCCTGCGTAGCTCCGGTCCTCCGGCTTGCGTTCGTCGGCCAGAAGCACGAGATAACCCGAGCCGAAGCTGAAGCCCGCGACTTGCGCTTCGTTGGTTCCGAGCTTCCAACCGAGCTTGTCGCGGTAGAACGCCTTGCTACCTTCCAGGTCGGAAACGAAGGCCGAGACGTAGAAGATTCCTTTCGCGTTCATTGTTCTACGGCTCCCAGGTTATCCGGCCGCAACCGTCGGACTTGGCCGCGCAAAACGGCCTGCAAGCTTGCCGCCGAAAAGCACGGCGGGAACTACCGGAATGACCACCGCGAGGTTATACCACCAAGGGAAGCTATCCCAGACGTAATAGAGATGCATGAAGGCCATGTATAGTCCGATCAGCGCAGCCAGAATCCACGAAGCCTCGCGGCGCTTCGCGATGACGACCGTTAACCAGCCGGCGAAAATCTCGGCCAATATCCACAAGAGCACGTGGAAACCAGACTCCGGAGCGGTGAATTCATAGACCTGCGCGCTCATCCATGTCTGGGCGTGAAAGAGGAGCCGCGCGACCGTAAAAAATGCGACCATCCAGGCGATCGCACCGACCACGATACCGAGCGCACCACGTACCATGCTGTTGGCCTTACACTTGTCCTGAGGACGGGCCAGCATCATAGAAAAGAAAGGCCTGCCTCACTAAGCGGCCACTCTGCCAAAATGTGTGCTGAACACGCCAACATGAAAAGAAAACTGCATTTCGTCGTCGTCGCGGTCGACGGGAGTGTCGCGTCGACCGTCTTTGGCCCGATCGAGCTCGTTCAGACGTGCAAGAAGCTGCAAACGATATCCGCAGATCGAGCTCGATCTGGACACCCCGCTCATCGAGGACGGACGAGTATTTAGCGTCGGAGGTGTCGTGTGCGGGCTCGACGGCGTGCTGGCGATCATCGACCGGTTCATGGGTAGGGAATTCGCGCGCCTCTGCGCGAAGTGCTCGTGCTCGAGAATCGTCCGCCATCCGAGCTGCGTTACGAGAAGCGTCAACCGACCGTGCACAACGACCCGTTGATCGACAGAGCCGTCAGTTGGATCAGGGGCAATCTCCATTCCCGTCTAACAATGGACGACCTCCTGCGGCAAGTGCCCACGAGCCGCCGCAATTTGAGCCGTCGCTTCGAGCTCGAAACCGGCGAGGGG
>Ga0209320_10001074_pt1 | contig 14140 bp, 15 predicted proteins | sample Rifsed13ft4_FD_184008 | JGI IMG/M metagenome (GOLD analysis project Ga0209320, IMG submission 184008) | Soil microbial communities from Rifle, Colorado, USA - sediment 13ft 4 (version 2) | ecosystem: Environmental > Terrestrial > Deep subsurface > Rock core/Sediment | place: Rifle, Colorado... | reverse complement strand
ATCTAACATTAACATATGAACAAATTACAGCAATCTATCACAAACGGTGGAAAGTCGAAGAATACCACAAGTCATTAAAGCAGCATGTTTGCTTATGCAAGTCTCCGACGAAGAAAGTCAGAACGCAGAGTAATCATATCTTTGCTTCGATCTATTCATTTTTCAAGTTGGAATATTTGAGCTTGAAATCGGAGCTAAATCCGACAGCATTAAGAACGAAATTTTATATCTCTGCAAATCGCGCTGCTTTTAATGAACTGGAAAATCTCAAAACTTGCTTTGCTATGAAGTTCTAAATAATTAAACATAACTATATTTTTGCGTAAGGTGAATTATGAGGTTAAATGTAAAGTAAGGATGCATTATAAATCCATGATACGTAGTTAGAGAACCTCCAAAGTATGCATCATCTTTATCCCAAACTAAAGTAGGTCCAATATCAAAACCTAAGCCATTAAGAAATTTTGTATCATTATTACCTATCGTGTATTCAAAACCGATGTGAACTTTCTTTAACTCTTTTAGTTTATCAATTGATATTACGACACCGTAAATATTTTTTAGTTTACTTTCATCAGAATGATTAACTAGGGATAATTCAATACCGTAAATAAATCCACCATTTTCACCAAATGCGTATCCGAGTTTGACACCAGGACAAAGAAAAACGCGATCTTGACAAAATATGAAACTGGGAAGAAATAATTCTAAAAAAAATAAAACTAGTGTGATTTTTATTTTTTAGTTTGGAATGAAATCAAAGAAATTCAATTGATTTTTTTATCGCTTAACAATCTTGCTTGCAAAATACAAAACCATTATGGTAAGGTTTGTTCACCATTCAAAAATATGTTTTATTAAAACAAGATGAAATTAAACAAAAAAGGACACAGCACTCTGTGTCCCTGCAATTATTTCATCATTCGTATTCCTTGTTCGTTATTCTGTATTCCTTTGAATAATGAATATTGAATAAAGAATACTGAATTTAGAAGTTTATTACTTTACCTCATCATACAATTTTCTAAATGCTTTCACGTCTTCCCAGCAATCTCGTTTGAAATTGGGATTTCTCAGTAGTGCAGCCGGATGATAAGTCACCATAACTTTAGTATGATTAAACTCGAAAATTTTTCCCCGCATTTTACCGAGGGAATCTTTCTTTTTCAATAATGCACCTGCAGCAACAAGCCCAAGACATAAAACTAATTTAGGTTTGATAAGCTCAATTTGTTTTAAGAGATAGGGCATGCAAGATTCCATTTCCTCAGGAAGTGGCGTTCTGTTTCCCGGAGGTCTGCATTTAACAACGTTGGCAATGTAAACTTCTTCGCGGGTAAAATTTATGGCTTTAAGGATGTCATTAAGGAGATGACCTGCTCTTCCTACAAATGGTTCGCCTTGCTTATCCTCTTCAGCTCCGGGTCCTTCACCGATTAAAAGCACATCTGCTTTGGGATTTCCAACACCAAAAACAAATTTATTTCTGCCTTTATGCAAATCACATTTGGTACAATTACAAATTAGTCTGTTAAGGTCCTCGAGGTTATCTGCCGCTTCCCAATTTTCTTTTGATTCAGAAAAAAGCAAAGGTTCTTCCAGAATTTTTTTAGAGGCAATCTTCTCTGTTACAATTTCAGTTTTTAACAAATCGGAAGTGAAAAGTTCATCTCCAAAAAAATCTTGCTGATCTTTCAATGCTTTAATTACTTCTGAACGTAGAGAGTTTGACATTGCTTACATTAACTTAGAATTAATCAAAATAAATTGTCACCAATAACACTAATCACCATTCGTAACTATTCGCGAAATTCTTCCGAAGGAATGACTTTGTCAGTGGCAATCAAAAAATACCAAACAGTTTAGGAAAAACAGATAAGTAAGTTTTTTATTGAACAAAAAAATAATTATAACTAGACCTTTTTGAATTCGAACTCAACTTTCCCTTCAAGTAATTCCTTTAGAGCTTGCTGATGAGGTTTTAGCTTCTTTTCAAAGTCAAGCGACATTTTTAATTGAGCAGGATTATCTAAGTCCTCATTTTCATCTTCGCTTTGAGCAACCGGAATTGTACTCAAAAGAGCATTGAACTCAATCTTATTCTCTGTGTTTATCTGACGTGCTCTTTTTGAAGCTACAATTATGGCTTCATAAACATTGCTTGCATGTGCATCTAAACTTCTCAAATCAATGGGGTTAATTTGCATTTAGCATTACTCCTTATTTATAATATTTAAAACTAAACTTTTTGTTTCTGAAATTGCTTTTTCTAAATCTTTATTAATAATAAGATAGTCAAATTTATCTTTTTGACTCAATTCCATTTTAGCTCTCTCAATCCTCTTTTGTAAATCCGTTTCGGTTTCAGTTTTTCTTTTCATTAGACGATCAATCAGCTCATCCAGGCTTGGAGGTGCAATAAAAATCAATATTGCCGCCAGGTAAATTTTCTTAAGTGATAATGCCCCTTTCACATCAACTTCAGCAATTATATTTTTGCCAATATTAATGTTTTGATCAACATAATACTTGAATGTGCCGTAATAATAATCGTAAACTTTTTCCCATTCAACAAATTCATTTTTTTTTGTTTTATCTAAGAACTCCTGCTCTGAAATAAAAAAATAATCAACCCCGGATTTTTCATTGTCCCTTTTTTTACGAGTTGTTGCTGAAACAGAGTAAACCAGTCCCGGAATTTCATCAAGCAGCCGTTTTACAATTGTAGTTTTTCCGGTTCCACTCGGAGCAGAAACTGCAAAAATTTTCCCTTTTTTCTTCTCCAAAATCACTCAATGTTTTGAATTTGTTCTCTTATTTTTTCAATCTCTTCTCGAATAAAAACAGTGTTGTGCGTAATAGAAGTCGAGACGGTTTTTGAAGAAATTGTATTTGCTTCTCTATTCATTTCCTGGCAAAGAAAATTTAATTTTCTGCCGGGTTCATCATCATTTTCCAAACTGTTTATAAAAAATTTTAAATGGCTTCTCAACCTAACACATTCTTCAGTGATCTCAGCTTTTTCTGCAATTATTGCTAATTCAAGTTCAAGTCGATCATTGTATTGAGCTATATTTTCTATCAGCACTTTAATCTTTTCTTTGAACTTGTTAAAATATTCTTGAACACTTTGCGCTGCTTCCTGTTCAATTTCTTTTAGTTTGTTTTCAATATTTTCAATTCTCTTATGAAGATCTTTTGATAATTCTTTTCCTTCTTTTTTCTTCATGCTGATCATTTCACCAAGAGCTTGTTCAAGTGCCTTAGTCACCAAACTGAATTCAACTTCCGAGATAGAAAAATTAGTCGAGATCAGGATATCTTTGTTTATTAAAAGATGTTCGAGCTTAACTTTTTCCGAAATTTTCGCCGCTTTTTTAATTGATTTGAGAAGAGATAAATACGATTTCAGTTTATCACTATCTAAAGCCAGGTTATCCTCCTCCAATCCATTTCTTTTAATCTGAATTGAAGCCGAAACTTTTCCGCGTTTGATTTTAGATTTAATGAATTCCTTTATGTCATAATCTTTATTCATCAATGACGAGGGAATTCGCAATGAAATATCTAAATAACGACTGTTTATGCTTTTTACTTCGGCTTCAACACTAAGATTCTTATTTCCGGCACTTCCTTTTCCGAAGCCGGTCATGCTAACTATCATAAATTCTCATTAAAAGGGGTTTGAAATTACCATTTTTTGAGAAGTAAACCAAAACTTGTATGAAGGACTGGTTCAATCATTTCTTCAAAATTTACAGAGTGAAAAAACACAATTGTGCTTTACAAAACGAATTAGAATAGAATAAAAGCAGAGATATTGCTCATTTGAGATTTTAGAATGCTTCACCAATTCCAAAATGAAATTCGAAATTATCCCATACATGTTTACCGAAAATGAAAGTTTTATCACTCGGATCGTATAATTTAAATCCAAAATCTAACCTGAATGGAGCAACTTGTGTATAATACCTGAAACCGATTCCGGCAGCAAGCGCCAGTTCATTAAAGTTGAAATCTTTAGGATTTAGCCATGTATTTCCGTAATCAAAAAAACCTACTAGTCCGAAACTTTGAAAAAATCTATAACGATATTCCAAAGTTCCTTCTAGAAGGAAAGTACCTCCTTTAACATTTATCCCTTTAACAAGAAGTCCCGCAACTTTGGGAGCGTCTTTCGGGACCAACTCGTTTGATCTCCATCCTCTTATTGAGTTGCTTCCACCTGCATAAAATGTTCGATTAAGCGGTAGACCATTGTAATCGCCAACATACGGATGGAGATAACCCGTTTTTAATTTAAGAGAAAGGATATTATTTCGTTTAAGGTCGAGTGCCTGATATGTAGATGCCGTAAATAAAAGCTTATAGAAAACCGTTCCACTGTAATTCCATTTAAAAATTTGAGAAATCAAAAATGGAATTCCATTCGCCTCTTCTAGCTGGAGTGAAAGATTTGTTCCTTTTGTGGGAAATAGGAAATCATCCGTTGTGCTTTTTCCTAAATCAATTCCGATTGTTGATACAAGTTTTGATGATAAGCTATCGTTATTAGTACGATAGACTTCTTTCGTCTGTTCAATGTTATAGTAAGTGCTGAGGTAATTCACAAAAGTAAACTTTGGAAGCTCAAACTCAAATGTGATTTTGGAACCGTAAAATGTAATATTGTAATTCTTTTGCTTTTTTATTGTTGCATAATTTTCCCAGGTTCCAAAAATCGGTTTGCCAAAAAGAAATGGCTGCTCAATTTTTAATCTTGCATCAACATAACCTAAAAGAGTCGTATCCCTAAAAGAAAATCGCCCAATTAAGTTTTTAAAATCTACATTAAAGATATCTTGAATACCAAAAGAGCTGTTAATAGTGAATTTTCTTGCTTCACCAAAAAAATTCTTCTTGATAAAATTGGCTCCCAAACCGATATTGAAAGCACTTTGCTGGTTATTCACAATTATTTCGGGTGATAGTTCATGCATGTACCCAATATTTCCATCGAGCTGCAAATTAACACGATTTACTGCGCTTTCGTTTTGATTAGCCGCAAGAATGACAGAATTGAATAACCCTGTTCTGAATAATCTGATCTGACTGCGCTGTATTTCATCCTGATTATAAAAGCTGCCTGCTTCAATCCCGGTAATTTTTCTCAGGAGTTCTTCATTTACAAGATCTGCTCCTTCTCCTTTTTTGTTAATGAAAATTGTATCAATACTTAAACGATTTCCAGTAGTAAAATAAATATTTAGCTCAGCAGCGTTAGCAGAGGTATCGCGAAAAATTATTGTGCTGTCAAATCTTGCATTCATGTAGCCAGAATTAAGCAGTGTGTTGATTGTGTTATTGATATTCTGTTCCAGTATGTCCTGGTTGTACCAATCATTGTACACTGATAAGTAATCCTGCAAAATTGTATTGTGGGTTATAAATGGAATTTGATCGAGCCCAAATAGAAATGCACTTCGAAATTTTGATCTTTCTCCTTCATCAATAATATAAATAAGTTCTGCATCTAAGCTGGAAGTATCTAATTCATAGCTATAATTAAAATGAGTTTCAAAGTATCCATTATTTCTGTAGTACTCTTTAAGTGCTGCTAAGTCGAAAGGGATTTTTAGAGAATCGAACATGATTGCTTCGGCACCGAGCCCGGAAAATGAATTGAGGAATTTCCAAAACCACATAGGAGATTCTTTAGAAACGATTACATCTTTTAATCTTGTTGCGGAAAATTCATTATTACCCTCAAAGTTTATGGATTTAAGTTCGTACTTTTGCGCCCAAATGAAAGTGAGGTTTGAAATTAGTAAGAATACAAGCAGTAATTTTCTTGATGTCATTAATTAAGTAAAAACTTATTCACAAAAATCTTTTTTCAATTAAAATTCCAAACTAACATCTTCAGATGCAAGCTTTAAACCGGGATAATCCTTTTTGAAATTTGAAATAAAGAATTTTCTCAGATCGTTTTCTGAAATATTCTTTGATAAGAAAAGCTCTGCGGGTTTTCTTGATTCGGAAAATAAATGAGCGTAAAATGTTTCTCGCTCGGCAAAATTGATTACATATGCAAACACTTCTCCACCGCCGCTTCCCCAAAAGTAATCCTGTGAGTTATAGTAAATTAAATCGTAATTCAAATTTGGAAATTTTATTTTATTTACAAGACAATCTTTGAATGATCCATCAAGAAGTCCGGATTCATATGTTTGTTGTAATTGGCTATCTTTAATTTCTAAGAGGACGAATTTAATCCCCCAATTATTATTTTCAGACAATTCAATTCCGGCTGCAATTTCTTGCAAAGAATCTTCATCAAAGTTACCAGTGAGTACAAACTTAAGTTTATCGCCAAGTAACTTTTTTGTTTCAGTATTTACCATAACCGAATCGGTTAATGAGAAAATTAGTTTTTGATCACCTTCCTTTTTATCGCTGCAAGAAGGAATTATGGAGATTAAGATAATGATGAAGATAAAGATGAAGAATGCTGAACGCTTTTCGACTGCAGATGCTAAAAAGTTTTCATGCTTGTTTTTATTATTTGATAACAACTTTAGTTCCTTTCTGAATAACTGAAAAAATTTCATCTATTGCCTCATTGCTAACCGAAATTGAACCATTTGTCCAATTATAAACAAATGGTAAATTTTTTAATATGTAATCAAATTTTCCCAAACCGTGAATACCCAAATTACCGCCGAGATTTGTGTTTGCATTCGGGCAGCCCTCGTAATAAAATTCAAATTTAAGCTGATCGAATTGCTTCTGAGTTATCCAACCTTTGCGCAAAGCTTCCGAAGCATCACTGATATTCGGGTAATTAAGTTTTAAAAATTTATGATACTGATTGTTAGAATCCATATCGCAAATTGCATATTCACCAACTGGTGTAGCATTATCTTCAGCTCTTGTTTTAGCAGCCGAAAGATTTTTTCCAAAACTTGCGCGGTACGTTTTGATGAGAATAGTATCTTCATAAAGCTGAAGACTAAAAGACTTGCGCTCAATGATTATATTTGGATTTTCAAATCTTTCATAACCTTTTTCTTTTAATGATTCAAATAGCGAATCTTCCCGAAGATTTAAAATAATTCCATATACAATTGTCCCGGCAAGAAAAAGAATTATACCGCCGGTAAAATAAATTGTATTCCTTAATGTGTTTTTGCTTATTAGAGCAAAAAGGCGGGATAAATCTACCTTACTTAACTTTTGATTCTTAATTTCCAAATTATCTTTAGGATTGCTTTATAATATCTAATTAAATTTAGCGAAAAATTACAAAACTTATGAATTGTATAATTATTAAAACGCAATTGTCCCTTTTGCAACTACGGACAGATAAGAATGCCTGCCAGCCGAATCATAATTAAGAAATGGTAATGACAGCCAGGAATCCGCCTTAGGCGGACTGTCCTACAATAAAATAAAAACCCCATCATTCCGATGGGGTTAATATCTGCCAACCGAAATTATAAATGAGATTAAACTTCCATAATTTCTTTTTCTTTGTGTTTTAAAACCTCATCAACTAACTGAATATGTGCGTCTGTTAATTTTTGAACTTTCTCCTCTGCATCTTTCAATTCATCTTCGGAGATTTTTTTGTCTTTGTTTTCTTTCTTCAAATGTTCATTAGTGTCTCGGCGAATATTTCTAACAGCAACTTTTGTTTCTTCGCCAAATTTTTTTATTAGCTTAACAAGTTCTTTTCTTCGTTCTTCATTCAATGGAGGAATTGGAATTTTAAGATTTGTTCCATCACTGATTGGATTGAAGCCTATATTCGCTTCTAAAATTGCTTTATCAACAGGGATAACCATTGATTTATCCCACGGAGTAAATGAGAGTGTATGAGCATCTAAAACTGTTAAATTACCAACCTGGTTAATTGGTGTCATTGTTCCGTAATAATCTACTTTGATCCCGTCCAAAAGGGCAGTTGTTGCTTTTCCTGATCGAACTTTTGCTAACTCAGCCCTCAAAGTCTCAATTGATTTGTCCATTCTCGCTTTGGCATCTTTGATTTCTCTTTCCATATAAACCTCAATAATTTTTTACTTTAAAATTAAGGATGATGAATAAAAGTACCAACTTTTTCGCCTTTTACTAAACGCAGCAGGTTACCCGGAATATCCATGTTAAACACAACAATTGGCAAATTATTTTCCTGGCATAAGCTTACTGCAGTTAAGTCCATTACACGTAAGTTCTTTTTAAGAATATCAAGATAAGAGATTTTTTCAAACTTAAATGCTTTTTTATTTTTTTCAGGATCGGAATCGAAGACTCCATCAACACGCGTGCCTTTTACTATTACATCAGCTTGAATTTCCACAGCTCGAAGAGAAGCCGCAGTATCTGTGCTGAAATAGGGATGACCTGTTCCGGCACCAAAAATTACAATTCTTCCTTTTTCTAAATGTCTTATCGCTCTTCTGCGAATAAACATCTCAGCAATTTCTTCCATTTTAATTGCACTCATCAGTCGAGAATAAATTCCAGCTTTCTCAATTGCATTTTGCAATGCTAATGAATTTATCATTGTAGCAAGCATTCCCATTTGGTCGCCCGCAACTCGATCTATATTTTGAGCACTTGCACTTAGACCCCGGTAGATATTTCCTCCACCGATAACAATACCAAGCTGAACTCCCAAGTCATGAACTTTTTTAACTTCATCCGCAAAAAACTCCAGAACTCTGTGATCAATGCCAAATCCTTTTTTACCCATTAAGGATTCACCGCTGAGCTTAAGCAAAACTCTTTTAAATTTTAATTTTTTCATGTTAAATCTCTCTTTCAAAAATAATATAAAAAAAGGTCTTAATATTATTAAGACCTTTTAAATTTACTTCTTCTCATCACTCAGATGAAATCTTTTAAATCGAACCAGCTTTACGCTGGTATTAAACTTTGTATTAAATTCTTTTATAAGATCGCTAACTGATTTTGTGTTATCCTTAATGTAAGCTTGCTCGGACAAACAATTTTCCTGGTAAAATTTATTAAGTTTTCCAAGAGCAATCTTTTCAAGAATATTTTCAGGTTTACCTTCTTTACGCCCCAATTCTTTATATATGTCGATCTCTTTATCTATAATATCTTTCGGTACTTCCTCTCTATTTACACAAACGGGCTTCATTGCGGCAACTTGCATAGCAATATCTTTAGCAATTCTTGAGAAGTCATCGTGAAAATTTTCCAATTCATCAAACATAACAAGAACACCAAGCTTTGAACCAGGATGAATATAATCAACAACCAGTCCGTTGTTAGTATTTTCAGTTGTAACTCTAGATACCTCAACTTTTTCTCCCACTTTTCCCATGATGTCAGATAACTTTTCAGAAATTGTTGGATTACTTTTTAGAAACTCATCAAGGTTTTTAGCTTTTCTAGAAGCGGCGGATTCAAGAACAAAATTTGCGAATGATACAAAATCCTCGCTGCGAGCAACGAAATCTGTTTCGCAATTCACTTCTACCATCACACCAAATTTCTTGTCCTCTGAAATTTTTGTAAGTACTATTCCTTCATTAGATGACTTCTCGGCGCGTTTTGATGCGACTGCAGCACCTTTTTTTCTGAGCAGTTCAATTGCCTTTTCAAAATCACCATTGGCTTCAACCAATGCTTTTTTGCAATCCATCATACCCGCACCGGTTTTTTGTCTTAGCTCATTTACTTTAGCAGCAGTTATTTCCATAATATTTTAATTCCTTGAACGGTTATTAAGCAGTAGTTTCTTCTTTATCTTTCTCTTGTTCTTTCTTAACTCTTTCAGTCGTGGCAGAATCTTCAGCTTTAATTTCTTTTTCTTTTTGGTTTCCTTCGATTATTGCATCAGCCATAGTTTTTATTATTAGCTCTATAGTTTTTACAGCATCATCATTTGCAGGAATGATATAATCAACTACATCAGGATCACAATTTGAATCAACAATTGCAAAAATTGGAATTGATAATCGTTTAGCTTCACTTACTGCAATAGATTCTTTTTTTATATCAACAATTACGAGTGCTCCAGGAATCTTGTTCATTGATTCAATTCCTTCAAGAACTTTTTTAAGCTTATCTTTTTCTCGAAGACGTGTGATTCTTTCTTTCTTTGTGATCTGATCAAAAGTACCATCGTTTTCTTGCTTCTCAATATTATTTAAACGCTTGATGCTTTTTCTAACCGTAGAAAAATTGGTCAACATTCCGCCAAGCCAACGTTCGCTTACCCAGTTTGAATCGGATCGTCTAGCTTCAGACTCTATTATTCCTTTTGCTTGTTTTTTTGTGCCAACAAATAAAACACGTTTTCCTTCTGAGACAAGAAGCGCTAATTTGTCAGCAGCTTCAGCAAGATGGGATTGTGTTTTCTTTAAATCAATTATATGAATCCCATTCTTCTCCATGAAGATATATGGTTTCATTTTAGGATTCCAACGACGGGTTAAGTGACCGAAGTGCGCACCAGCTTCTATGAGCTGGGTGATATCTATTTTTCTCATTATTACTCCTGTTTTTCTTCTACTTTCATCATCTTTACCTCAATTCCCAATGGGACACAGGCGGTAAATCAGAAAGTATGTTTGATTATTTATTTTTGTACTAAAATTATCTCTTAGAGAACTGAAATCTTTTTCTTGCTTTTGGTTGACCATATTTTTTTCGCTCAACCATTCGTGGATCTCTTGTTAAAAATCCTTCTTTCCTCAATAAAGGTTTAAACTCAGGATTTATTTCGATCAATGCTCGTGAAATACCCAACCTTATAGCTTGTGCTTGACCAGTAATTCCGCCGCCATCAACATTAATAAAAACGTCGTAAACACCTTCGGTAGATGTTACTTTAAAGGGACTAAGGATTTCTGCACGATTAAGATTTTGTTGAAATGCAACCTCGAAATCTTTTCCATTTACGTTTACTTTTCCCGACCCTTCCTTTAAAATTACTCTTGCAACTGAAGTTTTTCTTCTTCCTACATAAATATTATCTGCCATCAATTCTCCGCTATAAATTTATTACTTCAGGTTTTTGTGCTGCATGAGGATGTGCATTACCCGAGTACACTTTTAATTTTTTAATTAATTGCTTACCTAAACGAGTTTTAGGAAGCATTCCTTGAACTGCGCTGTGAACAACAAATTCAGGTTTACTTGCCATAATTTCCTGCAAAGATTTAGTCTTTAATCCACCAGGATAACCGGAATGATGCGAATATGTTTTAAGAGTTTGTCTTTTGCCTGTGAACTTAACTTTCTCAGCATTAATAACAACTACAAAATCGCCGGTATCAGTATTAGGAGTAAAAATCGCTTTGTTTTTACCTCTAATAATTCCGGCAATTTTCGTCGCTAATCTTCCAAGCACTTGATCATTAGCATCAACTAGAAACCACTTCTTATCAGCATCGCTTGATTTAATGAATCTTGTCACCTTTTGGGTTTTCACGAATTTTCCTCGATTAAATTTCAATTAAAGGATGGAAAAATATTACTTATCGGTCTGAAAGTCAAGAAATTACGAGAGTAAAAAGTCATCATATCGCCTTAAAGAACCGCCTAAAATCATAAAAATTGAAAATTTCGAGAAAATATTATTTAATTCGAAAACTAAGAGTACAATTAGCTGGCTTTGGAAAAAAATATTTTAAAATAAAGAAGCACCAAACCTGAACGATTTAAGCATTCCATAAAATGTCGGTACATAAGATTTGAAAGCTTGTTCACCTTTAATAGTCAGCTTCAAGCTAAAATCCTCGCTGGTCTCTGTCTTAAAATAAAATGTTTGGGAAAAATAGTTTGCCAAATTTTCCGGATCGTTAAAGTAGAGTACAGCATCTCTTAATTGAAGATTATGCTTGTAGCGGCTCTGATTGAACAAGCTTCTATCGCACACCTCAAGGTGAACATAGGGCGGAGGATTAAAATTAGATGCGTTTGCCCAAAATGTAACTCCATCTAATTTTTTATCTATATTCTGATCAATAAATGTCCAACCAATCGGATATTTCAACGAAACATTCAGAGTCGATTCACTATAAATTTGTTGTAATGATGCTGTATCTGCATTTTGATCTATAAAATTTACGGGTATAGTCGATCTGGAATTTTGGATCGCTTCTGATTCTTGAATTGTTTCCGCTTTTTCTGAATCTATTTTTTTTTCTTTCTCCGGATTGATGTTCTTTTCGAAATTTATAGTTTCCACATCACTTTTTTGAGTAAAGACCTGAACATATCCGGAATTAGGATTTACTTTGTTCAAATGCATATCTGTAAAAAAGTATGCTATTAAGAAAAGCAGCAAATGGAAAAGAGAAGACGCAGCAAATGTTAAAAATGAGTTCATTTCCTTGATTAACTTCTTTGCCATTTTTAATTAAAATCTTCCATAAAATAAATTATGAATTTTTCTCTTCTTCAAATATCTGCCTATACATTGATCAACGTGTATTCTTTGAAGCCAAATGTAAAATTAGTAATTTTTATATAACAATAATTCAGAAATAAGGAACTTTTTAATCTATGAAATTTTTGATCACCGGTGGTTCCGGCTTTTTAGGCATTAACTTAATTCGTTATTTGCACTCAAAGGAACATGAAATTGTTTCACTTGACTTGATAGATTTTAATTACCCTGACATACAAAATAAAATTAAGCATGTTGTTGATGATATTCGGGATAAACGTAAAGTTAATGAACTAACTCAAGGAATTGATATAATTGTCCACACTGCGGCAGCGCTTCCGCTTTATAAACCCGAAGAAATCTTTTCTACAGATGTTGATGGTACCAGAATTTTACTTGAGGCATCAAAGGAACATAAAGTAAAACGATTTATTCACATTTCATCTACTGCTGTTTATGGAATTCCTGATCACCATCCATTGTATGAAGACGATAAGCTTGATGGTGTTGGTCCGTACGGTAAAGCAAAAATCTTAGCAGAAGAAGAATGTTTGAAATTCAGAAAAGATGGAATGTGTGTTCCAATTCTGCGCCCAAAATCATTTATTGGTCCGGAAAGATTAGGCGTGTTCGATCTTTTATTCGACTGGGCAAGAGATGGCAAAGGATTTCCAATGATTGGAAATGGAAAAAATCGCTATCAGCTTTTAGATGTTGAAGATCTTTGTGAATCTATTTATTTGTGTGCTACACTCGATTCAAAAATTGTGAATGACACTTTTAACATTGGTGCAAAAGAATTCAAAACAATGCGGGAAGATTATCAAGCTGTATTAGACCACGCAGGCTATGGTAAGAAAATTGTTGGCCTGCCCGAGAAGCCGATCATTTATACTTTAAGATTCTTAGAAGCACTAAAGCTTTCACCTCTTTACAAATGGGTTTATGAGACTGCTTCGAAAGATTCGTTTGTTTCTATAGAGAAAGCAGAAAAGATTTTAGGTTATAAGCCAAAATTTTCAAATCAAGATGCTTTGCTGCGTAATTATAAATGGTATCTTAAACATATTGATGAGTTTAAAAACAAAACAGGAATCTCTCATCGTGTTCCGTGGAAACAAGGAATTCTTAAATTTGCAAAAATATTTTTCTAACTCAGATCATAATTTGTCAGATTGAGTTTGCCCGCCTTGGCTCGACTGCCAAGTCGAGACAGGTCGAAATCTGAATTTATTTTAATAACTGTCACTCTTCGACACGCTCAGAGTGACATTCAATCACTAAGATGAATACAATTATATTTAGGAGGAACCAATGGCAATCAAGAAAGATTATTTAAAAGAAATCATCCAACACATTGATATTAAAAAACACAATGTTGTTCCTCTAGTTGATGCAATGGAAAACATGGCTTTTTCTGCAAGAGATTTGAACCGCGCTGCTAAAATTTATGAGATGATGCTTAAAGAAAAAGAATGCGGAGTTATTTTAACATTAGCCGGCAGTTTATTTAGTGCCGGATTAAAAAAGGTGGTCCATGACATGGTAATGAGTAACATGGTTGATGCAATTGTTTCTACAGGAGCAATTATGGTTGATCAGGATTTTTTTGAAGCATTGGGATTCAAGCATTACAAGGGAACACCTTTCAGCAATGACAATGAATTGAGAGAACTTCACATAGACAGGATTTATGATACTTACATTGACGAAGATGAATTAAGAATTTGC
>Ga0209320_10001073_pt1 | contig 14164 bp, 18 predicted proteins | sample Rifsed13ft4_FD_184008 | JGI IMG/M metagenome (GOLD analysis project Ga0209320, IMG submission 184008) | Soil microbial communities from Rifle, Colorado, USA - sediment 13ft 4 (version 2) | ecosystem: Environmental > Terrestrial > Deep subsurface > Rock core/Sediment | place: Rifle, Colorado... | reverse complement strand
CTTTTTACATTTGTAATGTCTTTTTCAAATTCAAATTCTGGAGAATGAATGCCAATTATCAGTAGACCTTGATCAGCATACTTTTCATCCCACGATGTAATAAAAGATAAAGTACGAATACAGTTGATACAGCTATAAGTCCATATGTCATATAATACCACGCTTTGATCAATTTTTTCTTGTAATTCATCAGGTAATGTGTTGATGTATTCTGATATGCCAACTAATTTTGGGGCTTTTTTGAATTCTGATTTATTTATTTTATTTACATCAGTTACAATATTTGTTTGGTTGTCTTCATTTTTGAATTCTGAAACTTGAGATTCTAGAGATGATAAAAATAGACTGAGTCCTATCACTGCTGATACAATTACTATTCCTAAAATTAATGGAGTCTTTATTTCTGATTTCATATGATCACCCTAATAATACTAGTTCATTTAAAAGCGGAAAATTTGCAATATATGCAAGCTGATTTGTAAATACAAGAATTCCTAAAATTATGATAAACCCACCCAATATCAAATTGTAATATTTTAGATGCTTACTCATTGCTCGAATTATCCTTGTAGCTCTTGAAAAAAATATGCCCATTATAACAAATGGAATTCCCAATCCTAAAGAATATGCCAGTAACAAATGAAATGATACTGATGGAGTAGTTGCAGCCAAAGTTAGAATCGTTCCAAGTATAGGCCCCACACATGGAGTCCATCCCGCAGCAAAAGCTAGACCAAATACAAAAGATAATGGATAACTTGATTTTTTTCTTTTTGGGAAAAATTTCTTTTCTACATTTAGAGTTCTAATCTTTGTTGATAATAATAAAAATATTCCAAATGATATAATGATTATTCCTCCAATATAGTTTAGACTTTGTAATATCTCGCCAGCTGTACTAGATAGAACACTATTAATCAAAACCCCAAGAGCCGAAAATACTATTGAAAACCCTAGCACAAAAAATACCGTATTTAGGATTATGCCTGTTCTGTTAATTGATATGACAGATCCATTTTTAGAACCAAGTTCTGTCATTGTAGTGCCTGATATGTATGCAAGAAAAGCTGGAATCATTGGCAGTATGCATGGAGCAACAAATGATCCTAGACCAGCAATTGCTGCTACAAATATTGTGATATCTGCCATGAATTAAAATGTGAATTTTTCTTTTAAAAGATTGTTCCAAATCTTGTCTGATGTAAAGACATTTCATTTTTATCTAGGTTAGAATTGTTTATAGTATGAACAAGCGTTTTGTTATTGTGGGTATTGTTTTAGGCATTATTGTTGCATTTTCTATTTTTATTGGGTCACCAGCTATTGGTGGCTTTGATGCGTTTAGATAATGAATAATGTTTGTCTATCCATTCTAAATATAGTCAAAAATTAACGCCAAAATTATTAATATGAATCAACTTTTTGTTTTCACTAATTCATTTGTTTAATTCTTTTATTGTTTCTACTTTTTGCTTATACTTACTTGTTTTGAATTTATATTTTGAATTTTTTAGCAGCTTGCTCAAAAATAGCCAATGTGACATTGATGTCTTTTCTAGATAACCAAGCGGTAATTGATATTCGTAATCTTGCTTTGTTTTTAGGAACAGTTGGGTATCTTATGGGTTGGACAAATACTCCTTTTTTAAAGAGAAATTCTCCAAAATTCATCGCTATTTTTTCTTTACCGACAATAATTGGAATGATGTGTGTTTTTGAATCAATTTGATAACCTATTTGTCTCAAACCTTTAGAAAGTAGGTTCGTATTGTTTTCTAGTTTTTTTCTTTGTTTTTCTCTATTTGATTCAAATCTTTTTAATGAATATTCAACTAAAAATGATGGCAGCGCTGAAGTATAGATAAAAGATTTTGATTTGTTTATGCACAAGTCTATTACGTTATTTTGTGATGACACATATCCTCCAAATGATCCTAGACCTTTACTTAGACTGCTAATATACAAATCAATTTTTTTTGTGACATTAAAGTGATTTGGAGTTCCTTTTCCATCTATTCCAACAACAAAATCTCCATGTGCATCATCAAGTATGGTAATTGCCTTTGATTTTTCTGCAATTTCTGTGATCTCTTTTAGTTTTGAGAAATCCCCATCCATGCTAAATATTCCTTCCGTGATAACAAATTTGTTTTTACCTTTTTGCTGGAGTTTTTTATTTAAATCATCCATGTCATTATGTTTGTAAATTGAAACTTTTGCTCCTGCAAGCTTGCATGATTCAATTATACTTGCATGATTTAATTCATCGCTTAAAATTAAATCTCCTTTTTTTGCAATTGCAGTAATTGAACCTAAATTTGCCATATATCCAGTGGGATAAATCAAGCTAGTTTGTTGTGATTTATGTTTTGCAAGTTTTTTTTCTAGTATTTTATATGATTCATCATTCCCTGAAACTAATCTTGAGCTTGATTGCATTTGTTTTATTTTTATTTTTGTAACTGGCATTCCCAAATAATCATTTGAACAAAGGTTTAGTAATTTTTTTCCATTGATTGTAATGTATCCTTGATTTGATTTGCCATATCTTAATTTTCTATACAGATTATTTTGTTTTATTTGCTCTAATTCCAAATCAACAAAATTTAGTTTATTATTCAAGACTGTTCTAAATTGAAATTAATCATGCGTAAATCCTTTTCTTATTTTTTCAAGATATGATAATTATGAATATTCTATTGTTTACAAGACGCATAAATAAATAGGCTCAAAATTTACGGTAAATCTTAAATCTTCATAACATATGAAATATTAGACTTGGATAATAATGTAGAAAGGATGTTAGAAGATCAGCGAAGTATTGTGGAATTAGAGTTAGCAATAAAAAAATTGAAATTTCAAAGAAAGAAAAAATCACATGTTAAGGTCTTAGAACCATAAATTCGGATTCCATTGTGACCAAATCACATGTGTTTGAATTATACAATTGCAATTTTCATGGACTATATCTAATATGAAAATGATTGCTAGGCTTCCAGTCCTATCTTCTTTATCATTTTGAAATCTTTTTCAGAGTCATTTCCACCCATTGTAAGATAACCTGATGTGATTATGCCATTTGCCCCACTTTGCAATAACTCTTCACCTGAATCCTCAAGATTTGTTTCTCTTCCGCCTGAAATTTTTATCACAGATTCTGGTAAAAGAAATCTGATCACTGAAAACATTCTCACAATCTCAGAATTTTCTATTTTTGTTTGCAATTCCAATGGAGTTCCAGGAATCGGAACCAGTATGTTTATGGTAACTTCTTCAGGATAAAGTGCAGCTAATTCAAGTGTCAATTCCATTCTTTGTTTTCTTGTTTCACCTAACCCAATAATTCCACCAGTGCATAATTCTAATCCTGCATCACGTGCAATTTGCAGTGTTTTTAATCTGTCATCATATGTGTGTGTTGTACAAATCTCTGAAAATTTTGATTTTGAAGTTTCCAAATTATGATTGTATCTTTTCACCCCGAGTTCTTTGAGTTTCTTTGCTTGTTCTGGTGTAAGAAATCCTAGACTACACTCTACATTAATTCCTACTTTATTGTTAATTTCTTTGATAATATTACAAACTTTTTCAAAGTCTTTAGGGGATGATTCTCTCCATGCTGCAACAAGACAGTATGATTCTGCCCCTTCTTTTTTTGCTTTACTTGCTTTAATCACAACTTCTTCTGCTGTTGGTAACTGATATGTTTCAATTCCAGTATCAAAAAATGCAGATTGACCACAGAATGAACAATCTTCACTACATGCATTTTTTTTTATATTGTTTAATTGTTCTACGTCTACTTTATTTCCATTAAAATCTCTAGTGATCTGATTTGCTGCGCTAGCTAATTCTTTGATGTTTTGTTCTGATATGTTAAACAGTTTTTCAGCATCATCACTTGATATTCCAATTCCTGAAAATACTTTTTCTTGACATTCTTTGATAAATCCAGACATGTCACTCATGATATTTTGCCTGAAATTCCATTAAAAAAGATTAGTGATATGAAAATCATCGTTTATGCGTGTTATTCTGTAAATTCTTTTGCTGCTTTTATTCTGTAAAGTTGATTCAATGGTGTGATCTAGTATGATTTGTAATTGATTAAGCTATATTATTTGATTTTGTGCTGATTTGATGGTATCTATTGTTCTGTTTAATAGTAAATCTAACTCTTCTTCAGATATTGCCAATGGTGGTACAAGCATGACAATATTGCCTAATGTGCGAAGGTAAATTCCATGCTTTTTTCCTGCTTCAAAGAAAATTTTGTTTATTGATTTTTTAGGATTGATTGGTGTTTTTTTCTTTTTATCCTTGACTAACTCTATTCCCATAAGCATTCCCTTGTGTCTAATGTCTCCTACTGTATCTATCTCTGTTATTTTATCATAATATTTTTCAAAAACTTTTGATGTTTTTTGAATTTTTTTGATCAAATTATTTTTTTGATATAGTTTTAGATTTTCATTTGCAACTGCGGCGGATATTGGATTTCCAGTAAATGTATGCCCATGAAATAGATGCTTCCAATCATTAAATTCACCTAAAAATGACTCATAGATTTTTTTATTTGTCAAAGTTGCAGCCATAGTCAGATATCCGCCGGTTAACATTTTTCCATATGCTACAATATCTGGAATGCTTTTTTGTTCTGTATATTGTATCATAGAACCTAAACGTCCAAAACCTGTTGCTATCTCATCTAATATTAGCAACACGTTGTATTTTTTACATAGTTTGCCTATCTTTCTTTGAAATCCTTTTGGAAATATGTTTACTCCTCCTGCAACTTGTGCCCCACTTTCCATAACAAATGCTGCAATTTTGTCATCTTCGGAAAATTGCTTTTCAATTTTATCTATGCAAAAATTCTGATAATCAAAATAATTGTATCCCATTGGAATTCTATACTTGTTTGGTACTGGAATTTGTATTGTCGGAAATAACTGTTTTTTAAATTTACCAAAAAATTCTGGAACATAACCTACAGCCATCGCACCAAACGTATCTCCATGATAACCATTTTCTAATGCTGTAATCTTTGTTTTCTTTTTATCTCCAATGTTATTCCAATATTGCAATGCTATCTTGAATGCAATTTCCATTGCAGAAGAACCGTTATCAGAATAAAACACTTTGTGCATTCCAGGTGATATTTTTACCAGGCTCTCTGCAAGTTTTTCTGCAGGCTGATTTGTTAAATTAAACATAGATGAATGTTGGAGTTTCTTGCTTTGTTTTGTAATTGCATTGACTAATTCAGGTTTGGAATGACCCCATACATTACACCACATTGATGCAACTCCATCCAAAAGACTATTCCCATCAGAATCTGTGATCCACATTCCTTTGGCCTTGACAATCTCATTAAATGAATCCCACTCTCTCATCTGTGTATTTGGATGCCAAACAAAACTCTTCTTTTTCAAACGATCTTTGTAATTCTAATTGATCTTAATAATTAAACGATATGTACTAAAAGAAATTTTAGTTTTTTTACATTGTATACGAAGAACTTAGGGATATTGTGTCTAATTTAAATATGTTTTTTCTGTATCTATTTGCTTATTTGATATGCTTGAAAGTTAATCTTTAGATTCATCAAACTCTTCATCTTGTTCATAATTTTCTTTAAGATCAAGCTGATGTGTTTCTTCTCTCATTTCTTCTTGCTCTAGTTTCTTTTTTTCAGAATCATTTGCGCTATCTCTAACTTTTTTCATAATACAATATTTACGTAAACTATTCAATAATCCCATATCTTTCTATATTTTGTGTGAACTTAAAGTTTATGATGTTGTATCTACTAAAAATTTTTTATATCGCATATTTTATGAAGCTGATGGATTTCTTGGGAACATATCGTGTTAAATCAAGCCAAGACGTTCTCTACATATTTTACAAATTGGAATTTTATCTGAATCTATCATTATCTCAACATTACTTGAATGACAGAGATGACATAATCCTTTCATCCTAATGACCAAAAACTCTCTGAACAATCTGCACAATTGTGATTGTGATATTTGTCTTGTCTTTCACTTATCCAGACTTTACATTTTGTACAATTGCTCTGTTTCATACTCCTTGTCATATTGAACGTGTATTAATGTAGGGTTTTAGTGAAATAGTGGTTTTATCTGATTATGGATTTTAAAATCACTGATCTGTGAGTTTCTTTGCATCTGAATTTGACCCTAGATTTTTTGCAGTGAAAATCACTACAAAATATGGTATAATCGCTCTGTAATGCTCTTACATTTTGAGTATTTCCATGAAAAATATGAAATAAGCCGGTTCTTATAGGAAACAAACTGTGTAATATTGATCTTATCTTTGGTTTTACAAATTATCAATGCTGATACTGTCTGTGGACGTTGTGGAAAAAATGGCATGTTAACAGATAATGTAACAGGAGAAAGATTTTGCGGAAAATGTGGATATGTTATTTCTGAGATATTATCTGATTCTGGACCTGAATGGAGATCATTTTCAAAAGAAGGCGGTACGGATCCAACTAGAACAGGTGCTCCAACATCACTTACCATACATGATAGAGGACTTGCTACAATCATTAATCCAATAAATCGCGACTCATCTGGAAAACCACTTACATCTGCCATGAAAAGCACTATTGAAAGACTAAGAACATGGGACAGCAGAAGTAAAGTTCATGCATCTGCAGATAGAAATCTTAGACAGGCATTAAGTGAATTAAACAGACTAAAAGACAAACTTGCACTTTCTGATGCTGTAATGGAAAAGGCAGCATACATTTATCGTAAAGCATTGGAGAAAGGTCTTGTAAGAGGACGTTCGATTTCAGCATTAATTGCATCTGCACTTTATGCTGCATGTAGAGACACGGAAACTCCTCGAACACTAAAAGATGTTTCAGATGCAGGTAATATTAAGAAAAAAGACATTGCCCGTTGTTACCGATTATTACATAGAGAACTGGACCTAAAGATGCCTGTAGTTGATCCAATTCAATGTGTTGCCCGTATTGCAAGCAAGCTTGGAATTACAGAAAAGACAAAACGTTATGCAGTTAAAGTACTCAAAACAGCTCAAGAACATGAAGAATCCGCCGGTAAGGATCCAATGGGTCTTGCAGCAGCTGCACTATATTTGTCATGTGTGAAAAATGGTGAAAATATGACTCAGCGCGATATTGCCGAAGCTGCAAGTGTGACTGAAGTTACAATAAGAAATAGGTACAAGGGTTTAAGATTAGATCAAGATATAGCTTTGTAGGTTAGAAAAATAATAAAAACATGACACAAACCAGACCTTTAATTGCAATAGTGAATGTTGTAGCGTCTGCAACAATAGATCAAAGATTGGATCTTTTAGATATAACAAAAAAATTTCCAGATGTAGAGTATCATCCAGACCAATTTCCAGGAGCTGTTTTCAGACTTAAAAATCCAAAAACCGCCACGTTGCTTTTTAGCTCAGGCAAGATGGTATGCACTGGTGCCAAATCACAAGAATTAGCAGAAACTGCAGTGTCTAAAGTAGTGGAGATATTAAGAAAAGGTAAAATAAAAATTAAAAATGATGCAACAGTTACAATACAAAATATCGTCTCATCCATTAATCTTGGAGGAAGAGTTAATTTGGAACAAGCCGCTAGAACGCTTCCTAGGAGCATGTATGAGCCAGAGCAATTTCCAGGACTAATACATAGAATGCTAGATCCTAAAACTGTGATTCTAATTTTTGCATCAGGTAAATTAGTCTGTGTTGGTGCTAAACTTGAAAAAGATATTCATCGTTCCGTTCATCAAATTCATAGCATGCTTGAAGAAAAAAATTTAATGGCTTATGACTAGTATTGTAAACTCATAAACAGAGATCATTTCATTTGAATCTTATTTTATTGTGAAGAATGTATGTTGCTACATAATTTCAAATACTTTCATTAAAAATTGAAAAAACACATATTTGTCAAATTATTTGATTGTGACTTTATATTTGTCAAACAATTCAACAAAAAGTTTCAAGTCCATCTTATGTTCTTTTTCTGCCTCATTGTATTCTCTAAGTAAATCATTGTATTCGTAATCTGAATGCGATTCCATTGATTCTAATTTTACTTCCTTTTCTAAAATTCTTCTAGTTATTTGTTTGATCTTTCTTTCGCTGTATTCTATTATTGAGCCCATTTTATTTTTCTCAATACCTGTATCTGATATGGCTCTTGAATTTTCAGATGAAAATGGTTGTGTTATATTCATACACTATTAAAGACTCAGCTAGTATATAGTGTTGTAAAATTAGAATATTTGTGTTTGTTGATGTTTCAAAAATTATTTAATGAAAATATGATGTTTTTCTCTATGTTTTCTGATTTTCTTTAATAGATTTTTTTAATTCCTCATAAGATTCCAAATATTCTTTTTTTAATAGATTTGCAGGCTTGGTCTTGTTATTCTTGTTTTTTTACTTCTCTGATTTGGACTGTACCATAATACTAGGTACAGTATGCGGGATATATCCTAGTTGGTATATGCATTAATTTTATGTATCCCATATTCAGCATTAATCCCTGATTGATTTTACAAATCTCTTAATGATTTTATTTTGATGTTTTCTCTATATTATCAATAATGAATTTATGACACCGTGTACATTCGTACCTGTCTTTGAATCCAGTCATTCTTACTTTGGCATCATGCAGACAACTATGTTCTATTAAATAAATCAAAAGTGTTTTTTACTCTCTTGTTTTTCTATATTGTCAGAAACGCCTGTAACTTGCGTATGTAATGATTGTATATCTATGTAGAGTAAATCAATAATCATCAAGTTACTCCAATCTTTTTTTCATGGGTTTTTTCATGAATACGAACATTGTCAAAAGTATCTACTGTTCCCTCCCAATGAAAGTCACAAATTTTGCAACTATACTTCATTTATTTTCTTCCTGATCTGAATTCATTTTTTCAGATATATTTGGTGTATTGGCATCAGGTATTTTGGACTTGTAAGATCCGAACTTTAGTTTTGCCCTTATTTTTTTTAACATACTTAGTTAGGCTTGCATGTACATATAAAGTCATGAATTTTCTATATATTTTTTTTATAATTATATATTTTATTAAATTCTATAGAGAATCATATGCTAGTATATATAGCTCCTAAGATAAAATATATGCATGGAAACTGAAATAAAACTAATTGCATTAAATGATTTAAGATCTTGTGAAAATTGTGGTAATGTCTTCTTAAAAAAAATGGGTGATAAAATAACAAATCGTTGTCCTGCATGTAATGTGTGGAAAAAAGAACCGGTACTTTAATTGGAATAATATAATGTCAATACGCTGTAAAGTATGTAATGCATCAAAGATTGTAAGTACTGATCCAATAAATCCAAATATTAATTGGGAATGTCAATCTTGTGGAAATCTACTTGATGTTAATGGCTATATTGTTGCATCAAATTAGCCCCTGAGATTTGTTTTGATTATTATATAATCTAAATGTAAAAATTGTCTAAAATCTTTAACTTTTATTCATAGTTGATTGATATGCAAAATTGTATTATGGTATAAAGCGTCTCTGAAATTCTATATTGTGTTTAATTAGGTTGAATGTATTAGTATAATTGTGAATATGGCTATATCTTGGAGACAAAAAATTTGTTCAGACTGTAAAAGAATGAAATGCACAAAAGGCTGTAATTGTGATTGTCATTGGAATCCATAATCTCAAAAATTATGATTGAAGCAATGACCCTAATTTGACTATTTCTGGTTTTTGTATAAATTAAAGGAATTAAATCTATATTTTAGAATCTTCTTGAACTATGTTTCTTATTGTTTTTTCTAAATTGTTAAATTCATCTCCTCCGGAGCGGTCTTTTTTTACTTCCGCTTTTTCTTTTAATTTTTTCATTTCATGATTTTGAGTTGTTTTTTCAAGTAAGTATTGCTTTAATGCTGCAATCGTTATGTCTGTAACTGTTATTCCACTTTTGTTTGAATATTCTACAATCTTGGCATACAAATCCCAAGGAAACATCAAGCTCATGTGCTTTGATATCTCTGATGGTTTCTCGTTTCTTTGTATTTTTTGTTCATTTAATGCATCATTATCATACAGTTCCACATTTGGTAAATTTCCTGTGGTTATTTTACTTGCATGTACCGTTGGTCTATGATGAAATTCTTTATTTGCATCATTATCCGAACTCCTATTTTTCATATATTATTATTATTGCTAGTTAAATATATTGTTAAAGTATATTTTCAAGATGTTTCTTTTAGGATGTAAAAATACTTGAAATACTGTTTCATATGATCTATTAAATAATTTTGAAATAATCTATGTGCTTTTTATCATATTTTTAAAAAGAAATTATGTGGTAGGATTAATAATTTTTTTATTATCTCTGTCTCTCTTACAGAAATTGCAGTATTCCTCTGGTGAATTACGATTAATTGGAGTTAAACAATCGTGACAATATTTCATAATTACTATATGTTACATCAAGTATATTAAGAAATCAACGATGTAATCACGATTAGTTTATCTTTAATTGATCATGTTCATCGTATTTTCTCTTACCACATGATTCACAACTCCAAAATACTCTGTAATTACCCTCTTCATTCTCTTCTCTTTTTTCCATTATCTTGTAACAATCAAAACATATTTCTGTCTTCATTTTTCTGTTGCTTTTATTACTTGTCCACGCTTATACTCGTTGTAATACCCAATACACGCATTAAGCTCTTTTAAGAAATCCTTATCTTCAAAATCTCCCTTTTCCAAATCTGCCCAATACGTAAGAATATCCTGTTTCAACAATGCCAGTGTTTTTTCTTGCATGATTATAGTTAGTTTCCCTAGGATACATACCCATGTATAGATACTTTAGTCACAAAAATGATACTTTACAATAAAATATTGATTAAAACCACAAATTAGTTATCTGATTTCTGTTTATTGTTGTATTTCATTATATTTCTGAGATATAACAAGAAATGTGTATCACTAGATAAGTGAAAGATTAATCAATAAAATATTCTAATGACTTATTGTTGAATTCCATATTTATCACCGGAACTGACACTGATGTGGGAAAAACATATGTTGCATCTGGTCTTGCAGTCACTCTTCGAAAGATGGATATTGATGTAGGAGTGATGAAACCTTTTGCTGCAGGAACTGCACAGAAAACAGGATTCAAATCCGAAGATGTTGAAATTTTGGCAAATGCTGCCCAAGTAAATGATCCTGAAATGTTACTAAATCCACAATTTTTTCCAATTACTGCATCCCCTTATACTGCACTAAAAAATTTAAAAATAAAACCAAACATTAAACTTATTTTAAATCAATTCAAAAAATTATCAAAACTGCACTCAATGATGTTAGTTGAAGGAATGGGCGGTATTATGACTCCTATTCTTCAAGATTACTTTGTAACTAACTTGATCAAAGATATGAAATTACCTACAATAATTGTCACCAGAACAAAAGTTGGAACTGTCAATCATACTGTAATGACTTGTAAGATGTGTGAAAAATACAAAATTCCAATTAAGGGAATAGTGATTAATAATTTTGATACTAATGGATATAATGTAAAAGAACTAAAACGAGATTTGGAGAATTTGACAAACATACCAGTATTGGGCTCAATACCATTTATCGATGACATGAGTAATACATCACTTTATCGTGTTTTCAAAAAAAATATTGATTTTAAATCTCTGACAAGTTAATTTTTAAATACGTAATATTTTGAATTTATTTTGACCTTGAACATTTACAAATTGTCCAATATCGTAAATTATTTTTGAAAATGACTCATTTTTCTTTTCAATAACATATGTTTTGGTTTGAACATCTAATTTCTTTGTAGTTATCAGCCAAATATTGTCTTTAATGGGTTGGATTTTTTGCAGTTGCTCCAGTTTTTGCTCTATGATAGTTTTGTCAATAGTTTTTGGTATGCATATTATCAGAGTTTTTTTTGGATCGATTTCCAGTGTTTTTAAATCTGGTATGATAATATCTATTTGTATCCCATTATAGTCTATTTTTCTTTGACTAGACACTAATGCGTTTGTTAAAATATAGTGCAGTAATCCAGTGACTAAAATTCCTAAACTCTCTTCTTTTTCTCCCATCGAAATTACTTTATCATAACAATTTTCTAAAACATCATCAATTATTTCAGTAAATTTTGCCTGTAATGTTAGCTCTTGAATTCTTTTTTCTGATTTTTTTAGGTAATCAAATAGAAAATCTTTGATTGGGTTTGGTTCTTCTTGCATTATTCGTTGAATATGTATCGTCTTTCGCCTCTTGATTCAACAGTGGTATTGATATCCACTAATACAAATTCTCTTTTTGTATGAAGCATTGATTCTTCTGGCGAGAGCTTATTTTCGTGTAATGTTTCGTATTCTTGCAGTGTAAGTTTCCTTCTTGGAGCAAGTTCTGCTTCTAAATTCATATTTTTTACAATTTCTTCGTATTGAGGTTGAATTGTACCACTAAACACCATGGCACTACTTCCACTTCCATATGAGCCAAATCCCACACGCTTTCCATTCAAATCAATTCCCTTTTGATACTCAAATTCAAGGCAGCTTCTAAATCCAAGATATAATGACGCTGTGTATAGATTTCCAATCATCTTTGATGCAATTAATGAACTTGCAAGTTTTGCTTCATACACTTCTTGAAACTCTATTGTCTTTGTAAATAATTTTGTAAATTCGTGGTCTTTTGCCATGAATTCTTCGTCTCCCAACACTGACTCAATTGTTCCACGTGGATCCTTTGGTACTGGTTCTGGTATGCCAATTTCTTGTATTATTTTTTTCCATCTTGGAAGTTGGCGCCATTCATGTCTTACTAGATATGCAAGAGCCTTTTTGCCCATGTTACTGTATGGTAAGTGCATGTTAAGATAATCCATATGGTCCAGTATTGTTTCACCTGGCTCTAATCTCATTAATCCTGATGCTAGAGCTTTTTTCTTGTAAATTTCTAGTGCTTTTCTTACCTGAATCATATACAAAAGATTAGAGTACTGACCATGTACAATTGGTGTTTCTTTTCCAAATGGTCTGTAAAAATCATATTCGTCTTTAATTGATGTAGCTGTTACTTTAGGATCAAATGCCAGCAGTCTTGGCTCATCGTTGAGTAACATCACTACTGCACCAGCTCCCTGTGTCATCTCTCCACTCGAGCCCATATCATATTTTGCAATATCTGATACTACGACTAGTGCATGTTTTCCTTCTGCTTCTCCTGCTCTAATCCAATTTGTATTATCATAAAGTGCATAAGAACCACTAACGCAAGCAAATTTTGTCTCTACTCCACCACAGTGCTCAAAAGCACCCTGACCATAAACCTGCTCTAACATTCCAATGACATAAGAATTCATTGCCTTTGATTCATCAAATGAAGATTCAGTGGATACATACAATCTTCCAATGTCTTCTGGAGATAGCTTGTTTTTTTGCATAATCTGCAGACATGCATTTGCTGCAAGACATGCCGGGTCTTGATTAGTATCAACAATTGCCATCTGAGATACTCCCAAACCTTTTTGGAGTTTTTCAGGGTCTAATCCTCTGGCTTTTGCAAAATCAGCTGCGTCTACATATAATCTTGGTATGTAAATTGTAATGTCATCTATTCCAGCTGCCATCTTAGCTTGCCTCCGTCTATACTCATATAAGGATATTGAGCTAATTCTATCTTACTTGTTAGGGAGTTTTTACAATTTTTTATATACTTTTTGCTAAATAATCTGTCTTTTTTCTATTTTTCCAATTCTGAATTGAAAATTCTTTCAAAAACATCATATGGCTGAGCTCCTCCGATCTTTGTTACTTTGTTATCCGGACCAATGATAAAAAATGCTGGAGTTCCTGTTAATCCCAAATCCTTTGCATCCTGATTACTATTTACAATAATTGAACTGTGTTTTGAATCTAGCATACAATTAGAGAATTCATCAATATTCAATCCCATATCTACTGCAAACTGGAGTAAATTCTCCGATGATGCCCATCCGTTATTTTCACCTGTCCAATGATCATACAATGTATCATGATATTGCCAAAACTTTCCTTGATCATCTGCACAATGAGCCGCATGAGCTGCAGTAACTGAA
>Ga0209320_10001065_pt1 | contig 14210 bp, 12 predicted proteins | sample Rifsed13ft4_FD_184008 | JGI IMG/M metagenome (GOLD analysis project Ga0209320, IMG submission 184008) | Soil microbial communities from Rifle, Colorado, USA - sediment 13ft 4 (version 2) | ecosystem: Environmental > Terrestrial > Deep subsurface > Rock core/Sediment | place: Rifle, Colorado... | reverse complement strand
CTGTTCCTTCCGAAACATAAACACGTGCAACAGCGGTTTTTCTTCTACCGATTTTGTGAATAACTCCCATTACTTAAGATCGTTAAGGTTAACTGTTCTTGGTTTTTGTGCACCTTGTTTGTGCTCAGAACCAACAACAACATTTAAATTTCTGAAAAGTTCAGCACCAATTTTGTTTTTTGGTAACATTCCTTTTACCGCTTTTTCCACTAGTAATGCAGGGTTTTTCGATTGCAATACTTTAGCGGTTAAAGTTCTTTGTCCCCCTGGGTAACCTGTGTGACGCATGTAGATTTTCTCGTCCATTTTGTTACCTGTAAGGTTGATTTTTTCTGAGTTGATAACGATTACGTTATCCCCACAGTCAACGTGCGGTGTGTAACTTGGCTTGTACTTACCTCTAAGGATCATTGCGACCTTTGATGCAAGACGTCCTAAGTTATGCCCATCAGCATCTACAACAATCCACTCCTTTGTAACGGTGGCTTTGCTTGCTGATTGTGTCTTGTAGCTTAATGCGTCCATAATATTATTTAAATTAAACATTCCATCCCCATTAAAGGGGATGCAAAAGTACAATTAATTATTTTAAATACAAATACCTGCAAAAGAATAATTTCGAGATGTTTTGGTACTGATTATCAATTGTATATTTGATATTCCTTGGATCGCATCTCTTTAAGAATTATTGTTAATGGAGACTTTCTATTTTTATATTACTTTTGTTGTCAATAATAATACTTTATATTGCAATTCAAAGGTACGAGAGCTTAAGTTACAAATTGTTGTTTTTGATTCGATAAACACAGCAATTGGTTAGTCGGTAAAAGCCTCGATGCCCTTAATTACTAATAAAAGTCAACACATACTTAGATTATGAAAGTCAAAGCAACTCTTAAACAAATTGCAAAAGAACTTAATGTTTCTGTTTCTACAGTTTCAAAAGCGCTTAATGATAGTCCTGAAATTAGTGATCAAACAAAGATAAAAATTAAGGAATATGCGAAATTAAAGAATTATAAACCCAACGTCATAGGTTTGAATCTTAAAAACAGGAAGACAAAAACGATAGGGGTTATTATTCCGAATATTCTGAATTCTTTTTTTGCCAAGGTATTTAGCGGCATAGAAAAAGTGGCTGATGAAAAAGGGTATAATGTTATTATGTGTATCTCGAACGAGTCTTTGGATAAAGAAGCGCACACTCTTGAGATGTTGAGTAATGGTACAATCGACGGTTTTATTTTATCGGTTTCTGAGGAAGCCCAAAAACTTCATGAGTTCAATCATTTTGCGTCAATTATTAACGACGGTACTCCTATAGTAATGTTTGACAGAATCGCTGACGGAATAGAATGCGACAAAGTGGTTGTTGATGATTTTGATTCCGCAATAAACGCCACGCAACAATTAATAGATTTGGGATGCAAGAACATCGCTTTAATTTCTTCGATAGATAATTTGAGCGTTGGTAAACTCAGGGCCGATGGCTACCTGAAAGCATTGGAGAAAAACGATATTGCCGTAAACCCTAAATTAATTCTTAGGACGGAGTCCGAAGAGGATCTAAACGAAAAAATAGAGGAGTTTTTTGATGCAAATACAATTGACGGAATTTTTGCTTTAGAAGAAAGTGATTCTGTGGCGGCATTGAAGTACGGTCTTAAAAAAGGGTATAAAATTCCTGAGGAGCTTTCCATTATCGGTTTTGCTGATGGAATACTTGCTTCCAGAAGATTGTCCCCAAGCTTAACTACGGTTAGTCAACATGGTGTGGAAATTGGAGAAGTGGCTGCCAGATTGCTTATCGATAGACTGGAGTCCGAGGAAGAAAATAAACCATATGAAACGGTTGTCATCAAAACGAAATTGAAAGAAAGAGAATCGACCAAGAAATTATAGTCTCAAATTTGGAATTTTACAATAAACCCCACAAAGGAAACACTACTTTTCCTTTGTGGGGTTTATTGTAAAATATATTATTTTGCAGTCTTTTTTAAGAAAAAAAAACAATATCTTTATTGCTTATAATCAATAAGTTATGTAGGTATGAAAAAAAAATACTTTTTACTCGCATTGTGTTTTTCTTTAAATATATGTTTTGCCCAAAAAGATGTTTTTGACATAGCCAGAAATGGAACCGTTGAAGAAGCAAAGGAACTGCTAAAAGTGGATTCAGAATCATTTAACGTTAAAAACGGTGATGGCTTTTCACCATTAATCTTGGCTTGTTATCGAGGGAATAACAAAGTTGCAAATTTTCTAATCGAAAACGGAAGCGATATAAACGACAATAGCAACATGGGAACAGCATTAATGGCGGCAGTCGTAAAAGGAAATTCTGAAATTGTTAAATTACTCTTGGATAAAAAAGCTAACGTTAATATTGCTGATGCAAACGGATCTACTGCACTTATATATGCCGCAATGTTTAAAAAATATGACATTGTAGGGTTGTTGATTAAAGCGAATGCACATCCCGATTTTAAAGATAACCGAGGCAATTCCGCGGTTGATTATGCAATACTTGCAGATGATGATAAATTAATTGAAATTCTAAAAACTAAATAGCTATGAAAAACTCTACTTTAATTTTATTTGCTCTTTTTATTGTTTCGAACATGTTTGGCCAAACGTTCACTACCGGGACAATAGTATTGTCAAATACAGCTGGGCTGGCGTATTCTGCAAAAATAGACGTTTCTTCAACCCTAGTTACATTGACTATGATCGGGCCCAGTGACCGCTATCTTGGACTTGGTTTTGGCGTTAATGCCATGACAGCCGGCGGGGATGTTGTAATATGTACGGGCACAGTATTGTCGGATCGGACTTTTGATGGACCAGAAATTCCGCCATCATTAGATGCAACGCAAAATTGGACTATCACTTCAAATACAATTTCCTCTGGGGTCAGAACTTTAATCGCAACGAGATCTCTGGTTTCTCCCGGAAATTATACATTCAGTAATTCAGCTGGTTCTTTAATGCTAGTATGGGCAAGATCAAATACCGCAAGTTTTAGTGTGGTTTATCATGGGTTAACTAATAGAGGTGCGCTTACCAAAAATCTTACACTTGGCAATGAGGACTTCGTTATTGAATCTTTTAAAATGTACCCAAATCCTGCTAAGGAGTATCTGATAATAGAACTTCCTATTATGGTTACTTCAGGAGTGGTAAAAGTGTATGATAATTTGGGGAGAGTAGTCAGAAACCAAAAAGTTACTGCAGTAGACAATGCCGTGAATACTTCAGATCTGACAGCTGGTTTGTACACCGTTGTTATTAGAACTGACTATGGAAACAGTACAAAAACATTGATTGTCGATTAGTATAGTGGTTTGATGATTACATAAAAAAGGGTCAGTTTAATCAAACTGACCCTTTTTTATTGAAATTAATGCGCTTCTAGCCAATCTCTACCGGATCCTAAATCAACATCTAACGGAACTTCCAGTTTAAAGGCGTGTTCCATTTCATATTTAATCATTTGCTTTATTTCTTCCAATTCTGAATTGTGAACATCAAATACAAGTTCATCATGAACCTGAAGCAACATCTTGCTTTTAGAGTTTTCTGAAGTCAGTTTTTTGTGGATATTAATCATTGCGATTTTTATTATGTCGGCGGCACTTCCCTGGATTGGTGCGTTAACCGCATTACGTTCTGCGCCACCTCGTACGATTGCGTTTTGCGAGTTAATGTCCTTTAAATAACGACGACGTCCCAGAATGGTTTGTACGTATCCATTTTCCCTCGCAAATTCGATTTGATCTTGAATATAAATTTTTAATCTAGGATAACTTTTATAGTATGCCTCAATCAAAGTCGCACTTTCTGATCGTGAAAGCGATGTTTGATTACTCAATCCAAATGCAGAAACTCCATATATTATACCAAAGTTCACCGTTTTTGCATGGCTACGCTGTTCTCTAGTAACTTCTTCCAATGGAACGTCAAATACTTTTGAAGCGGTAGATTTATGAATGTCTTCGTGGTTTTTAAATGCCGCAATCATATTTTCCTCGCCACTCAATGCCGCAATGATGCGCAATTCTATTTGCGAATAATCTGCAGATACTAAAGTGTAGTTCTCATCTCTTGCCACAAATGCTTTTCTTATTTGTTGCCCTCTTTTTGTGCGTATAGGAATATTCTGTAAGTTGGGGTTGTTAGAGCTCAAACGTCCAGTTGCGGCCACTGTTTGCATATAATCAGTATGCACTCTCAAGGTGACAGGGTCCACTTGATTTGGCAAAGCATCCACGTAAGTATTTTTTAGTTTTATCAGTTGGCGCCAATCCAGAATGTCTTTTACAATTTGATTTTCATTAGCTAAGTTACTTAAGACCTCTTCACCCGTTGCATATTGCCCTGTTTTGGTTTTCTTTTGTTTGACCGCGCCAATTTTTAATTTGTCAAATAATATGTCTCCGAGTTGCTTTGGAGAAGCTAGATTGAAATTTTCTCCAGCAATTTCATAAATGGTGGCTTCCAGTTTTTTAATATCATTGTCTAAATCATGTGACAGCGACTTCAAGAAATCGGTGTCCAGTCGGATGCCTTCTTTTTCCATGTCCGCCAAGACCTTTACCAAAGGAATCTCGATCTCTTCAAAGAGTTTTTTTGTTTCGGTTTTCTCTAATTCGACAGAAAAAAGTTGTTTTAACTGGAAGGTGACGTCAGCGTCTTCGGTAGCATATTCTTTGATTTCTTCCAAATCAATCTCGCGCATTGATTTCTGGTTCTTTCCTTTTTTCCCAATTAATGCCTCTATCGACTTTGGTGAGTATTTTAAATAGGTTTCTGATAGTATATCCATGTTATGTCGCATATCCGGATTGATCAGATAATGTGCAATCATGGTATCAAATAATTTCCCTTCTACATTAATATTGTAATTAGAGAGAATTTTAAGGTCATACTTTAGGTTTTGACCAATTTTCTCAATTGATTCATTTTCGAAAAAAGGAATGAATTTATCAATCAAAACCTGGGCTTCCTCTTTGTTTTCCGGAAAAGGAACGTAATATCCTTTTCCTTTTTCGAATGAAAATGAAATACCGACAAGTTCCGCATGTAGCGCATCCAGCCCTGTAGTTTCAGTGTCAAAACAAACGGATTCTTGTTTTATTAAGTTTTGCAACAGTAATTTCACGCCCAAGTCGCCTTGTATAATCTGATATGAATGTTCCGTGTTTTCTAATGTATTGTAATATTGGTGACGCGTCTCATCAGAAGTTTCATTAGGGATAGCGCTTGCAAAAAGATCAAACTGTTCCTCTTTTTTCGGTTGCGGTTTTTTATATAATTTGGGTTCTTCGGCAGCAGTGTTCGTTGTTGCGGTTCCGCCTTTTTTGAATATGGCGTCAAACTGTTCCGCCATTCTTCGGAATTCCAACTCATTAAAAAGAGCGTCCGTTTTCTCGACATCTGGAGTTGATAATTCATAATCGGTTTCGTCAAAAACGACAGGGCAATCAAGAAGTATGGTAGCCAACTTTTTAGACAAAAGTCCTTTCTCTTTGTTCGCTTCAACATTTTCCTTCATTTTTCCTTTCAACTTGTCCGTATTGGCTAGAAGGTTTTCCATCGTCCCGAATTCTTTAAGGAATTTCTTTGCAGTCACTTCGCCCACTCCCGGAAAGCCAGGGATATTATCGGCGACGTCGCCCATCATGCCCAGAAAATCAATAACCTGATCAGGCCTTTCTATTTCGAATTTTTCTAATACTTCTGGAACACCCCAAATTTCTATTCCATTACCCATTCGGGCAGGTTTATACATGAAAATATTTTCAGATACCAGTTGCGCAAAATCCTTATCTGGAGTAACCATAAAGACTTTATAGTTTTCTTTTTCGGCCTGTTTTGCAATGGTTCCTATTAGGTCATCAGCCTCATAACCTTTTACTTCTATGATAGGGATATGCATGGCACACAATAATTTTTGGATATACGGAATAGCAATTTTTATTGCCTCGGGGGTAGCATCTCGATGGGCTTTGTATTCCGGAAAAATTTCGTTTCTCAAGTTACTTCCACCATTATCGAATGCAACCGCCAAATGATCTGGTTTCTCTCTCTTGATGACATCCATTAAGGAATTCATGAATCCCATAATCGCCGAAGTGTCCATTCCTTTGGAGTTGATTCGAGGGTTTTTTATAAAGGCGTAATAACCACGAAAAATTAAAGCGTAGGCATCAAGAAGAAAAAGGCGTTTTTGTTGTGACATAATTGTGATTTTGAAAAGATTTCAAAAGTACAAAACTTAAAAGATAAAGAAGTGACAGATTTTAATATTTATGATAATCTGCCATATTGATTTTGTTTTTTTGAATTTAGCTGTTGGGTGCTTAAATTTAGAATTAAAGAAGAGTCTTACGTTAATCGAAAATTACAGAACGCGTACCTGACAGCAGAAATTTGGTATGATTTTAGTTAAATATTGATTAATTTAAACTCATAGTAATTGCTTAATTTGTTATTTTGCCTAAAAATATAATTATAATGGTTATCCGTATACTTTTACTAAGTTTTGTCCTTCTTGTAATTGAACTATATGCCTTTCAGGCTTTAAAAACTTTGGTAAAATTAAAGTGGATTGTGGTTTCTTACCAAATTATCAGCGTGCTCGTTTTGCTTTTTATCGTTTATTCTTTTTCGAAATTTGACCGTTCTGTTGGACAAACACAACAAACGATGTTTACCATGGGACTGCTGCTGGTAGTATATATCCCGAAAATGATTCTGACTTTGTTGTTGCTCGGAGAGGATATCTTTAGGGTTGGGTCTGGTTCCGTCAATTATTTTTTAGAAAATGACAATGTGACCTTTCTTAATTCCAGACGAAAATTTGTCAGTCAGATAGGTTTAGGTTTGGCCGCAATCCCTTTTATGTCACTAATTTATGGGATAACTATTGGGAAGTACAATTATAAAGTTATAAAACAACGTATATTTTTCCCCGATTTGCCTGATGCATTTGACGGTTTTACGATCACGCAAATATCAGATGTGCACAGCGGCAGTTTTGATAATCCAGACAAGATTAATTATGCCATTGATTTGGTAAACGAACAAAATTCAGATATGATTTTGTTTACCGGCGATATCGTAAATACGGACGCAAAGGAAATGCATCCTTGGATAGAGACCTTCAACAGAATTCAAAAACATGAGTATGGTAAATACTCTGTGCTGGGGAACCATGATTATGGTGAATATGTCACTTGGCCCAGCGAAAAAGATAAGGAAGATAATTTTCAAGCGATTAAAGATCTTTACGGAGAAATCGGTTTTAAATTGATGTTGAATGAACACACTTATATTGAAAAGGGCAGTGATAAAATTGCATTAATTGGAGTGGAAAATTGGGGACATAATTTTAAAAAGGCGGGAGACATCAATAAAGCTTCTCAGGGGATAGAAAGAAAAGATTTTAAAATCTTGATGAGTCACGACCCGAGCCATTGGGATTATGAAATCAAAAACCACGAAAATAATTTTCACCTAACTTTGTCGGGTCATACCCACGGTATGCAGTTCGGTATTGAAATTCCGGGTTACTTCAAATGGAGTTTGGCGCAATATGTTTATGCGCAATGGGCTGGTTTATATGAAAATTTGGGCCGATATGTATATGTAAATAGAGGGTTTGGCTTTCATGCTTATCCGGGAAGGGTAGGAATCATGCCCGAAATTACTGTCATCGAACTAAAAAAAGGGAAGAATGTAGCATAATTCGTTAAAAAGGCTACATTTGTAAATTAATGTCTATGTTTTTAAGTGGATTTAAAAATTAAAATTTTTGGTTTTATGTCAAAATTTGGAGAACTTATAAGTGCACAAGTACCTGTGTTAATTGATTTTTACACAGATTGGAATGAATCCTCGGTTTCCATGCATCCTGTCATCAGAGATGTTGCAGCTGCCCTTGGTGACAAGGCTAAAGTCATTAAAATAGATGTGGATAAAAACCAAGAATTAGCCGATGCTTTACGCATAAAAGGACTTCCTACGCTCATGATATATAAAGCGGGACAAATGATATGGAGGCAGTCAGGTGAACTGGATGCAAATACCATTATCGCTATCGTACAAGAACAATTGTAATTTCTTGTTTTGTATTTCTATCCGATTGTTTCGTAAATAAAGTTGTTTTTATCCAGATAATCTAGCACTTTAGGTAGCGCATATTCAAGGTTTTTGAATGCCTTTACACTGTCATGGAAAACGATTATACTCCCTGTTTTTGCATTTGAAACCACATTTTCTAGGCATTTCTCTCTTGATATTGTCTGGTCAAAATCAGCACTGAGCACATCCCACATTACTATTTTATATCCCTTTTTCAGCACTTTCGCTGCCTGTTTTGGCGTGATTTTTCCATAAGGAGGACGGAATATTTTAGACTTATTTTTGCTGTCGCCCACAGTCAAATCGGAAATTGCATTGTCGCAAAGAGAAATGTTTGTGGAGTATTCTTCCGTGCTTGTTTTCCATCCATTCAAATGATTAAAGGTATGATTCCCTATGGCGTGCCCCTCGTTAATTGTTTTTGTAAATATCGAAGGGTATGCCTCGATGTTTTTTCCTATAAAAAAGAAGGTGGCTTTGGCATTGTGCTGATGCAACTGTTCCAAAACCCATTCCGTTATTTGGGGCGTTGGTCCGTCATCAAACGTGAGATAGACTTTATTTTCATTGTTGGGTAAATCCCATACGTACTTTGAAAATATTTTCTTTATGATTGAATTTGTTTTTATCCAGTAAAACCCCATCTTTTATTTTTAGTTTAAATATAAAAAAAACGTGGCATAATCTCAAGATTATGCCACGTTTTTAAAAGTTGTATTTTATTCAAAAATCACTCTTTTTCACGACCAAAGCGCTCAAACATGTTGATGTAAGTGTTGAAAACGGTTTTGTTTTTGTTGTAAAACGCCAGATCTCCATTTTCTTTCATCACCTGTAATAAACTTCTGTAGCGTTCGATGTCAGTTATTATGTCAACCGCAATGCTGCTTTGGTCCGAAGGGGGTAAGCTAGCGTAGTAGTTTAGGTTCTCTTTGTACTTGGTCATTAATTTCCCCAAAAGATCCTGAGCCTTGGCTTTTTCGTCCACTTGATAATACCCTTTTGCAAACGGTTCCACCAACGAGTAATAGCCGAATTTATCGAGCGGCATTTTTGTCATGGCCAATTCGATAACTTTTTTGGCTTTTTCGATTTTGCCTTCTTCGATTAATTTATCCATCAATCGGGCAAGATTAGTCCTGTAGGTTATGCTTTCTCTTCTGGTTTCCGGATCATGATATATTTTATCGCTGTCGCTATTTCCCCATTCCCATTTCATGATATTGGTGTACATTTTATCAGTATCAATACGTCCCATGTCTAGGGGGGTTCCGTCTTTAGATATCTTTGTTTGTAACGGGACTAGTTTGTAAACCATACCGTCCAATTGAAGGTATTCTTTCATCCAAAGATAATCTTCGTTATCGAAGGCGCCACCGCTAAAGTAGATAGGTCTTTTCCAGTTATTATTGGCTACAATATCAAGCATCATCAACCTGTTTTTATAAATTGCATTTCCTTTGATGTCAATGTCAATATAAGGTACTATTGAATCATTATACTTAGCGGCAACTACGTTGTTTTTTATGATGCTGTTCTTGTCAACAGGAATTCTGATTTTATTTGTTGGGTAAAAATGGATCGTTTGTCCATTTTGCATACCAACAGTTGATTGTGGGTTTTTGATAAAATCGATGAAGTCTTTTATGTCCCATCTGCTTTCTGTTTTAGGAATATGTACGACATAGTCCAGTTTGTCCCCCACATATTGGTCATGTGTGAAAGAAATTGGCAACGGATCGGATTCATAGGTTTTGGTTTTCATTTGGTCAATGTACCAATCGGTCATGAAAAGGCTTGTATTCACGATTTTTACGTCGGTCCTGATTTGTTCGATTTCCTGCGCGTACCAGAGCGGGAAGGTGTCATTATCGCCTATAGTAAATAGAATGGCGTTAGGGTCGCAAGAGGTCAAGTAAGCCTTTGCCATCGCTAATGCGGTATATTTCCCGGAACGGTCATGATCATCCCAGTTTTGTGAGGCCATGAGAACTGGTGCCGCTAATAAACTGGCGCATATAATGACTGGGCCAGCGATTTTTGGCGCTAGATATTTTCGAGCGCTATCATAGATTGCATAGACCCCTATGCCTATCCATATGGCAAACACATAGAAGGAGCCAACCAGGGCATAGTCTCTCTCTCTGGGTTCAAAGGGCCTTTCGTTCAAATAAATTTTCAAGGCAAATCCGGTAAAAAGGAAAAGAACCAATAGGACGTAAAAACTTTTCAAATCTTTCTCGGCATGATATAGTAAGCCTATGATTCCAAGTAAGAATGGCAAAAAGTAATAAACATTGCGGCCTTTGTTGTTTAGAACGTCGGAGGGTAAATTATCTTGTGAGCCTAGATGCAATTCGTCAATAAACTTTATTCCGCTAAGCCAATTTCCGTCCTGATTATCGTATCTTCCTTGTACGTCATTTTGGCGTCCGACAAAATTCCACATCAAATACCTCCAATACATATAGCCAAATTGGTATTCAAACATGAAACTGAAATTATCGACTGTCGTTGGTTTGTCTATGATCAAATATTCCCCGTAACTTTTCAGAAATTTCACATAGCCGTCATTGTCAATCTGTTTTTGCGCATACGCTTGTCTAAATTCGGCTACCGTTTTTTGGATTTCATTCTTCAGCTGAGCGATGGCTTTGTTGTAATCCTCTTCGGATATTTTATTTACATCGATTCCGTATTGTGCCAAATCATCCTCATATGGGTAATTGGGATTTAATCGGAAATTCGGTGCATTAGTGAAGTTCATATAATTTTCAATATGATCGGTACTCCACATTCTAGGGAGAATTGTCTTTTGGGCATCGTCGCTATTTTGCTCCGCATTTTTAAAATTATTGACAATGACATATTTGCCAGTTTTATAATCCCTCTCGTAGTTGGGAGCTTTGTCAAGATAAGGTTTGTCTTTGTCCAGTCCAGCGAAAGTTTCGGTGTATTGTGGCCCGTAAAACAACGGGTTTGACCCATATTGTTCCCTGTTGTAATAGGCCAGTACCTCCCTTGCATCAGAAGGTTTGTTCTCGTTGATGATTACATTGGCATTCGCACGAATAGGCAGCATGGTCCAAGTTGAAAACCCTATCAAAATGAATAAGATGCATAATATAAGTGTGTTGTAAACTACAAGGCCTTTGTTGTTGGTGTATTTTAAGCCAAAATAAAACAATGCCGAAAGCAATATAGTTACCAATATTGTTCCTGAGTCAAAAGGCATGCCTAAGTCATTAACCGTGAAAATTTCAGTTTTCGCAAAGAAAGACATCGTCAACGGCAATAATAATTTGAATATGAAAAGCAAAATTGACACAACCACAACATTCGCGATGATGAAATTTTTGATTGTAACGGTTTTATAGTGTTTGAAATAATATAAAAAGCCAATCGCGGGTATTGTTAATAAGGCCATGAAATGCACTCCAAACGAGAGCCCAACAACAAGTGATATAACTAATAGCCATCTGTTTCCTCTTGGAGAATCCATATCCTGCTCCCAACGCAGTCCCAACCAAAAAAGGAGCGATATGAATAATGAAGCCATGGCGTACACTTCTGCTTCCACCGCATTGTACCAAAAACTGTCTGAATAGGTATAGGCTAAAGCACCGACAAAAGAGCTTCCGAGAATTACAATTGCATTGCTTTTATTAATTTGATTTTTCAAGTTTTCATCAAGACCTGAGTCAGAAACCCTGGAAACCAGTTTTTTCAAAATCATGGAGGAGGACCAGAACATAAATAAAATGGTAAAAGCGCTTGAGAAAACAGAGGTCATATTTACCATTAGGGCAATGTGCTGATTATCTGAGGCGAACATAGCAAAAAAAGCGCCAATCATCTGGAACAAAGGAGCTCCGGGAGGATGTCCCACTTCAAGTTTTGCGGCAGTGGCGATATATTCTCCACAATCCCAAAAACTCATTGTTGGCTCAACGGTTAACGTATAAGTTACTAATGCAATCCCAAATGCTAACCAGCCAATAATCGTATTCCATTTATTGAAGTTGAATGTCTCCTTATTCATGTATTGAAATTTAGTTATAATATAAGTTACAAAGAAAATGTTTTTTTATTTAAGGTTGTGGGGATTCGCCAAATTTTCTGTCAAACTAATTATATTTACTAACGTATTGGTTTTTAGTATTTTTAGAAATGATGTTTGGGCGCTTGGATTTTTATTGGATTTTTTTTTGATAAAAAGGCAAAAAAAGTTTGCGCAAACTAAATTTTATTATAAATTTGCACTCGCTTAGCAGCACTGATGGTCTATGGTGTAATGGTAACACAACTGTTTTTGGTGCAGTCGTTCAAGGTTCGAGTCCTTGTAGACCAACAGAAAGCCTCTCAATTTATTGAGAGGCTTTTTTTATGCGGTTTTTTTTAAAACAGTGGGTTTGACAGGAAATATTTCGATGCGATCAGTTTTTCAGTAAAAGCGCATTTAAATTTTAAAAGTGATTACTGGTTTAACGGCATGATTTACTAAATCTTCGCTAATGCTACCTGTGAAAAAATGCGCTAAACCCGTCCTGCCATGGGTACATAATCCAATTAGATCAGCATCAATAGCATTAGAAAAGTTGCGAATCCCTTTTTCTATATTAACGTCGTTATAAATGTGGGTGGTGTAATTTTTGATGTCAAAACCAGACATGAAATCGCGAATAATTTGTTCGGAAATAGCTGTGGGTTTGAAGCTATTAGGTGTGCATATCATTACCAGGTGGAGTTTTGCATTAAAAATAGCGGCAAAAGCTACCATTTTTTTAAATGGTTTTTTTATTTCTTTTGAAAAATCTGATGCGAAAACAAAATTGGAAGGTTTGAATTCAGTGGTGTTTTTTTTAATAACCAGCACTGGGACGTCGGATAAACGGACCACTTTTTCGGTATTGGAGCCTATCAGTACTTCTTCGATGCCGGAGACCCCGTGGGAACCCATGACAATCAAATCTGTTTTATTTTTGCTGGTAAAGGAAAGTATCCCGTCAAAAGCCTTTTCGAATTTCACCGATTCGGTTACTTTTATCCCTTTCAGAAAATTTTTCTCTTTGGTTTTTTGAAGCTTTTCGTTTGCTTTTCTGATGAATAGCATTATCTCGGGTATGCCTGTTGCTCCAGTTATAGCGTCGTTCATTTGATTTGGAATTTCCAGCATATGGAGTAAAAATATTTCACCATTCGTCTTTTTTGCTATTTGCGCGGCCACTTTTAATGCATTATCCGCATGTGCCGAAAAATCTGTTGGAACTAGAATTCGTCTCATAAATCTGAAGGATTAAATTATCGGAAAAACCTTTGTTTTAATGCTTCAATAAAGATAAGAAATATTTTAACAGCAATCTATCATTTCATTTTATAAAAAAAACACTATATTTGCACCGTTATTTATTAAAATCTAAGTAATGAGGGGACTAAATGTCCCCTCTTTTTATAAAAATATGACATTTAAAGAAAAAGTAAATTTATTGTTGACTGAAGCTCTATCAGAAAAGGAATCGCTTTTCTTGATTGACCTTACGATTACGGATGCTTTTAAAGTTATTATAACTTTAGATGATGACAATGGCGTGGTATTGCAGGACTGTATTGACATCAGTCGCGTAATTGAGAGCAATTTGGACAGGGAAGAGCAGGATTTTTCTTTGGAAGTAGCCTCGGCTGGGGTTTCTTCGCCATTAAAACACATCAGACAATACAAGAAAAATATAGGTAGAACGTTGATTGTGAAAACTAAAACAGAAAATATAGAGGCAGAATTAGTGGATGCTAATGATGATTTTGTAATTTTGTCGTGGAAAGCAAGAGAACCTAAAAAAATAGGAAAAGGTAAAGAAACAGTCCAAAAGACGCTTGAAATACCTTATGGAGACATAAAAGAAGCAATTGTTACAGTAACATTTTAATTAAAGAATTCGCATGGAAAACTTAGCATTAATCGATTCATTCTCAGAGTTTAAAGATGATAAACTTATTGATCGTGTAACGCTTATGGCAATTTTGGAAGATGTATTTAGAAATGCATTGAAGAAAAAATACGGTTCAGA
>Ga0209320_10001062_pt1 | contig 14241 bp, 10 predicted proteins | sample Rifsed13ft4_FD_184008 | JGI IMG/M metagenome (GOLD analysis project Ga0209320, IMG submission 184008) | Soil microbial communities from Rifle, Colorado, USA - sediment 13ft 4 (version 2) | ecosystem: Environmental > Terrestrial > Deep subsurface > Rock core/Sediment | place: Rifle, Colorado... | reverse complement strand
GGCCCGTCGACGAACTCCATCGCCAGGTGCGCGCTTGGCCTCGCACTCCGGCCAATGATCCCTTTCATGCTTCCTCCCAGGAACTGGTCAGGCATCTGCGGCCGGCCCTCGGCCTGCCAGCGAGCGATCCCCCCGTCGAGCACGGCCACCGCGTCGTGCCCGTGCGCGCGCAGCAGGTACCAGAGCCTCGCCGCCGTCGAGCCCGACGCGTCGTCGTACGCCACGACGCGCACGCCGGGGCCGATCCCGGCCGCGCTCATGACGCGGGCCACCTGCTCCTCGCTCGGCCACGGGTGCCGGCCCGGCCTGAGCCCCCGGCCACCGCCGGGCGCCGACAGGTCCTGGTCCATGTCGAGGAAGACGGCACCCGGAAGCTGCCCGGCCCGAAAGGCGTCACGCCCCTGACGGGTGGGATCGAGGTAGTAGCGAACGTCCACGACGCGCAGCCCGCCCGGGTCTCCCTCTTGGATCTCCCTGGCGAGCCAGGCGGTGGAGACGACCGCGTCCATGCGCCCGCGGCCTACTTCATCTTCGTGATGGGATTCGGGACCTTCTTGTAGCCCTTGGCGATGAGCGCGACGTCGAAGGCCGAGGCCGGGATCGGGCCCTTCTTGATCTCGACCGCCTCTTTGGAGGTGTCCATGCTGCGGCCCATGATCTTGACCGAGGTCGCCTCCGCGATCGTGATGCCCTCGATCTTCTTGAGCTCGTCGGCCATCTTGGACATGCCCTTGAACATCGGGTTGTTCGCCATGGCGCCGGCCGAGGGCTTGAGGGAATTCGCCTGATGCAGCCGGGTTTTCCGATCGATGAGGTCAAGGCGCAGACCGCGAAGTTCCGCGCGACGATCGCCGAACGCACCGTCCAGCTGCGCGCCCAGATCGAGGCGCTCAAGGAACGGAAGAAGGTCGCCGAGGACCCCGCCGACCGCGAGAAGATTGACAACGAGCTCACCGGCGCCGACGGGCAGGGCGGGCTCGAGCGCGACTACCGCGTCGCGATCCGCGACGTCCTCGACGAGCTCCTCCCCGAGGCATTCGCCACCGTGCGGGAGGCGGACCGGCGTCTCCTCGGTTCAGAACTGCAGGTGACGGGGCAGGCAATCCGCTGGGACATGGTGCCCTACGACGTGCAGCTCATCGGCGGCATCGAGCTGCACCTCGGGCGCATCGCCGAGATGGCCACGGGCGAAGGGAAGACGCTGGTCGCGACGCTTCCGCTCTACCTGAACGCGCTTCCGGGCCGCGGCGCGCACCTCGTGACCGTGAACTCCTACCTCGCCCGCCGCGACTCGCAGTGGATGGGGCACGTCCTCACCTGGCTCGGCCTCGCCGTCGGCTGCATTGACGACACCGAACCGGGGACCGCGGAGCGGCGCGCGGCCTACGAGTGCGACATCACCTACGGCACGAACAACGAGTTCGGCTTCGACTACCTCCGCGACAACATGGTGGTCTCGCTCGAGCAGCGGGTGCAGCGCGGCCACGTGTTCGCCATCGTGGACGAGGTGGACTCCGTGCTGATTGACGAGGCCCGCACGCCGCTCATCATCTCGGGTCCGGTGGGGAACGAGAGTGACGCCGAGTATGCGCTGCACAACGCCGCGGTCGCCCGGCTCGTCCGCAAGCAGACCGAGCTGGCCAACGACCTCGTGGCGCAGGGTGAGAAGGCGCTCGAGGCGGGCGAGGAGCAGAACGCCGGGCTCGCTCTCTACAAGGCCCGGCTCGGGGCGCCGACGAACAAGCGCCTGATGAAGGCGCTGCAGGAACAGGGCGTGAAGATGCTCGTGCAGAAGATGGAGCTCGAGCACCTCGCCGACCGCAAGTTGCCGAGCCACAGGCAGGCCTACCGCGAGATCGAGGAAGACCTGCTCTTCGTGCTCGACGAGAAGGGGCACACCGTGCACCTCACGGACCGCGGCGTGGACTTCATGTCGCCCGGGGAACACGCCGCCTTCGTTCTTCCCGACATCGCCGGAGAGATCGGGCGCATCGAGAAGGACCACGAGATGAGCGCGGAGGAAAAGCTCAAGGCGCGCCGCGAGATCGAGCTCGAGTACGCGATGAAGAGCGAGAAGCTGAACATCGTGCACCAGCTCCTCAAGGCGCACGGGCTCTACGAGAAGGACGTGAACTACGTCGTGCAGGACGGCCAGGTCCTCATCGTGGACGAGTTCACGGGCCGCACGATGCACGGGCGCCGCTGGAGCGAGGGGCTCCACCAGGCCGTCGAGGCCAAGGAGGGCGTGCAGGTCAAGGGCGAGACGCAGACGCTCGCGACCATCACCATCCAGAACTACTTCCGGATGTACGAGAAGCTCGCCGGGATGACGGGCACGGCCGAGACGGAGGAGACGGAGTTCTTCCAGATCTACAAGCTCGAGGTCTCCGTCATCCCGACGAACGTGCCGATGATCCGCGACGACCGGCACGACCTCGTGTACAAGACCCGGCGCGAGAAATACAACGCCATCGTCGAGGAGACGCGGCGCCTCCACGAACTGGGAATGCCGGTGCTCGTCGGCACGACGAGTGTCGAGGCGAGCGAGACGCTCTCGCGGCTCTTCCAGCGTGGCGGTCTCACGCACAACGTGCTGAACGCGAAGTTCCACCAGCGCGAGGCCGAGATCGTGGCGCTCGCCGGCCAGCCGGGCACGGTGACGATCGCGACCAACATGGCCGGCCGCGGCACCGACATCAAACTCGGGCCGGGCGTGACGGAGTCGAAGCCGTCCACGGTCAAGGACCCCGACGGAAACCCGGTGGACATCACGGAGTGCGGCGGACTCCACATCGTCGGCTCCGAGCGGCACGAATCACGGCGCATTGACCGCCAGCTCCGCGGCCGCGCCGGGCGCCAGGGCGACCCGGGCGCGTCCCAGTTCTTCCTCTCGCTCGAGGACGACCTGATGCGCCTCTTCGGGTCGGATCGCATCGCCCGGTTGATGGACCGGATGGGCGCGCAGGAGGGCGAGGTGCTCACGCACCCGCTCATCACGCGCTCCATCGAGCAGGCGCAGAAGCGCGTCGAGCTACAGAACTTCCAGAGCCGCAAGCGCCTCCTCGACTACGACGACGTGATGAACCAGCAGCGCGAGGTCATCTACTCGCTCCGCTCGTTCGCGCTCGAGGGTGGTGAGGAGCTGAAGGGCGAGGCGGTGAAGATGGTGGAGCAGGCCGTGAGCCGGCGCATCGAGACCGCGCTCACCGGCATCGAGGACCCGCTCGACTGGGATGTCGAGCTGCTCCGGCAGGACCTGCTGATGCACTACCTGCTCAGCGTGCCCTGCTTCGAAGAGGACGGCAAGCGGCCGCCCGTCATGGCGGACGCGCAGGACGAGGGGATCGTGGCCGGCCGCGCCGCCTTTCACGCCAAGTTCAAGTCACTGGGCGACTTCGCGCCGCAGCTCCTCTCGCTCGTGATGCTCAACGTGCTGGACGAGAAGTGGAAGGACCACCTCTACGACCTCGACCAGCTGCGCAACGCGATCCACTATCGCTCGTGGGGGCAGAAGGACCCGCTGCTCGAATACAAGAGCGAAGCGTACACGATGTTCGTGGACCTGATGAACGACGTGCACCACACCTTCGCCGAGCGCTTTCTCCGGGTGCAGGTCGTGTTCGAGGGGGGCGACGGTGGGGGGGCGCCGGGCCGCGGGGCCGGTCCGTCGCGCGCGCCCGCGCGACGTTTCAACGCGCTCGGGGTGGCTGAGGAGACCGAGACGTCGGGCGATGGCGCCGTGCTCGACGTGGGGCCCGGGGAGCCGGGAGAGCGGGCCGCCGCCGTGCGGCCGGAGCCGACGATCGTCGGCGCGGGGCGGGGCGTCCGCTCGCTCCACGCCGGCGGCGGCAGGAGCGCCGACGTGGACTGGTCGAAGGTGGGACGTAACGACCCCTGCCCCTGCGGGAGCGGGCGCAAGTTCAAGAAGTGCCATGGCAAGAACGTGTGAGGCGGGCGCCTCATCCCGGGGTGGGTGCGGCCGGGCGGCTGGCGGGGAGAGCGCCCACCGGGACAGAGCGCGCCTCGGCGCGTGATTTCGGTGACGCAGCGGGAGTGCGCCGGGCGTAGACTCGGCGCATGCCCTCCTCATTCGAGTCCAGGCGTCCGGCACCCGACGGTTCCCGGCAGCCCGCACCGAGCGGCGCGCTTCGCCTGCGCGAGCTCCCCCGCGCCGAGCGACCGCGCGAGCGCCTGAAAGACCTCGGTGCGCACGCGCTCGCCGCGAGCGAGCTGCTGGCCATCCTCATCGGCTCCGGCACGCCGCGCCGCTCGGCGCTCGCGCTCGCGCAGGAGGTGCTCGCGCGCTCGGGCGGCTCGCTCCGGCGGCTGGCCACGCAGCCGGTCGCCGCGCTCACCGTGGTGCACGGCCTGGGCGCGGCGCGCGCCGTCGCCATTCACGCCGCGCTGGAGCTGGGGCGCCGCCTTGCGGCCGAGACGCGGGAGGAGGGCGCCCCGCTGCGCTCACCGCGCGACGTCTGGGCCGCCTATGCGCCCCGCCTCGAGGACCTCCCCGTCGAGGAGTTCCACGTCGCCGTCCTCGACGCGCAGCACCGCCTCGACCGCGACCTCACGATCAGTCGAGGCATCCTGAACTCGTCGCTCGTGCACCCGCGCGAGGTCTTCCGCGAGGCGATCGCCGAGCGTGCGGCGGCCATCGTGCTCGTCCACAACCACCCCTCCGGCGACCCGACGCCGAGTGCGGACGACCGCGCCATCACCGCACAGCTCGTGGCGGCCGGCCGCCTGCTGGACATCCCGGTGGCCGACCACGTGGTGATCGGGCGGGGACGGTACCTGAGCTTCGCGGAAGGGGGGATGCTCTGATTTCACCTTGACTTCACCCCCCGGTCCGGGCGATATAGCGGGTAGCAGCCCCACGACCCGTCCCGCATGGCCGCCACCGCGCTCGCCGACATCATCCCCGGCTGGGATCTCGGCAGCGAGGCGCTCGTCGAGCGCCTCGACGCCGACCTGCTGACGCGCGCCTACCGGTTCAGCGAGCGCGCGCACGCGGGCCAGACCCGGCAGAGCGGCGACCCCTTCGTCACGCACTGCGTCGAGGTCGCGAAGGTGCTCGCCGACCTCCAGCTCGACTCCGTCACGGTCGCGAGCGGGCTGATCCACGACGTGGTCGAGGACACGGCCGTCACCGTCGAGGAGGTCGAGCGCGAGTTCGGCCGCGAGATCGCGCAGATCGTGGACGGCCTGACGAAGATCGGGCACCTCCCGCTCACGAGCATGCAGGAGCGGCAGGTCGAGAACTACCGCAAGCTCCTCCTCTCGATCGCCAAGGACGCGCGCGTCATCCTCATCAAGCTCGCCGACCGCCTGCACAACATGCGGACGCTCGAGTTCATGCCGGAGGACAAGCGCGTCCGCATCGCGCAGGAGACGCGCGACCTCTACGCCCCACTCGCGCATCGCTTCGGCCTCGCGAAGATGAAGGCCGAGCTCGAGGACCTCGCCTTCAAGTTCCTCGAGCCCGACGAGTACCGGAGCCTCGCGAAGCTCATCGTCCAGAACAAGCAGGTGCGCGAGGCGCTCATCTCCGAAATGGCGGAACCGCTCCGCCAACGCCTCGTCGAGGCGGGCATCACCGTGCACGAGGTGAGCGGGCGGCCGAAGAACCTCTGGTCCATCTGGAAGAAGATGCAGAAGCGCGACAAGCCGTACGACGAGATCTACGACCTGCTCGCGATCCGCGTCCTCGTCGAGAGCGTCCAGGACTGCTACCACGCGCTCGGCGTCATCCACGGCGAGTGGACGCCGCTGCAGGAGCGCATCAAGGACTACATCGCGAGCCCGAAATCGAACGCGTACCAGTCGCTCCACACGACGATCTTCGGGCCGAGCCAGACGCTCTTCGAGATCCAGATCCGCACGCGCGACATGCACCGCACGGCGGAGTACGGCATCGCGGCGCATTGGCGCTACAAGAGCGGCGTCAAGGAGAAGGACGACCTCGACCGCGCGCTGCAGTGGTTCCGCCAGGTGCTCGAGCTGCAGCTCGACGCCGAGACGCCGGACCAGTTCCTCGAGTTCCTGAAGCTCGACCTCTACCAGGACGAGATCTTCGTCTTCACCCCGAACGGCGACGTGATCCAGCTCCCGCGCGGCGCGACGCCGCTCGACTTCGCCTTCGCGGTGCACACCGAGGTCGGCCTCCACACGCAGGGCGCGAAGGTCAACGGGCGCATCGTGCCGCTCTCGCGGGAGCTCAAGAACTCGGAGACCGTCGAGATCCTCCGTTCACCCAACGCGCGCCCGAGCCGCGACTGGCTCTCGCACGTCCGCACGGGACGCGCGCGGCACAAGATCCGGCAGTGGCTGCGCAACGAGGAGCACGCGACGTCGGTCCGCATCGGCGGGGAGATCCTCGAGCGCGAGCTCAAGCGCCGCCGGCACCCGAAGCTGACCGCCGCCCAGCTCGAGGAGGCGGCGCAGGTGCTGAAGCTGGGCGACAAGCACCACCTCTTCGCCTCGCTCGGGCAGGGCGACGTGAACGTCACGCAGGTGCTCCGCGCGCTCTATCCGGACTTCGACGAGCGCGACGACTCGGCGCTCAAGCCCAGCCCGCTGGAGCGGCTCCTCGACCGGATGAAGCGATCCGGCACGTCGAAGGGGATCCGCATCCAGGGCGTGGACGGGCTGATGGTGCGCTACGCGCAGTGCTGCCAGCCGGTGCCGGGCGACAAGGTCGTGGGCTACGTCACGCGCGGTCGGGGCGTGAGCATCCATCGGGGCGATTGTCCCAACCTCCTCTTCCTCGCGCACGAGCCGGAGCGCCGGCTCGAGATTGACTGGCAGGAAAGCGAGGGCGAGCGCTTCGTGATCCGGCTCGCCATCGAGGCGTCGGATCGGCGGGGGCTCTACGCCGACCTCGCGCAGGCGGTGAGCGAGACCGGCACCGACATCCGCTCGCTCGAGCTCAAGACCACCGACGGCCGCGTGAGCGGCGCCGCGCTCGTCGAGGTCGAGAACCTCGCGCACCTCGACAAGATCCTGAAGGCGGTGCGGCGCGTGAAGGGCGTATCGGACGTGGCGCGACGGGAGCGGATCACGTCGGAGGCATAGCAGGACGGCGGCGAGAAGCGAGATCGAGAGGCGAGAGGCGAGAGAAAGCGGCGAGACTCCGCACACCGGGCGCAGTCCCAGCCGCTCACATCTTCCCCTCGCCTCTCTCCGCTCGATCTCGCCGCTCCCCTCTCGCTCTCCCCTCTCGCCGCTTCAGTCAGTCTCCCCGAATAAACCCCGATACCTTACCTTTCGCTCGATGCCGAACGCCGCCTTCGACCTCCGAGCGCCTTTCGAACCCGCCGGCGACCAGCCCAAGGCCATCGCCGAGCTGACCGCCGGCCTCGAACGCGGCGATCGGTTCCAGACCCTCCTCGGCGTCACGGGCTCGGGCAAGACGATGACCGTCGCCAACGTCATCCGGAACTGGGGGCGGCCCACGCTGGTGCTCTCGCACAACAAGACACTGGCCGCGCAGCTCTACGGCGAGCTGAAGTCGTTCTTCCCCAACAACGCGGTCGAGTACTTCATCTCCTACTACGACTACTACCAGCCCGAGGCCTACGTCCCCGCGAGCGACACCTACATCGAGAAGGACGCCTCCATCAACGACGACATTGACCGGCTGCGGCTCCGCGCGACGTCGTCGCTGATGGAGCGCGATGACGTCATCATCGTCGCGACGGTCTCCGCGATCTACGGCCTCGGCGACCCCGTGACCTACCGCGAGACGATGGTCACGCTCGACAAGGGGCAGAAGATCGCGCGCGACGACATCCTGCGCGCGCTGGTGAAGATCCAGTACGCGCGCAACGACGTCGCGTTCGACCGCGGGACCTTCCGCGTGCGCGGCGACACCGTCGAGATCTTCCCCGCCTACGAGGAGCAGGCGGTGCGGCTCGAGTTGTGGGGCGACGAGATCGAGCGCGTCTCGAAGGTGAACCCGCTCACCGGCGAGACCATCGCGCCGCTCCAGCGCGCGGCGATCTACCCGGCGAAGCACTTCGTGACCACGCGGCCGTCGCTCGAGCGGGCGATGGGCGTGATCCGCGCCGAGCTGGCCGAGCGGCTCGCCGAGCTCCGCGCGGCGAACAAGCTGCTCGAGGCGCAGCGGCTCGAGTCGCGCACCAACTTCGATCTCGAGATGATGCTCGAGATCGGCACCTGTCCCGGCATCGAGAACTACTCGCGCCACCTCTCGGGGCGCGCGCAGGGTGAGCGGCCCGCGGTGCTCCTCGACTACTTCCCCGACGACTTCCTCCTCGTCGTGGACGAGTCGCACGTCACGCTCCCGCAGGTGGGCGGGATGTTCAACGGCGACCGCTCGCGCAAGCTCACGCTCGTGGAGTACGGATTCCGCCTCCCCAGCGCGCTCGACAACCGGCCGCTGATGTTCGATGAGTTCCTCGCGCTCACGCCGCGCGCGCTCAACATCTCGGCCACGCCCGGCGACCTGGAGCTGCAGCTCTCGCAGGGCGTCGTGGTGGAGCAGATCATCCGTCCCACGGGACTGGTGGACCCGGAGATTGACGTGCGGCCGGTGCGTGGCCAGGTGGACGACCTCCTGCACGAGATCCACGTGCGCGAACGAAAGGGGGAGCGCGTGCTCGTCACGACGCTCACCAAGCGGATGGCCGAGGATCTTGCCGACTACCTCCAGCAGGTCGGCGTGCGCGTGCGGTACATGCACTCCGACATTGACGCCATCGAGCGGATGGAGATCGTGCGGGGGCTCCGCCTCGGCGAGTTCGACGTGCTCATCGGGATCAACCTGCTGCGTGAGGGGCTCGACATGCCCGAGGTGTCGCTCGTGGCCATCCTCGACGCCGACCAGGAGGGCTTTCTGCGGAGCGACCGTTCGCTGATCCAGACGGTGGGCCGCGCGGCGCGACACGTGAACGGCCGGGCGATCTTCTACGCCGACCGCGTGACCGGCTCGATGCAGCGCGCGCTGGACGAGACGAACCGGCGGCGCACCCTGCAACGCGACTTCAACCTGGCACACGGCATCACACCGCGCGGCGTGGTGAAGAGCGTGGAGGAGGTCCGCTTCATCACGCGCGTGGCGGACGCGCGCGACGAGCGCGAGGCGCGCGAGGGTGATCGCGCCGCGCGGCGGCGCGAGAAGCGGGTCGCCGAAGCCGCGGCACACTACGGCACGGGCGACCTCCCCGGACTCGTCGCCCGCCTCGAGGAGGAGATGCGCGAGGCGGCGAAGGCGCTCGACTTCGAGACCGCCGCGCGGCTGCGGGACGAGCTGTTCGACATCCGCGCGAAGCTGGACGGAACGCGCCACGAACCGCGCCGCAGCCATGCCCGACGCTGAGTTGACGCTCACCGAGATGCAGGCGTGGGGCGAGGCGCTGGGCGCCCGGCTCGCCGCCCCAGCCGTCGTGACGCTCGAGGGCGACCTCGGGGCGGGGAAGACGACGCTGGCGCAGGCGATCTGCCGGGGGTACGGCGTGAAGGACGGCGTCACGAGCCCGAGCTTCGCGCTGGTGCACGAGTACCGGTCGCCGCGCTCGCCGGTGCTCCACCTCGACCTCTTCCGTCTCGCGGGGCCGCACGAGTTGGCGAACATCGGCTGGGAGGACGCGCTCGCCGCGCACGCCCTGGTGCTCATCGAGTGGCCGGAGCGCGCCGGCGGCGAAGCGCCGCGCGACGCGATGCGGCTCCGGCTCGCCCACGTGCCGGGCGCGCCCGACCGACGCCGGGTGAGCTGGTGAGCGCGCGGCGTGCCGGGGGCGGGTCGGAGCAACCGCCGGATGGAGCCGGCGGCGCCCCCCGCGCGCCCGTCACGCTGGCGCTCGACGCCTCGACGGCCGTCGGGACGGTCGCCGTGCTGCGCGGCGACGTGCTGGTCGGCGAGGGCGAGGCCGTGATGCGCGGCGAGCGCGAGGAGCGGCTGATGCCCGCCGTCGCGCGCACGCTCGGCGAGGCCGGCTGCTCGGTGCGCAACGTTACACGCGTCGTCTGCGGCGCGGGCCCGGGGAGCTTCACTTCGCTCCGCATCGCCGGCGCTGTCGCCAAGGGCATCGTGACGGGGAATGGCGGCGAGTTGTTCGCCGTCTCGTCCCTCGCGCTCCTCGTGGCCGGACACGGCACGCTCCTCGAGGCGGGGCGCTACCTCGCCCTCCTGGATGCGATGCGCGGCGAGCGCTACGCGGCGCTCTTCGAGATCGGCCCCGGGGGCGACGTGCGCGAGGTCGAGCGGCTCGGGCGCATCGCCGAGCGCGAGGTCGCCGCGACCTCGCTCCGGCTCGGCGCGCGCGCGATCGGGCCACGCGAGATGCTCGAGGCGGCGCCGCACGCGCGGGGCGTGGCGCGGCTCCTCACGGGCATCCTCGAGCGGGGGCCCGTGCCGCTCGACTCGTGGGAGCCCGATTACGGCCGCCTGGCCGAGGCGCAGGTGAAGTGGGAGGCGGCGCACGGCCGCGCGCTGCCGCCGCGATGACCCCTTCCGGCCCGGCGCCCGCCGGCGTGGGCGTGCGACCGGCGGAGGAGCGCGACCTCGAGCGCATCCACGCGATCGAGCGCGCGTCGTTCGGCGACCCCTGGGCGCTGGAGGGATTCCGCGACCTGCTCGAGCACGGCCGGGCGAAGCTCGAGGTGGCCGTCGGCGGCGACGACGAGGTCCTCGGCTACGCCGTCGCGTGGTTCGTGTCGGACGAGTCGGAGATCGCGAACCTCGCGGTGGCGCCCGGGCACCGAAGGAGGGGGATCGGGCTGCTGCTGCTCGATCGCATCCTCCAGGCCGCGGCATCCTTCGGCACGCGGTCGGTCTTCCTCGAGGTCCGCGAGTCGAACGTCGCGGCGCGCAAGCTCTACGAGTCGCGCGGCTTCGCGGTGGCCGGAAGCCGGAAACAGTACTACAGGAAGCCGGCGGAGGACGCGATCGTGATGAGGCGGGCGCTGTGAGGCGGAGCGCGGGATACGGCCCTCCGCATCCCGCATGCGGAGGATCGCTCCATCCCGCAACGGTTTGGTGACGCTTTTCGCGCGCGCTACATTCAGATTGTCCGCGTGATCCACATCCAGGAGGAGTCGTGAGCCGTAGCTTGAACAGAGTGACGCTGATCGGAAACCTCGGGAACGATCCCGAGATCCGGACCACGACCGGCGGCAACAAGGTGGCGCAGTTCTCGCTCGCCACCAGCCGGCAGTGGAACTCGGCGGCGGGCGAGAAGCAGGAGAAGACCGAGTGGCACAAGTGCGTCGCCTGGAACCAGGCGCAGCGCGGCACCGGCCTCGCGGACATCGTCGAGCGCTACGTGCGCAAGGGCGACAAGCTCTACGTCGAGGGGCGGATCGAGTACCGGCAGTACGAGGACAAGGAGAAGCAGACGCGCTACGTCACCGAGGTCAACGTGCGCGAGATCATCCTCCTGAGTCCGAAAGCCGGCGCCGGCGACGCGTTCGACGCGGCCCCCTCCCGCGCGCGCGCGGGCGCCGAGAAGGTCAAGAGCGGGGCGGCGGGCGAGTTCGAGGAGTTCCCGAACGCGCTCCAGGAGGAAGACGACGATCTGCCGTTCTGAGAAAACGACAACTGCAAGCTCACGGTAGACAGTGGACAGTAGACGGTGGACAGTTGACCGCTCGCGGCCGCCAAAGGGTGGCCGCAAGCGAGTACCGTGAACTGTCTACTGTCTACTGTCTACTGTCTACTCGCCGTTGCTGTTCTCATGTCAGAACAAGTAACCCAGCCCGAGGTAGAGCTGCGCCGCGGACTCCGACGAGCGCCCGACGTCGAGTGCGATGACGAAGTTCGTGCCGAGCACGAGCCGCGCGCCGCCGCCGTAGCCCAGGTGAAGGCCCTGGCCGAGCTCCGCGAGCCGCAGGCGATCGGGCCACACGCGGCCGGCGTCGAGGAAGGCGCTGAGCACGAGGCTCGACGCTTGGCCGCGCAGCGTGAAATCCGCGGTGCGCACGCGCACCTCGCTGTTCCACGCGGCGAGCCCCTTCCCGGCGAACCGGTTCTTGGGCAACCCCCGCAGCGTGCCCGCGCCGCCGAGCCCCTCGTCGTCCTTGAACGACCCCTGCACCGCGAAGAGTAGGTAGAAGGGGACGTCGCCGTCCACGTTCTGCACGATGAGCCGTGAGGCGAGCGTCGTCCGCGCACCCGGCGAGACATACCCGCGCGCGGTGAACGTGAGCCGTGTGAACGCGTGCGTCGCGCCGAGCGCCATCACGCCTCGCTGCGCGAGCGCCTCGACCCACGTGCCGTGGCGCGGGCCGACCTCCCGGTCGCGTGTGTCCCACACCAGGCCGGCGCGGGCGTAGGTGATCCTCCCGTCGGGCACGCCGGCCGCGCCGACAGTCTGCGCGAGCAGCGTGGTCCCGGAATCGAAGGGCGTCGGGTCAATGCGCCACGTGCGCGCGCCGACGCCGACGAGCACCCGGGCCGAGCGTCCGAGCGAACGCTGCACGTCCGCCGTCACCCGGATCCCGCGGCGCCCGAAGCGATAGTAGTACGGATTCGGCGCCTGCTCCTTCGCCGCCTCGTGGGGCGTGCTGTTCCCGATGCCGTAGTACGGTGTCGCGAGCTGCTGCTCGGAGGCGAGGAACGCGCCGACCCGCCATCCGGCCCTCAGCAGATGGGGCGCGTCGAAGAAGAGACTGACGTCGCGCCGGCCCCGCGTCGTCAGGAAGAGCGTCGGCTGCAGCGTGAATCGGTACGGGCTGGCGCCGGTGGCCCCGTAGTGGTACGCCTGCAGGACGACGCCGTAACCGAATCCCTCGTCGGAATTGAAGTTGAGCGCCGGGATCCCCTTCAGCTCCCAGCCCGTCGGAGCGACGCTTTGCCCCGGCGTCGGGGCCGGCGCCGCGGCGACGCCCGCGGAGAGGACAAGGACGGAGAACGGATTCCGGACGCGCATCGGAGGACTCTCGCGACGAGACAGACGGTGCGTGGGAATATGCATCCCGGCTCGCCCGCCCGGAGCGTCCGGTCGCCTCTCCCAGTACCTTGGAGCAGGCCTGTTTCCCGGGCCGGCCTCCGCTCGTCCTCATTCGTAGCGGCGCACTCCCTGCAGAGGGCGCGCCACGCCGGTCACAGCCACCACCACGCCGCCGTCCCATGCCTCGTTCCTCACTCCGAGTTCTCGCGATGCTCCTCGCCGGTCTCGTCGGCGTTGCCGCCGGGCCGCTCTCGTTGCGCGCGCAGGGAGGCGAGGCGCGCACCGTCACGGTGAAGAAAGGCGACACGCTCTGGGATCTCGCGAGGCAATACCTCGGCGACCCGTTCCTCTGGCCCGAGATCTACCGCCTGAACCCCGGCGTCATCGAGGATCCGCACTGGATCTATCCCGGGCAGGTCCTGAGGCTCTCCGGCGCCCCGGTGGCCGCGGCGCCTTCGGCGGCCGTTCCCGCGCCCGCCGAGCCGGCGCCGATGGCGCCCGCCGGTACCGGGCAGCGCCCCGCGCCGCGGATGACCGTCTTCAACCCCGAGCTGAACAAGGCCTCGGCATCTTCGCGCGAATCGCTCATCCTGCGTGCGCGCCAGACCGCCGTTCGGCCCGGCGAATTCCTGGCATCGCCGTTCATGTGGGTCGAGGGCGGTCCGCCCGACGGCGGCCTCCTCGGGACGACCGCCGAGCCGCACGGCATCGAGATGACCATCGAGCTGCGCCCGATTCAGTTCCGCGAGCAGGTGTTCGTCACGCTTCCCAGGGGCGTGCGCGGTGAGGTCGGAGAGCGGCTCCTGATCTATCGCCTCGGCGACGTGATCACGGGACAGGGGCAGGTCATCGTCCCGACCGGCATCGTGGGGCTGGTTTCGCCCGCTACCGATGGCCGCGCCCGGGCGGAACTGATGCAGAAGTTCGAGGACGTCTACACCGGTCAGCGGGCGACCGCGCTCGACACGCTCATCATGCCGGCAGGGAAGTTCCCGCAGCGCGTGGACTTCGGTCTGGCGACGACCGTGAGCTGGCTCTACAATCGGCCGGTGCTCGCGACCAACGGTCAGTACCTGATCCTCGCGGCCGGCGCCAAGGAAGGGCTCGTGACGGGCGACCAGCTGTCGCTCCGGCGCGATCGCGGAGTGGACGCGAGTGGCGCGGCGCTCCCCGACGAGGAGGTCGCGGTGGCACAGGTCACGCGGGTGACGCCGTGGGGCGCGACCGCGATCGTGATCAACCAGCAGCAGGTCGGGGTCGTCGAGGGGATGCGCGCGCGGGTCGCGACCCGGCTCGTCGCGACGGACCACGCCGACCTCGGCCGCTTCGG
>Ga0209320_10001057_pt1 | contig 14253 bp, 9 predicted proteins | sample Rifsed13ft4_FD_184008 | JGI IMG/M metagenome (GOLD analysis project Ga0209320, IMG submission 184008) | Soil microbial communities from Rifle, Colorado, USA - sediment 13ft 4 (version 2) | ecosystem: Environmental > Terrestrial > Deep subsurface > Rock core/Sediment | place: Rifle, Colorado... | reverse complement strand
GTCCGACCGCGAGCCAGAGCCCACCGAGGTACGTCGCAAGCACGCCCGGCGGAATCGGCGAATTGGCCATCGCTGGAAAGCTCCAGAGGGTCGCGCCGACGGCGAGGTTCAGCGCGATTGCGACCATCGGGAGGACGGGGACGAAGGGCATCCGAAATCCCGGGCCGCTCCGGCGCTCGCGGCGACGCAGCGCGACGACGGACGCGTGCACGAAGGCAAACAGCCCGAGGAACGCGAGGCTCGCGAGGAGCGCGATCGTCTCCACGGTGAGGAACACGAGGATGGCGGTTCCCGCCACCGTCAGGGCCACCGCGGCGGGAGGCACCTCGCGGCCGCCGATCCGCGACACGACGCCCGGAAGGAGGCCATCTCGGGACATGCTGAACGACGTGCGGATGGCGGACGTCAGGTTCGCGTTCAACGCGCCGTACATCGAGACGACACCGACGAGGAGGAGTGCCTCCCGGACGTACGGTTGGCCGAGGAAGTGCGGGAGGCTCACGAAGACCATGTCCTCCGAACCTCCGAGGCAGGCGCTGCATGCCGGCCAGCCCGCGAGGAGGTTCGATGGGACGTTCCCCACGATCGCGATCAGGAACACCGCGTAGACCGCGAAAGCGAGCAGGAGGGCGAAGAAAATGCCCCGCGGGACCGTCGTCTCGGGGCGCTTCGCCTGATCCGCGAGCTGCGCGACGACCTCGAATCCCTGGAACGCGATGAACAACACGCCCGCGCCGAGGACAAGATCGAGGGACGTCGGCAGGACGAACGATGATCCGACTCCTCGTGGCGGCGCGGTCACGGAGAGGGAAGCCACGCCAACCGCGGCGACGATCACGATTAGCAGGACCTTCACGAGCGTGAGGCGGCCGAGGGCCCTCGCGGAAACGTGGATCCGTGCGAAGTGGAGCACCGCGGAGAGGCCGAGGACGCCGATTCCAACGAGCGTCACCTCGAAAGGGTTTGGCAGGAAGAACATGGACGGATCGGAGGGCCGGACGAGCTCGATGAGGAAGAGGCCGAGGCCCTCCGCGCTCAGGGCGGCTGCGGCCATGTGGCCACCCCACGAGAGCCACCCGCTCAGGAAGCCGCTCGGCGCGGGAAGCGCGCTCCGCACCCAGACGTACGCGCCGCCAGAGGCATCCGGCCGGCCGGAAGCGAGCTCCGCGTATGCGAGGCCGGCGAGGGTCGCCGTAAACGCGGCAAGGGCCAGGCTGACCAGGAAGAGGGATCCCGCGACGACGAACACCGCCCCGACGAGCAGGAAGATTGCCGCGCCTACCATCGCGCCCGCTGCGGACATCGTGAGGTCGAAGAGGCCGAGGTCCTTCGAGACCCGCACGCGAACGGTCGCCTGTTCGGGGGGAGGGCTCGCCACGAAGGCGGAGAAAAGGGAGGGATACTTGAGCCTATGGCGGCGCGGTTAAGCCACGGGCCGGGCGGCCGTGGCAATTGTCTCCCCGAGGCTGCGGAAGAGGAGCTCGACGTTCTCCCCTGTCTTCGCGGAGCTGTAGTAGTACGGGGCGTCGAACGCCTCCGTGGCCTGCTTCACCTGGTCCTCTCCAAAGGCGGCTTGGTCCTTGAGGTCCGTCTTGTTCACCGCGAACGTCACGGGAATCTCCCCGACCGTCTTGAACACGGACTCGACCCAAGAGTCGAGGTCCTCCAGTGTGTCGTAGCGGGTGATGTCGCAGATCGCGAGGATGCCCTGGGCGCCGTGGAAGTAAGCCTCGCGGAGGAGCTCACGGAAGCCCTTGGAGCCCATGATGTCCCAGATTGTCATGTCCATCTGGACGGGCGTGCCGCCTTTCGGGGTGAAGGCCAGCTCCTTCTTGGAGACTTTGGCTCCAAGGGTGACGATGTAGCGGTCGTCATATTCGTTGAGGACGTACCGGCGGATCAGGGAGGTCTTGCCTACGGCGTGTTCGCCGACGAGGCAGACCTTCACCTTCATGCGACGGGGTTCCATCATGGCGACGTGCCCGGAAGCCGGCGGGAAAATCCGCAGACTTTGAACGCCATTTGTCAGGGTCTATTTAGTCATTACCGCACGATTTGCAGGCTTCACGTCGACGGCCCGGTTCGGACGACTCGCTGCTGGAACGGGATCCCGCGAGCGCTGTCCAACGTCGCATGGGCCCGACTGTACGGAACCATCTGATAACAATTACGGCGATGCGCGACGCGGGGGAACGGTTGAAATAACGTTGGCCCGATGCGCCGACGTGGACGCGTTCGCGGCGACGCGCCTCGCGATCGGGGCCGGATTCCTCCTGGCCGCGGCCGCGTCGGATGTGCGCCAACGCCGAGTGCGCGATCCGCTCTGGGTGCTCCTCGGCTCCGCGGGCATCGGGATCGCTGCCGTCGAGCTCGCCTTCCGGAATGAGGGGCTCGCGGCCTGGTCTCTCCTCGGGAGCGCGGCGATCCTCTTCTACGCCGTCTTCTACGGCGAGCCGCTCGTCGATGAAGAGGGGATGCATCTGCGTCCGTTGCGGATCGGCGGATTCCTGCTTGCGGCCGCGCTCATTGCGTTCTCGATCGGACTCGTCGCGACGGCCCCGTCGCCGGTGAGCCAGGGGACGATCGAACTCCTCTCGATTCCCGTGATGGTCGTTCTCTACCAGCTGTTCTATCGCGTGCGGCTCCTCCATGGAGGCGCGGATGCGAAAGGGCTCATCGCCCTGACCCTCCTCGTGCCGATGTATCCCTCGGCGGATCCGTTCCCGCTCCTCACCCTCGATCCCCGCGTCCAATCCGCCGTCCGGGCGGCATTCCCCTTCTCCCTTGTCGTCTGGGTGGACGCCGCCATCCTCACGCTCGGAGTCCCGCTCGCGTTGCTCGCCTACAACGCGGCCCGCGGGGACCTGCGCCTCCCGCAGGCCTTCCTCGGCTACCGCGCGCGAATCGATCCGCTACCTCGGCACGTCTGGCTCATGGAGCGCATCACGGACAAGGGAGACCACGTCCTCGTCCTGTTCCCACGACGCGGGACGGACCCCGCCTCCGACGTGGCGCGCCTCCGGGCGGCGGGCATCGAGCGGGCCTGGGTCCAGCCCCAGATCCCGTTCATGGTGCCCCTCCTCGCGGGATTCCTCCTGGCCTTCCTCCTGGGGAACGTGCTCGCCGGCATCGTGGGGCTCGCCGGCCAGTGAGGCCAGAAACGAAATCCTGATATATGCCGCGGCCTCTCGGTCTGGTCAGCAGTGGTTTGACGGCCAAAGCGGCGGGGATACACCCGGTCCCATCCCGAACCCGGAAGTTAAGCCCGCCCACGTTCCCTGCGGTACTGCGGTGCGCGAGCCCGCGGGAAGCCTGCCCTCCTTCCAGGAGGGCTTGGGCCGGCGGCCTAGGTACGCTAGCCGTCCATCCTTGTGGTGGACGACGAACCGTGCCGTTCTAACGGCCGCCGGCCCTTGGAACGCTGTCAGCCACTCCCTCTTCCTTTTCCCGGCGGCCCCTGGAACGGAGCCGGAGCCCGATGATCAAGAGGGGGACCGCGAGGACGAACGCGAAGTCCGTGAGCTCGGGGATCGCGAGGACGACGGCGGCCGTGCTCGGGGCGAGGGCGTACCCACCGAGGGTCGTGTAGTTGAGGAAGGCCCAGTTCACGATCTGGGTCGTGTTCGCGCCCGCGGCCACGACCGCGGTGAGGGTGATGCTGTAGGCGCCCGGAGCGACGTTCGTGAAGTTCCAGTAGAACGTCGTCCCATCCGTCCAGCTCGGCGCGGGGTTGCTCCCGGTGTAGGTCAGGCCCGAGGGGAGGCTGTCCCGGATCGTCACGGTCCCCGCGGCCACGGAGCCCGTGTTGTTGTAGTAGATCGTGTACGTGACCGTGTCCCCTGCGACCGCGCTCGCCGGGCTCACGACCTTTGCCACGGCGATCATGGGTCGGACGACGGTCACGTTGGCCCAGGCCTGGCCCGGCTCCATGATGCGCCGGAGCTGGTCCGTGTACACGAGGCGGGCCGTGTTCACCTGGGAGCTGCCGTCCGCCCCGAGCCCGTTCACCTGGACCGTGACCGTGAAGGAGTTCGTGGACCCGGGGAGGACGTTCGTGAACGTCCAGCCGAGCGTGGAACCGGCGACGCTCGAGGGCGCGACGCTCGCCCCGACGTACGTCACCCCCGCGGGGAGCGTGTCGTTGACCCAGACGTTCCGCGCGACCCCGGTCCCCGTGTTGTTGTAGTAGATCGTGTACGTCACGAGGTCACCCGGGGACGCCGAGGGAGCGCTCGCGACCTTCGCGATCGTCACGACGGGCCGGTGTCGATCGTTCCCGCGGCCCGGGCTCGGGAGGAGGGATACGTAGAAGTCCGCGACGTCGTTGTTCGAGTCCATCGGCTGGCCCGTGAGGGGGTCCTTGAACCGGGCCCAGCTCCTACCACTCCCCGCGTTCGAGGAGTACGTCGTCTGGTCGACGACGACGCCGTTCTGGCGGAGTCGGAGGACGTTGTTCCCGTTGGGCAGGGAGTTCGAAGGGGGGATCGCGACGAAGTACTCCGTCCCGGAGCCCCACGCGCCGAGGACCTGGTTCGTGAACGTGTAGATGACCGTCGCGCGGTTCCCGCGCACGATGACGATGTCCCATCCCGAGAGGCTCACAGGGCTCGACGTCGGGTTCGCGACCTCGATCCACTCGGGGTTCGGTTGGGGGGACACCTCGTTGATGACGACCGTCGTCGCGACGGCGCGCGGGGCGACGGGGAACGTCGTCGCGCCCGCCTCGGGGCGGGCGTCGTCATAGCCGCGCCGCCAGTCCGAGGCGACGAACACGACGCGGTACCCCGCGCTCAGGTTCAGGGCCGACGCGGCCACGCCGAACTCGACCCGGTGGGCGTCGAGGGTTGCCTCGATTGGGCCGACGTACCTCCAGGGGACTGCGCTGCCCCGCGCGTGTTCGTAGAGGCCGCGGGACACGATCCCGCCGTTCCGCCCAAGGACGACGAGGGCCCGGTCGAAGCCGTACCGCGAGCCCGCGACGTCGGAGAGGAGGCCCGTCGCTGTCGAGTTGTCCGCGTCCACATAGGCGTAGAGGACGTCCACCCCCTCCAGGACCTCAGGGGCGATGGGGCCGATGTACCGGGTCACGTTGCGGCCCGCGAAGGGGGCCGGATACCAAGAGGGGATCGTCGTGTTGAGCCAGAGGTCCGACCCCGCGGGGTAGTCGATGAGACCGTCCGCGTCGACGTCCCCCGTGGCGTTGTCCAAGACCCCGTCATTGTTGAAGTCGTTCGCGAGGCCGGGGTTCGACAGGGAGAGCTCCACGGAGTCGGGGACACCGTCCCTGTCCGAGTCGAGGGGCGCCACGCCGGGCGCGCGAACCCGCGCGAGGGGAATGTCCTCTCCGCCTAGGATCCGTCCGTCGACCCGGGCGTACGCGGTGAAGTTGGCCCCGAGGTCCACGGCCGTCGCGAGGAGGTCCACGTTCGGGTTGTACACGGAGCTGCCGGAGGCGTTGATCGCGTCGCCCAGGAGGTCTGTCCCGTGGGAGCGGCCGGACCAGTCCCCGAACGCGCCGTCCACGCGGAGGGTCGTGGGCGCGGTCCCCAGATAGGCGAGGCCCGTCTCGGGCGCCGGGAACGTGACACTGCCGTTCGTCCAGACGCCGCGTGCCTCGAGCCCGAACGTCGACATCGGCGTCACGTTCGCCCAGACGGCCTCGACCCAAAGGACCCGGGGGGAGGTCAGGCTCCCCGAGAGGGGGAGGCTGGCCGACGCGCCGATCAGGGGCCCGGATCCGAGGACCGGATCCGACGACTCGAACCGATCGTCACCGTCGTCCTCGCGAAGGACGAGGGTCGCGGGGTCCGCGGAGGAGCCGCGGCGGGTCACGTTCAGGCCGTAAAGGTCCGGAATCCCGCCCAGCGGCCGGAGGGCGACCCGAAGGACGCCGGCGGAGGTCCCCGGGATGACGTCGGGGGCGACCGTCCGCTGGTCCACGACGACCGTCGCCCGGCCCGCCTGGATGGCTCCGTCCGCGGCGTCCCGCCGCCCTTCGCGGTCTGCGAGGACCACGAGGACGCGGCCCTCGGGCGGCAGCTCGACGTCGGAGAGGAGGACCTCGAGGCTCTGGCCCGAGAACGCGGCCCGCGCACCGCCCGCGGCGCCGAAACGGCCCCAGTCGTTCGAACTCGGACCACCCGTCGCGTTGAACCGGTACACGCTCGCGCTCTGGAGGGTGCCGCCCCAGCCGACGAGCTCCGCCACGAGGTCCGCCCCGAGGTCGCCCACGGGGTAGCCCGTGGACCCACGCCCGTCCTGGTCGACGAACACGTACGCCCCGTCCGTCCCTTCGGGTCCGCTCCCCCGGAAGAAGAGGCCCTGGACGTGGGCGTAGACGAACAACCCCTTCGTCTCCGTGGCGGCGCGGACCTCGAGGAGGTTCACGTCGGGGTTCGCGACCTGGTCCGACGAGGAGTCCGCGAAGGAGGCCACGCCCGACCAGTCGGAGAAGTCCCCGTCGATCCGGAGGGCGACCCCCGCTTCGGGGGCCGGGGACATGAGGCTCGCGAGGATCGGGGCAAGGACCATGAGCGCGACGACGGCGGCAATCCCGACGACGGACCGGGCCCAGTGGGCCTGGCTCGGGATCTGGGTGGTGCCATAGCGGCCCCGGCGGCCGTTCGTGAAGCCGTTCCCGTTCACGAGGCCGTTCGTCCGGCCGTCCCGATCGGACCAGCCGCCGAGGCCGTTCGTCGCCCCCGAGCCGAGGGTGAGGCCGTTCACCGCGCCGTTCGTGAGGCCGTTCACGCGGCCCGACGCGAGCCCGTTCACGCGCCCGTTCGTCCGGCCGTTCGTCCGGCCGTTCACGCGGCCGTTCGTGCGACCGTTCACCCTGCCCGACGCGGTCCCACGGGCCGTCAAGGCCCCGCGGGTCTGGAGGCCGTTGAGGGCCGTCGTCAGGCTGTGCCCCTCGTGGTGCTCGAGGAAGTCCGCGCGGTCGAACGCCTCTCGGGCCTCCGGGAGCCGGCCGATCCGCTCGAGGATCTCCCCCTTCGTGCGCCAGGCGACGGCGAGGTTCGGGTCGAGGTGGAGGAGGTCGTCGTAGTGGCGGAGGGCTTCGAGGAGCCGCGTGTCGACGGCCTTGGGGGCGTCCGTCGCGGCGGGCTGCTTCCACCGAGAGGGGAGGACCGACATGTCGCCCTGGGCCCGGAGGAGGTTGAGGACGTCGAGGCGGTACTCCTCCTCCTTCGTGGGGTTGAGGTCCGCGGCCTTCGAGAAGGCCGCAATCGCCTCCTCGGCCCGGCCGAGCCCCCCCAGGATCCGGCCCTTCTTCGCCCAAGCGCGCTCGAGGCTCGGGTCCGCGTCGAGGATCCGGCCGAGGTTGTCGAGCTCCTCGTGGAGCCGGTCCGACTCGGAGACCTCGATGGACTCCGCGACCCTCTGCCAGCGGCTCAGGAAGCCCCGGCCGATCCCCTTGTGGCCGTTCGTCGGCTCCGCCTCCGCCTCGGGCCGGCGGCCGCAGATCGCGCACTCCGAAGACTCCGCGGCGAGATACGCGCCGCATCGGGGACAGAAGGCTGAGGTCTCCTCGACGAACGCGTCGATCCCCGGCAGGAGGGCGGCCTCCTCGCGGGTGTAGGAGCGGCCGCAGACCTCGCAACGGTCCGCCCCGACCGCCATCGCGGCGCCGCACGTAGAGCAGAGGTGGGAGGGGTGGTCCTCCTCCTCGAGGAACGCCTTCAGGTCCTCGGGAACCCGAACCTCCTCAGAGCCTTCCTCGAACGCAATCCCGCATACAGGGCAGGAGGACGCCTTCGCGCCCGCGAAGGAGCCGCACTCGGGGCAGAGGAAGAGGTGACCGTCGTCGTCCCGGCCCGCGCGGTCCCCGAGGACGCGGCCGAGGGCGTCCATGTCGTCGGGCTCGAGGCCGGGGACGGACAGGAGCTCCTCGCGGGTTGCGGCCCGCAGGTGCTCGAACGAGGGGAAGCGGTCGAGGAGGCGGCGGGCCTTCGCCTCGTCGAATCCGGGAAGGCCCTGCAGCCATTCGAGGTAGCCCTCGTCCATGGCGTGGGACGCGTTGGGGCTCCTGTATTAAGGGGGTATTATCGCACGTATCAAGGTCGCTATCGAATCCGTTGACATGACGCTCTCATGTCCGGGACGACCAGGCCGTGAGGTAGGGGTCGAGGGGGAGGTCGAGGACGGCCCGACGCGGGCCCGCGCCGAGGCGGACGAGGAGGGTTTCCTCGTCCCGCCGAAGGACCTCGGGGGCCAGCCCGTCGGACGAGAGGCGTCGCAGGAGATGCCCGACGAAGGCGTCGACCCGGGCCCGGTTCGCGTCCCGCTTCCTCGCGAGGACGTCCGTCGGGTAGAGGCGGCGGAAGCGACCGTCCTCGACGATCGACACGAGGCCCGCATCCGCGAGCTCCGCGGCCATCTTGCTCGCGCTCTGGCGCGTCAGGCCCACGCGGGCCGCGAGCTCGAGGAGGGCGATCCCGGGGGATGCGTGGGACGCGTCGAGGACCTCGTCGCGCGCCGGCGCGGCGAGGAGCCCGAAGAGGCCCGCATCCGCCGGGTCGATGAGCCCCGTCGGGAAGAGGTACAGCCCGTCCATCTCGAGGTACCCGTTCTCGAGGAGGTTTCGCTCGTGCCACCGGACCGTCGCGTGGGACAGGTCGAGGACCCGGCCGAGCTCTCCCACGCGCGCGCAGGGCCGCAAGCACAGGGACCGGTACACGAGCCGCCGCCGGGCGTTCGAGAGGCTCGGGCCCTCGATCTCGAGGTCCTCTCCGGGGCCTTCCTGGGTGAGGGCGGCCTGGAGGGCACGCCCGATCCGGCGCGTCTCAGGCATCCTGGTACTCCTGGAGGACGAGCTCGAGGACGTAGTCCGGCTTCAGGGTCCGGAAGTCGTCGTCCGTGAGGCCGTCGAGGGACTTCTCGAGCCGCTCGAGCACGGCCTTCGGGAGGGTGCGGGTGAGGAGCATCTGCCGGAGCTGACTCGGGACCTTCGCGGTCGTCGGGCGGCGCGCCTCCCCGCCCTCGAGGACGATCCCGAACCCGCGAAGGATCTGGTACGGATGACGGCTCTGGGAGTGCCGGCTGTTCCGACACTTCACGATCTTGAGGCTCCGGGACGACGCTGCGTCGTCGCTGTTGTACTTCAGGTGGATCACGCAGTCCGCGAGGTACATCGGGATGACCGTCTCGGGCCCGGAGAGGTCCGTGGCCCCGTGCTCCTCGAGGGTGCAGAGGACCGTGCCGACCTTGCGCGTCTGCTTGAGCATGAAGCCGATGAGGTCCCGTTGCTCGTACAGGTCCTTCGTGGACCAGAGGACGGGGGTCAGGGGGTCGATCGCGATCCTCGCGTTGCTCCCCTTCCACTCCGACACGAACGCGGGGAGCTCCTTCCGGATGAAGTTCGAGAACTCCCGCCCCGACGCGTCGATGAACACGAGGAGCTCGTCGTCGAGGTAGTCGAGGATGTCGGACCATCCCATCTCGACGGCCTCCCGGATGATCTGCTCCTTGTTCTCGTCGAGGCTGACGAAGATCCCCTCCTGCCCTCCCAGGAGACCGCGGCGGATGAACTGAGTCGCGAACGTCGTCTTGCCCGCGCCGGACCTGCCGATGACGACGGTCGTCGAGTTTTCGTTCACGCCGCCATCGAGGAGCGGGTTGAGTCCATAGATTCCGCTCTTCAACCTGTGCACGGACAATCAGCGGGAGGGAATCGATAAATACGTGCCGACGTGACTATCGGGGCTGAGAGCCAATCCCCCCGGAGAGGCGCCGGACCGCGCGGTCCGCGAAGGCCCTCGCCATGGCCCGGTCGATCCCGTAGCCGAGGACCCCGTTCTCCCGCTCGATGATCTCCCCGTCGCGGAAGAGGGCGATCGTCGGCACGACGTCGACCGCGTAGTCCTCCCAGAGCGGGTTCGACTCGTCGTCGAGGAAGACGCTCACGAACCGCGCGCGCAGCTCGTCGCGAAGGCGTTCGAACTCCGATTTGAACCGCCGGCAGAAGGGGCACCACGTCGCCCAGAACATCACGACGGCGGGCTCGGGCGACTCGAGGACGATCCGGCGGAACGCGTCGGGGTCCCGCGCCTCTTCCATCAGACACCGACGAGCCGTCCCTCTCCGATAAAGGTTCGTCCGTGAATTTCCGAGGTCCGCAGGCCGCGCGCGACCAAAGGGATATACGCCGCACCCCGGATACGGCGCCTCGCGTCGTCTTCTCGAAGGGATGGAATGGTACCCGTCGTCGTCTCCGAGGACTTCCGGCACTACTTCGAAGGCCTCCGCGCGGAGGTCGAGCGGTCGTACCGGGTCGCCCGACAGGCCAGGGCGAGGGGCTTCGACCCCGAGCTCGACGTGGAGACGCCCCTCACGGAGGACCTCGCCTCGAGGGTCGAGCGCCTCCTGAAGGACTACGACGTGGAAGGGGTCGCATCCCGAATCCGGGAGCTGGGGAAATCCCATGACAGGGAGGAGACCGCGATCCTCGTCGCGAAGGAGATGGCCCAGCGCCCCGCCCCGAGCAAGGAGAAGGCCGTCGAGCGGGCCGTGCGGGTGGGCCTCGCGATCCTGACGGAGGGGATCCTCGTCGCGCCCCTCGAGGGCCTCGCGGACGTGAAGGTCAAGCGGAACGGGGACGGCTCGACATATGTCGACCTGTACTACGCGGGCCCGATTCGCTCCGCGGGCGGGACGGGGCAGGCCCTGAGCGTCCTCATCGCGGACGTCGTCCGCCGGGAGCTGGGGATCGGCCGGTGGCAGCCGACGCGCCAAGAGGTCGAGCGGTTCAAGGAGGAGATCCCCCTCTACAAGCAGGTCCAGCACCTCCAGTACACCCCGACGGACGACGAGATCGCCCTCATCGCCTCGAACTGCCCCGTGGGCCTGAACGGCGAAGGGACGGAGGACGCGGAGATTTCGGGGTACCGGGACCTGCCGCGGATCGAGACGAACCGAATCCGCGGGGGCGCGTGCCTCGTCATCGCGGACGGGATGTGCCTCAAGGCCCCGAAGATCCAGAAGCACGTGAAGAAGCTCCGGATCGACGGCTGGGAATTCCTCGACGCGTACCTCCAGGGGAAGGGCGGGAAGCCCGAGGACTCGAAGGACGACCATGGGGTCGAGCCGAGCGAGAAATTCATCCAGAACATCCTCGCGGGGCGGCCCGTCCTGTGCCACCCGAGCCGCCCGGGCGGGTTCCGCCTCCGGTACGGGAGGACGCGGGCGACGGGCCTCGCGGCCCTCGCGATCCATCCCGCGACGATGCGCATCCTCGACGATTTCATCGCGGTCGGGACGCAGATCAAGACGGAGCGGCCGGGGAAGGCCGGCGCCGTGACGCCGTGCGACCGGCTCGAAGGGCCTATCGTCGTCCTCGACACGGGGGACATGGTGGAGATCGACGACGCCACGATCGCGGTGACCCTCGCCCCCCGCGTCCGGGTCATCGCGGACCTCGGGGAGATCCTCGTGCCGTTCGGCGAGTTCCTCGAGAACAACCACGTCCTCATGCCGGGGGCCTTCGCGACCGAGTGGTACGGAGTGCTCCTGGCCGCGAAGCTCGGGTCCCGCCCCGCGGGCTGGGAGGCCGCCGACGCGGCCCTCGCCCTCGCGTGGTCCCGGGAGCTCGGGGTTCCCCTCCACCCGCGGTACAACCTGTTCTGGCACGACCTCACGGTCGAGGAGATCCGGACCTTGCGGGAGGCCGTCGCGGCCCGAGGCCGCCTCGAGGAAGGCCGCCTCGTGCTCCCGCGGGACGAGTCCCTCAAGGAGGTCCTCGTGCGCCTCGGTGCGACCCACCGCGTCCGGGACGGGGAGGTCGTCCTCGACCGGCACACGGAGGCGTTCCTCGCGTGCCTCGGGATCGACACGTCGACGGGCGGGCTCGCGGCGCGGGAGGCCCCGGACGCCGGGGACCCCCTCGCGTTCGTGTCCGCCCTCGCCGGCTTCCCCGTGAAGGCTCGAGGGCCTACGCGGATCGGCGCGCGGATGGCCCGGCCTGAGAAGGCAGCCCCGCGGAAGATGCAGCCCGCGCCCCACGCCCTGTTCCCGATCGGCCTCGAAGGGGGGCCCCAGCGCCTCCTCACCGACGCGGCCACGAAGGACGTCGTCGAGGTCGAGGTCGGCCTGCGGACGTGCTCCGCCTGCGGGAAGCGCTGGTTCCTCCCCCGGTGCACGTGCGGGGGCCACACCCGACCCCGGAACATGCCCGCGCGCCAGCGTATTCCCCTCCAGGAACTCCTGCGCACGACCCTTCAGCAGCTCGGGGAGCCGGAGCCCGCGGAGATCAAGGCGGTCCAAGGGATGATCTCCCGCACGAAGACGCCGGAGGCCCTCGAGAAGGGGATCCTCCGGGCGAAGCACGGGATCTACGTCTTCAAGGACGGCACGACGCGGTACGACATGACGAACCTGCCCCTCACTCACTTCGTGCCGCGGGAGGCGGGCCTCACCGTCGAGGCCGTGGTCCGACTCGGTTATGCGCGGGACGCGGACGGGCGGCCGATTGAGCGGGACGACCAGATCCTCGAGCTCCGGACCCAGGACATCGTCGTCGCGCGGTCCTGCGGGGAGTACCTCGTCCGCGTGGCGGCGTTCGTCGACGACCTCCTCGAGAAGGTGTACCGCCTCCCGCGGTTCTACGACGCCCGAACCCCCGAGGACCTCCTTGGGCAGCTCGTCCTGACGTTGGCCCCCCACACGAGCGGCGGCGTCCTCGCCCGGATCGTGGGCTTCACGGACGCCCAGGCGTGCTTCGCCCACCCTTACATGATTGCCGCGCGCCGGCGGAACTGCGACGGGGACGAGGACTCCGTGATCCTGCTCCTCGACAGCCTCATCAACTTCTCGCGGTCCTTCCTCCCGGACAAGCGGGGCGGCCTCATGGACGCCCCCCTCGTCCTCACGATCCGGATCGACCCCAACGAGATCGACAAGGAGGCCCACAACCTCGACGTCATGTCGGCGTATCCGCTCGCCCTGTACGAGGCCGCGGAGCGGTTCGCCCATCCCCGGGAGGTCGAGCCCCAAATCGACACGGTGTCCAAGCGGATCGGGAGCGTCCTCCAGTACGAGGGCTTCGGGTACACCCACGGGACGTCGGGGATCGTCCAGGGGCCCGTGGCGTCCGCGTACGGGCAGGGAGGGATGATCGAGAAGATGGACAAGCAGCTCGAGCTCGCCCTCAAGATCCGTGCCGTCGACGCGGACGACGTCGTCTCGAGGATCGTCGTCCACCACTTCCTTCCGGACCTCATCGGGAACCTGAAGGCCTTCTCGAGCCAGCAGGTCCGGTGCACGAAGTGCGGGGAGAAGTACCGCCGGATCCCCCTGCGCGGGCGCTGCCCCGGATGCGGGGGGAACCTCACCCTCACGGTCCACGAGAGCTCCGTGAAGAAGTACCTCGAGGTATCGAAGAAGATCACCCAGCAGTACGACGTGTCCCACTACCTGAGGCAGCGGATCGACCTCATCGAGGAGGCGATCGCGTCCCTCTTCACGAACGAGAAGGTCCAGTCCCTCAAGCTCGACGACTTCTTCTAGGCCGCGGCCCGCGCGCGGGACCGCTCGACCCGCACCCGAATCGCTCCGATGGCCACGAGGGCCATCCCGAGGAGGAGGACGCCCAGGACGAGGAGGGGGAAGTACTCGACGGTCAGCTCCGCGAGCTGGGTGGGCATCCAGCCGGACTCGAGCCCCAGCTGGTCGGGGCCCATGAGGTACGCCCCCACGAGGGCGAGGCCGAGGACCATCACGGCGATCCCGAACTTCGCGACGGCCGGAGTGCGGAGGGTGTAGGCGCACGCCGGGCACACCCACACGGCGTCCTCGGGCAGCTCGCGGAGGCACTCGGGACAGCGTGAGGCCATCGGTCCCCGGAGTTGGGCGGCCGGGAAAAACCTTCCGTTCTGCGGGACCTCCGCCCGACGCGCCTGGACAAGCCTTTTGTAGCGGGGGTCGGTTCGCGACGGGATGCGGGCGTCGTCCCGGTGGGCCCTCGCCGCGATCGTCCTCGCGGCCATTGGGATCCGGCTATGGCCCGTCCGGGTCCACTCGCACTGGGGCTCCGATGTGGGGGAGTACTACGCGATCCTCCGGGACCTCCTCGCCTCGGGCCGCGTCTCGACGGAGTACGCGGGCTGGGGCATCACGTATCCGTACTTCCCGGGGATGTTCTTCATCCAAGGAGCCGCCGTGGACGTGGGGGGACTGTCCGCCCCCGTCGTCGTGAACCTGCTCGTGGACCTCTCCTACGCTGCCCTCGACCCAAGGATCCGCTATGGCTGAGCGGAT
>Ga0209320_10001055_pt1 | contig 14260 bp, 12 predicted proteins | sample Rifsed13ft4_FD_184008 | JGI IMG/M metagenome (GOLD analysis project Ga0209320, IMG submission 184008) | Soil microbial communities from Rifle, Colorado, USA - sediment 13ft 4 (version 2) | ecosystem: Environmental > Terrestrial > Deep subsurface > Rock core/Sediment | place: Rifle, Colorado... | reverse complement strand
ACCCGTGACGTCGGTGCTGCCCGACGCAGTAATCACACGACGGATCGTCATTTCCGAGCGCGTCAGCGTGCCCGTCTTGTCCGAGCAGATCACGGACGCGGAGCCGAGCGTCTCGACGGACGAGAGCTTCTTGACGATCGCGTTGTGCGCCGCCATTCGTTGCACGCCGATCGCGAGCACGACCGACAGGATCGCCGGAAGCCCCTCGGGCACGGCCGCGACCGCCAGCGACACGCCGAGCAGCAGCACCGTGACGACGTCGCCGATGCCGGTGATGTCGGAGATCGCGAGCACGGTCGCGACCACGATCGCGGCGATGACGAGGACCGCGACGCCGAGCATGCGCCCGATCCGTCCGATCTCGATCTGCAGCGGCGTCGGTTCCTCCTCGGTCGCTTCGAGCAGCGCCGCGATCGCGCCCATCTCCGTCGCCATGCCGGTCGCGGTCACGACGGCGCGGCCCTGGCCCTGAACCACGGCCGTGCCCTTGAAGACCATGTCCCGTCGATCGCCGAGCACCGCGGGCGCGGGCAGCGTCGCGGCATCCTTGAGCACGGCCACGCTCTCGCCGGTCAGCGAGGCTTCCTGGACGCGCAGCGCGTCCGCCTGCACGAGGCGCGCGTCGGCGCCGACCGCATCGCCTTCGCCCAGCACGAGCATGTCGCCGTGCACGAGCTCCGCGCTCGGCACGCGGACGACGCGCCCATCGCGAACGACCGATGATGTCACCGCCGTCATCTTCGCGAGCGCCGCGACCGCCCGTTCGGCCTTCGCTTCCTGCAAGTAGCCGAGAATCGCGTTCATGACGACGATCAGCGCAATCACGATCGCATCGACCGGCCAGCTCTGACGGCCGCCGATCGCCCACGCGGCCAGCGAAATCGCGACGGCCGCGAGCAAGAGATAAATCAGGGGGTCCTCGAACTGCGCGAGCATGCGGCGCCACGCGGCCACCGGCGGCGCCGCGCGCAACTCGTTCGGCCCATCGGCCGCGAGCCGGCGAGCCGCCTCCTTCGAGGCGAGACCGTTCTCGACGTCCGCGCCGAGCGCCCGAGTCACTTCGTCGACGTCGATGATCGAGGGGTCGTCGAGCACGTTCAAGCGCCGGGCGTCTTGCTCCTCATCGTTGGAGTATACGTTGACGCCTCGACGATAGTTCGCGAACAGGTGCCGCCTCTACTTCAGCCCGCGATGTAACTCTGCAACTGTGAAATCGTGAGCTCTCGATCGTCGAGCGTTGCCTTAACGAGATCGCCGATTGAAACGACGCCGACGACCCGCTTGTGATCGACGACCGGCAAATGGCGGAGTCGCCCATCGGTCATCAACCCCATGCATTCCTCGACCGATTTATCCGGGGAAACACATATGAGATGGCTCGTCATCACGGTCCTCACGGGCGACTCCTTCGACGAGCGGCCCGCCAGCACGACCTTGCGTGCGTAATCGCGCTCGCTGAAGATGCCGAGCAGTTTTCTCCCATCCAGCACCAGCACCGCGCCCACATCCTTATCGGCCATCAATCTCAGCGCATCCAGCACCATCGTGTCGGGTCCGACGGACCAGACATCGTTTCCTTTCGTATTCAGGATATCTTTGACTGTTTGCATCGATTTCTCCTCGCCGCTTATACGTACTTCCGAGGGCTTCGATTCGGCAATCGTAGCGCAATCCAGCCGATCCTGAAGTCCCTTAAGCTAGGCGAACCTCGCCGCGACGTACATGAGGCCGGTCCCCAGCAGAAACATCAGCAAATGCACGACGTTCGCGACCAGGCTCGGATGCCGGTTCACCTCCGGCACGAGATCCGCCGCCGCGATATAGACAAAATTCCCCGCGGCAAACGGGATCAAATAGGACACGTCGACCGCGAAGCTTAAGCCATACGTCAAAAGGGCCCCGACGAGAAACGTCAACGCGGAAAGGACGTTGAACAGCAGGGCCCGCGCCTTCGACCAGCCGCCATGCACGAGCACGCCGAAGTCGCCGAGCTCCTGCGGAATCTCATGCGCGGCGGCGGCCAGCCATGCGGTGATGCCGAGCCGGATATCGATGAGGAACGTGCTCGAGATCGCTAGCCCACCGATGAAGTTGTGCAAACCGTCGCCGATCAAAATCAGATAGGTCAACGGCGTTCTGCAATCGGCCTGTGCGCGATGACAATGATGCCAATGGAAGACTTGCTCGATCCCCATGAACAACGCGAAGCCGAGAACGAACGTCAGCCAGACGTCTAAGTCCTTCGCAATTGCAGCGAATGAAGCGGGAAGCATGTGAAAAGCCGCACCGCCGATCAGCGACCCGGCGGCGAGGGCAACGAGGGGCAGCAGCAGCTTCTGGAGCGCTCGTTCACTGAGCAACAGCGTGACGCTCCCGACTAGCGCGATCAGGCTCATCAGGATCCCGCTGCCGAAAATCCACAGAAAGGTCGTCATCGGGTTTATACTCCCCGGCGAATGCAGTGCACGCCTCGCCGACGATGCGCAGATGATCGGGATTATCATAGAGCGACATGTGCGAAGCGCCCTCGCCGATCTGCACGAGCTTCTTACGCGGGCTCGGTATCGTATGGAAGGCCGGCACTTCGAACTCGGTCATCGTGATGTCGTCGTACCAGGACGTCACCATGAGCGTCGGCTGATGGATGATGCGTTTCATGTACGGCGTCACGTCGGACCTCAACACGTAGTCGCAGCTCTGAATCGTCGTCCATCAGCTCTTTGACGTAGCACCAGCCGCCCGCCATGACGACGGCGGGATACGGCGGCGATACGCGTTCGGGCGTATAGAAGTGGCCTTTGAGCCGCGGGCCGTCGCTCTGGAATTCGACGTTCTCGCGTTTCACGATTCTCTCCTACCGATGTGGGAAGACCGGCGTATGCGGCTCGAGTGTCTCGACCTCGACTTCAGGATGCCGGCTCTCGACGAGTTGCTCGATCGCGGCTACCTCCCCCGAGTGCACATTGACCATGACGAGCACGTGGCCGGTCTCGATCGCCTTCTCGAATTGCGTCAAACGTGAGTTCGGGAACGACGCACCGGCCGTGGCCGCGAGCAACGCGTTGACGCCCGCGCCGATGAGGCCGAACAGCAAGACCGCCCCGCCCCCGAATACTGCGCCGGCGGCGCGCATCGCGATGAGCCCACCAATCACGCCGATGGCGCCGCCCAACGCGAGCCCGCGCTTGAGCTGCGGATAGAAGTCCGATTCCTCGATCTTGCCGGCGTCGGGCAGATCGCCGAGCTCCGTGCGCTCGTTGGCCACGTCCGGAAGCAAGAAGCACAAACGTTGCATCGGCCGCATCTCGTCAAGCTCACGCAGCCTCGGACTGTAGGTCGCCGACATGCGTCCGTACATGACGGAAGGTACGTAGGGTGCACGCGTGCCGATGCGCCGGCGCGGGTGATACCTTATCCGCCGACCCACACACATCGCAGGCCGACCGACCGTGACGGATCGAGAACGCGCGGCGTTGCTGCTCGTCGACATTCAGAACGACTTCATGCCGAACGGCGCGCTGCCCGTGGCGGACGGCGACGCGATTCTCACCCCCGTGCGCAAGTTGCTCGAAACGCGCGCGTTCGCATGCGTCGTCGCGACGCAGGACTGGCATCCCGCCGGCCACATCTCGTTCGCGAGCAGCCACAGCGGGCGAAAACCTTACGAGACGATCTCGCTCTATGGGCACGAGCAGGTGCTGTGGCCCGACCATTGCGTCGCCGGCTCTGCGGGCGCGGCGCTGCACGCCGCACTGCCTCTCAACGACGTGGCTGCGATCATTCGCAAGGGCACCGATGCACGCGTCGATTCCTACAGCGGCTTCCGCAACAACTGGAACGAGAACGGCGAGCGCCCGGCCACGGGTCTTGCCGGATATCTGCGCGAGCGCGGCATCGCGCGAGTCTTCATCTGCGGGCTCGCGCGCGACTTTTGCGTGCGCTGGACGGCCGAGGACGCCGCCGACCTCGGCTTCGAGACGGCCGTGATCTGGAATCTCACGCGCTCGGTCGATCCGGGCAACGACGACACCGTGCGCGCCGCGCTCGCGAAGCAAGGAGTGCGCATCCTCGATTGAGCGAGCAGTTCTACCGGATCTCTGCCGACGAGGCGCTCGCGCGCTTGCGCACTGATCGCGAGCAGGGCTTGAGCGAGCGGGAGGCGCAAGCGCGACGCCGACTGCACGGCGCGAACGTGCTCGACGAGCGGAAGCCGCAGCCCGCCTACGAGCGTTTCGCGCGACAGTTCAAAGACTTGCTGATCGTCGTGCTCATCGTCGCGTCCGCCCTCGCCTACTATCTCGGCGACTTTCGCGGCGGCACCATCCTGCTCGCGATCGTCATCGTCAACGCAGCGATCGGCTCGTATCAGGAATACAAAGCGGAACGAATTCTCGAGCTCTTGAGAACCCTGATCACGGCAAAGGTGATCGCCATCCGCGACGGCACGCGCAGGGAAATCGAGGAGCTCGAGCTCGTGCCGGGCGACATCGTCGTTCTGCAAGAAGGGAGTGCCGTACCCGCGGACATCCGTTTGCTCGAGACGCACGAGCTTCGCACCAACGATTTCATTCTCACCGGTGAATCGTGGCCGCAACGCAAGAATGCCGGCCTCGTGACCGCGGAGGATGCCGGGCTCGCCGATCAGGACAATCTCGCGTTTTTCGGCACGACGGTGGCCGCGGGCAATGCGCTCGGAGTCGTGTTCGCGACCGGAATGCGCACAGCCATCGGCGATATCGCGCGCGTCAGTCAGGCGATACAGAGGGACATCTCGCCGCTACAGCGGGAGATCGATACGCTCGCCAAAACGCTGACCAAGCTCGCAGGGCTGATCGCACTGACACTGTTCGCCGCAAATCTTCTGTTGCGCGCCGGTGACGTCGCGAGCCTCCAGTTGCTGGTGAACACGAGCCTCACGTTCGCCATCGGCGTTGCCGCGGCCTGCGTCCCGCAGGGTCTACCCGCGCAGATCTCGGTGGCGCTCTCGCTCGGCATCGGGCGGCTCGCCGCCAAACAAGCCGTCGTCAAACGGCTCTCGGCCGTCGAGACGCTCGGCAGCACCACGGTCATCTGCTCCGACAAGACCGGCACGTTGACCGTGAACGAAATGACGATCGTGCGTTGTTGGGTCGACGCTCTCGACCTCGAGGTCACCGGTGAAGGCTACGACCCGCGCGGGGAGATCCGCATGCAAGGCGAGCGCCTGCCGGCGCAGCAGCGCGAAGCGCATCGGCAGTTCTTCGCCGCCGGGTTCCTCGCGAGCAACGGCAGGACGCATCCGCCCGACACTGAGCACGGCGGCTGGTACGCGCTCGGCGATCCGACCGAAGCGGCGTTCACGCCGCTGACCATCAAGGCCGGCCTCGACCCCGCGGATCTCGAAGCCCGCTTTCCGTTGCTTCGCGAGCTGCCGTTCGACAGCACGCGCCGTCGCATGACGATGGTCCGCAAGCACGAAGGCCGTGCGATCGCCTACATGAAGGGGTCGGTCGCAAGCGTGCTCGCGGCCTGCAACGCCATGCAGCGCGGCGGTCGACCGGTGTTGTTGAGCGAAGCGGATCGCGCATCGATTGCCGCGAAGGGAGGAGCGCTCGCTGCGGCGGCGCTGCGCGTGATCGCACTCGCCTACCGTGATCTTCGATTCGAGCAGTCGGCCGCGAAGGAGGAAGACATCGAAGCCGAGTTCGTGTTCGCAGGCCTCGTCGCCATGCTCGACCCACCGAGGCGCGGCGCCCGGGAGGCCGTGCGCTCGGTGCGCGACGCGCACATTCGTCTCTTCATGATCACTGGCGACGATCCCGCAACAGCCCAAGCGATCGCTGCACGAATCGGCATGGAGCAAGGCCGCGTGGTGACCGGCAAGGATCTCAAGATCCTCACCGACGCCGACCTCAAAGGAATTCTCGCGGGCTCTTGCCTGATCTTTTCGCGCGTGTCGCCGCAGGACAAGTATCGAATCGTCGCACAGCTCAAACGGATGGGTGAGGTCGTCGCTGTCACGGGCGACGGAGTCAACGATACGCTGTCGTTGAAGCAGGCGGACATCGGCGTCGCGATGGGGCGCGGATCGGACGTCGCCAAGGAAGCGGCCGAGATCGTCCTGCTCGACGACAACTTCGGCACGCTCGTGACCGCGATCCGCGAGGGCCGCACGATCTTTCAGAACCTCGAGCGCGTGATCATGTCGTCGATCACGACGAATCTCGGCGAGTTGAGCTGCGTGCTCCTCGGCTTCGTCGGCCTGACGTTCGGCTTGCCGATCCCCATCACCGCGGTGCAGATACTCGCGGTCGACTTGATTGCCGAGCTACTGCCGCTCATGGCTTTGACGTTGGACGCTCCGGAACCCGGCTTGATGCAGCGGCCGCCGCGCAAGCTCGGTGCCCACATCGTGAGCCGGCGGAGCCTCGCGGATCTCGTTTTCTTCGGAATCTTGATGGGCGGCGCCGGTTACTTCTCTTTCTATATGGCGCAACGCAGCGGCGCCTCGCTTGGAACCTCGCAGTCGGCCGCCTACGTAGCCATCGTGCTCGCACAATACGCAAATATTCTTTCGCGCCGCACCGCGCGATCGATCTTTGGGCCCTACCTGCTCGCAAACAGAGAGCTGTGGCTGGCGTTGATTGTTTCGCTGATGGTCGTGCTGGTGCTCATCAATGTTCGATCGATCGGCTCCTGGTTCGGCTTCGAGCCGCTGCGGCTTCGAGACTGGCTTTGGCCGGCCGCGGGCGCCGTGGCGCTCCTGTTGTCCTTCGAGATCGGCAAAGTCTGGCGCGGCGGAGCCCCTAGGATCCGCCGGCGCGGAGCAACCACAACGTGAATGCCGGCACGAAGGTGATGATCAACACCACGACCGCAATGATGCCGACGTAGGGCAGCACGTAGCGGTAGAGCTCCGCGAGCGGCTTGTTGAACCGATAGGCGGACAGGAACAGGTTCTCCCCCATCGGCGGCATCAAATAACCGAGCTGCATGTTGGCGAGAAACACGATGCCGAGATGCACGGGGTGGATGCCGTACACCATCGCCATCGGCGCGATCAGCGGAACGACCACGATGATGGCCGAATAGATGTCCATGGCGGCGCCGACGACGATCAACAAGAGATTCAAGAGCAGCAGGAACACGTAGGGCGACTCGATGGCGGCGCGCACCCATTCGAGAACCTGCATCGGGATCTGCGCGATGATGAGATAGTTCGTGAGCCCGAGCGCGACGCTCAGGATGATCATGAATCCCCCGATCATCGCGGCGCTCTCGACGCCGACGCGCACGACCTCGCGCCACGGCAATTCTTTGAAGACCACGCATTCGAGAACCAGGGCATAGAGCACGGTCAGGGCCGCAGCCTCGACGAGCGTTGCGAAGCCGCCGAAAATCCCGAGCAGCACGACGCCCGGCAGCAGCACGTCCCATTTGGCGTGCCACAAGGCGCCCGCGAGCTCGCGACCGTCGAACGTCGTCCGCGTCGCACCGCCCGCGACGCCGCGCCACGCGGCCCACGCGGCGACCGCGATCACCAACAAGATCCCGGGTATCAAGCCCGCGATGAACATCTCGTCGAGATCGATCTCGGCATAGTACGCATAAAGAATGACGGGCAGACTCGGCGGAAACAGCACGCCGATCGAGCCCGATACCGTGACGAGACCGAGCGCGTTCGCTTCCGTGTAGCGGCTTCTCATGAGCATCGGCAGAAGCACACCGCCCATGGCGAGGATCGTGACCCCCGAGGCGCCCGTGAGCGGCGTGAAGAACGCGAGCACGAGCGTCACGACGACGGCGAGCCCTCCCGGCATCCAGCCGACGGCGGCCGAGAACAGGCGCAGCAGCCGTTGGCTCGAGCCGCCTGCGGCAAGCACGTAGCCCGCGAGCGTGAACAGCGGAATCGCGGGCAGCATCGGAGACGTGCTCATGCGATACGCTTCGCCGGGAACGGCGGAGATCGGCGTTCCCTCCTGCCAAAACAGGAGCAGCGCCGCCCCGCCGAGGGCCGCGTAAATCGGCATGCCGAGCAACGTGGCGGCGATGATGATCACGCCGAGGACTGAGACGAGCGCCGTGTTGTCGGGCCCGAGACCGAGCAGAAAGACGAGCGGCACCACGCAGCCGAGCGCCGCGATCATTGCGCCGATCCGCGTCGACGAAGCGCAGAGAGCGAGACGCACTGCGATCAAAACGAAGCCGATCGGCATGACGGCCGTGAAGATCCAAATCGGGATGCCCCACGCCGCGATGTCGCCGTAGGTCCGATCGATACCGACGAGCTGCGCGCTCGCGAAAGCGAGCAGCGTCGTGACGGCGACGGAAACGAACGCCTGCATCGTCTCCGCGACGGAGCGCCAGCGTGCCGGCAGAAACGCGCCGGTCGAAAGCGCCAGCAAACGTCCCGTGCGCGCCGCGAGCGCCGCACCCAGGAATGAAATCGTGAGCGTCATGTGCTGGACAATGGGGATGGAGCCCGCGAGCCCCATTCCGAAGCCTTCGCGCGCTACGACCTCGACGAGCGGCAACACGCCCATGACACCGAACACGACGACGCAGACGCCGTCCTCGAGCCGATGCCGAAGCGGCGCAGTCTCGGGTTGCGTCATCGGGCTTCGCGCTTGAGCCGCAAGACCTCTTCGAACAGCGCGGGATGCTCGCGGCCGCATGCGAGCTGCGCGTATATGGCTTGCGCTTCGCTCTGCCACTGCTCGAGCATCGCGTCATCGAGCTCGACAACCGTGAGCCCGCGCGCAACCATCTCGTCGATCGCTTCCGCTTCCGCGACATGAATCTGCTCGCGCATCGCGTCGACCGCGGCGCGCGCCGCAGCGAGGAACTCGTCGTGATAGGCCTCGGGAATCCGCTGCCACGCGGGCAGCGTGATCACGGTCGCCGCATTGAGCGGCGCGAACCGCAAGTCGGTCATGTACGGCGCCGCCTGGTAGCTTCGATCGAGAAGCGCAAACAGCGGCGGCACGTCGATGGCTTCGATCAAGCCGGTCTGCAGGCCCGTCAACATGTCCGTGACGGGCAATGGCACGGTTCTAAACCCGAGCTCCTTGCTGACGCGCTCGCTTTCCGGAGACCCCGATCCCGTCCAAAGACGCAGTTGGCGCAGCTCGTCGGGGGTGCGCACCGGGGATTTCGCAAAGAAGTGCACCCAACCGGCCTCGGCCCAGCTCAAAATCCGGTAGCCCTGCTCCTCGAAGCTCCGTTCGAGCTCGCTCGAGATCCCGCTGCGCACGTACTCGAGCTCGGCGTAAGAGTCGAAAAAGAGCGGCAATTGCAGGCACTCGACGACGCGATCGATGAGCGGCAATCCCGCGCCCGAGATCGCGAGCGCATCGAGACCGCGTCGCTGCATCTTTCTGATCATCTCGTCTTCGCCGCCGAGAACGCCGCCCGCGTAGATGCGAAGCTCCACCTCGCCGTTCGAGATTTCGCGCCATTGCTCGCGGATCTCGAGCAGCGCGTCGTGCCAGATCGACCCTTCCGGGGCGATCGTGCCGAGCTTGATGACCGTTTGTGCCGTCGCATCCGCGGCGGTGAGGAGCAGCATCGAGCAAATCAATGCGCGGTCAAAGGAAAAATTCATCGGCGTTCTCCAGAAGCCAACGGGCACGCTGCTGCGCAATCACGTTGAGCAGGCGTTGATCAGGATCCTCGTCAACGTCGACTGCGAGCGCGCGCGCCAACAGCGTCTCGAATTGCTCGCGATCCTGCTTCGGCACCGTGACGACCTCGGCATAGGCGACATGCACGCTCGCGCGGTTGCCCGCGGAGAGCTCCAACGCTCTTTGGTAGTGCCGTTGCATCGCGCTCTCGTCGACCTCGGCGGTTCCCGCCCCCGCGAGGCTGATCGCGAACTCGTGCAACGCGCCGCGATTCCATGCCTCGTCGAGCGTGAGCGCGCGGTTCAGCATGGCCTCGACTTCGGGCAGCCGCGCGAGCAATGCCGGCTCGTTGCGCGATACGGAGATCGCAAGACCGAGCGCCGCCGCGTTCCAATACAACGTCGCCACATCACGGTCCCGGCCGACGGCGGCGATCGCTTGGGCGGGATCGCCCGCGAGCTCGTCGGCGAGACCCGGGTAATCGAGCTCGAGCAGGCGGCTCGCGTACGCGTATGCTCGCAAATAGAGGTTGCGCGCCCGCCGGCGCAGCTCCCTGGTGCGATCGATATCCTCGAGAGTCGACTCCTCGGCCGGCATGTCCACGAAGGCATAGCTGTAGAGCAGATAGCCGCGCGTCGCGGTGAGCAGCAGACCGCGGTGGTCCGGCTGCTCGCTGAGCAGGCTCTCGACCAATTTGAGGCTGAACGGCAGTGCCTCGGCGATCAAAACGGGATCGTCGTCGGTTTCGAACACCGAGGCGCTCGATGCAAGCGCGTCGCCGACAGAGTTGATCGCCAGCCGCTGGATCGAGCAGGCGCAGGGCAAGATACTCACGGCGAGCAGCCCCGCTAGCTTAGGCCTGGTCTTATTGTCGCGCAGCCTCGTCACCGTTGAACCCCCCAACCACGCGTGTGACATCTACGTAGATGTTCGTATCGTCGCGAGCGCCCCGGGTCGCTAGCTTAACAAGTTGGTTTAAGCGATACGCAGGGCTTTCGACGAATGATGCGCGTGTATGGGAACCTCGCGGCGGGCAGAGCCGCGGCATTGCTTTCGGTCCTTGTGCTCGCGGGTGGAGCGGCGTTCGCGGGGACGCAGCCGGAGCTGCTGCGGCAACGCATCGAGGAGCTCGTTTTCACGGGTGAGCTCCGCATTGACGAGGCGCTCGTCACGAGCCGGCGGTGGTTGCCTGAGTTCTATGAGCGCCGTAGCTTCGCGCCCGCTTGGTCGAGCGAAAAAGCGAGCGAGTGGCTTGCTTGGCTCGGCGGCATCGAAGCGGAAGGGCTGCGGCCCGACGACTACTACTTCGCGCTGCTGCAAGCGATGAGCGCGGCGCCGGCCGCCGATCCCCGCGAACGCATCGATTTCGATATTCTCTTGACGGCGAGCTTGCTGCGCGCGAGCTTGGATTTGCGCTTCGGCAGGGTCGATCCCTCGACGCTGCACTTGAGTTGGAATCTGCGCCGAAGTCTCGGGCCCGGGATGGATCCCGTGGCAACGCTCGAGGCCGCCTTGAGCGCGCCGGCGTTTGCGGCTTTCATCGCCGAGCGCTTCCCGCGGCCGCACCTATATCGCCAGTTGCAGGAGGCGCTCGGCCGCTATCGCGCGATCGCCGCGCAAGGCGGCTGGCCGTCGCTGCCTGCGGGAGCAGCGCTGCATCGCGGCGACGTCGATGCACGCGCGCCATGGCTCCGCGAGCGTCTCGCGATCGTCGGCGACCATTCGCCGCTGGCATCGAGCCCCGGCGGCGAGCTCTTCGACGCCGAATTGGAAGCGGCCGTCCGGCGCTTTCAGGAGCGTCACGGCCTCGCCGTCGATGGCATCGTCGGCAGCGCGACGCTCGCGGCGCTCAACGTGCCCGCGGACCAGCGCGTCGATCAGATTCGCTTGAACCTCGAGCGGGGCCGCTGGGTGTTCGGGCACCTCGACGAGCGCTTCCTCGTCGTCAACATAGCATCGTTCCAGGCGTTCCTCGTCGAGCACGACGCACCCGTCTGGACGGCGCGCACGCAAGTGGGGCGCGCGTATCGCCAGACGCCCGTGTTTCGCGGCACCCTCGAGTACCTCGTGTTCAATCCGGCCTGGACCATTCCGCCGACGATCCTGCGTCAAGACATCCTGCCGAAGCTCAGAGCCGATCTTAAGTATTTGAACGAGCTCGACGCCGACGTTCTCACGCTCGACGGCGCGCCCGTCGATCCGAGGGCCATCGACTGGGCGGATACCAGTGGCTTCCCCTATCTCGTGAGGCAACGCCCCGGTCCCGCCAATCCGCTCGGCCGCGTGAAGTTCATTTTTCCGAACGAGCATGCCGTGTTTCTGCACGACACGCCCAATCAGAGCGCGTTCGATGCGCCGGAGCGTACGTTCAGCTCCGGATGCATTCGCGTCGAGGATGCCCTCACGCTCACGGCACTCGTCTTGAACGATCCCGAGCATTGGGACCGGGCGCAAATCGAGCGCGCCGTCGCCACGGGCGAGACGCGCACCGTCCACCTGAAGACGCCGCTACCGGTGCTCGTTCTTTACTGGACGGCGAGTGTCGACGCGCAGGGACGAATGCGCTTCTTGCCCGACATCTACAACCGCGACGCGCGCTTGCTCGCAGCGCTCGATGCGCCTTCGACCACATTCGATGAGAACGATATAGGCAATTGATATGACAAAGAAAACAGTTCAACAGCGAGGGGACGCCGAAATGCGGCGGCGCCTGCTCGAGCGCTCCGGTGAGCTGCGCGCCGACATTCAGCGCGAGCTCAGTAAGTACGACGACGAGCACTACAATGCGTTGGCCGACAGCGTCGCAGATAGCGGCGACCAGTCGGTTGCCGACCTGCTCGTCGATGTCGATCTCGCAGAGATCACTCGCGATGTCGAAGAGATCCGCGATATCGAAGCGGCGCTCTCGCGTATGGCGCACGGCGTCTACGGCGTGTGCGTGGATTGTGCAGCGCAAATCGATCGAGAGCGGTTGCACTACGCTCCGAGCGCCGCACGCTGCGTCCCCTGCCAGCAACGATACGAGCAGAAGAGCCGCGAAAAAAAGCACCTCACATTGTAAAAACAGAGCGATCTAACCCATGCAAGTACCTCTCGAAATACACTTTCACAACACGCCGAAGTCCGATGCGGTCGAAGCCGCGGTCCGCGAACGGGCACAGAAGCTCGAGCGATTCGCCGACAGCATAGTGAGTTGCCGCGTCACCATCGATGCGCCGCACAAGCACCACCGGCAAGGCAAGCTGTTTCACGTGTCGGTCGACATCCACATCCCGGGCGGGGAAATCGTCGCGAGCCGCGATCCGTCCAAGCATCACGCGCATGAAGACGTATACGTTGCAATTCGCGATGCATTCGATGCCGCGCGCCGGCAGCTCCAGGATCGCCTGCGCGTCGCGAGCGGCAAGATCAAAGTCCATGAGGGACCGCCGCACGGCAAGATCGTTACGCTCGTCCGCGACCAGAACTTCGGGCGCATCGCGACACCCGACGGGCGCGAGGTCTACTTTCACCGCAACAGCGTGCTCAACGCCGATTTCGACACACTCGAGCCGGGCACGCCGGTATGGTTCAACGAGGAAACGGGGGATCGCGGGCCGCAAGCGAGCAGCGTGCACGTGATCTCCTAGTCACGACTGGGCCGGCGATGCGCGCCATGGTGCTGACTGCGATCGGGCCGCTCGCTCCGGGCTCGTCGCCGCTCTACCTCGAGCATTTGCCGATTCCGGAACCGCGCCCGCACGAAGTGCGCTTACGCATCTCGGCTTGCGGCGTCTGTCACACGGAGCTCGACGAAATCGAGGGTCGCGTCGCGACCGCCCGCCTCCCTATCGTCTTGGGTCACGAAGCCGTGGGCTATGTCGATCGGCTCGGCGCCGACGTGACTCGTCACCGTCTCGGGGATCGCGTCGGCGTCGGCTGGATCCACCATTCGTCGGGCGGCGCGGATGAGAATTTGCACGCCGACTTTCGTGCCACGGGACGCGACGTCGACGGCGGGTATGCCGAGTACATGACCGTCCCCGAGGCCTACGCGTACGCGATCCCGGCCCCGTTCAGCGACGTCGAGGCGGCGCCGCTGCTTTGCGCCGGCGCCGTCGGCTACCGCGCCTTACGTCTCACCGAGCTTAAGGAAGGGGAACCGCTCGGCTTGACGGGGTTCGGCGGCTCCGCGCATCTCGTTCTGCAACTCGTCAAGCATCGCTACCCTAAGAGCCCCGTGTTCGTCTTTGCTCGAGACGCGAGGCAGCGGGAATTCGCGCGGCAGCTTGGCGCCGATTGGACGGGCGCGATCGAGGAGCGCGCGCCCGAGGCTTTGGCCGCGATCATCGATACGACCCCGGCTTGGCGCCCCGTGCTCGAAGCCTTGCGCAACTTGCGCCCCGGCGGCCGGCTCGTCATCAATGCGATCCGCAAAGAGGACGGCGACCGGGACGCGATGGCGACGATCAGTTACGCGGAACACCTCTGGCTCGAGAAAGAGATCAAGACCGTGGCGAACGTCACGGGACCGGATATCGCCGAGCTCTTGCCGCTCGCCGCGGCCATACCGTTGCGGCCCGAAGTCGAGCTTTACGCGCTCGAGGACGCCAACCGCGCTCTTTGCGATCTCAAATTCGGCGCCTTCCGCGGCGCCAAGGCTCTGACCATGGACCTAC
>Ga0209320_10001050_pt1 | contig 14272 bp, 16 predicted proteins | sample Rifsed13ft4_FD_184008 | JGI IMG/M metagenome (GOLD analysis project Ga0209320, IMG submission 184008) | Soil microbial communities from Rifle, Colorado, USA - sediment 13ft 4 (version 2) | ecosystem: Environmental > Terrestrial > Deep subsurface > Rock core/Sediment | place: Rifle, Colorado... | reverse complement strand
GATTCGGCCGACACCGAGCGCACGAAGGGCGCCATGCCCTGCAGCGAATTGCGCGGCGACAGCGCCTGATGCGCGATCAGGTAGTCGCGCGTCGCCGCCGTCATCGGCAGGCGCACGGGCGCCTGCGGCGCGGCGCGCACCGCTACCTGCGCCGGCTGCGGCGCCTTGGCGACCGGCGCCAGCACAGGACTCGTATTCTGCTGCGGGGCGATCGCCATCCAGCCGACCAGCGCCACAGCCGCTATGCTCGCCGCCAGCGCGGAGGGCACGAACCAGCGCCCGCGCTCCGGTCGCGCCACGTCCGCCGGCAGCGGGCCGATCAGGATCGGCTCGTCGGCGAGGCGGGCCACGACCCGGCGCAGGCAGTCGTTCGCCAGCAGCGCGCGCCCCTGCAGGGCGTCGCTGATCAGGTGATAGGTGCGCCAGGTCTCGAACGCCTCGGCGTCCTTGCCCAGCGCCGACAGCGGCTCGTTCAGCTCATGCGCATCGAGCTCGCCGTCCATCAATGCCGATATCTTGGATTTCATAGCGCTACCACCTCTGGTCCTTGCGCGTGTCGAGCAGAGGCCGCAGCCGTTCCGCAATCGCCTCGCGCGCCCTGAATATCCGCGAGCGCACCGTGCCGATCGGACAGTCCATGATGCGCGCGATGTCCTCGTAGCTCATGCCCTCGATCTCGCGCAGCTGGATCGCGGTGCGCAGCTCCTCGGGCAGCTCGTCGATCGTCGCATTCACCGTCTGTGCGATTTCCTTTGACAGCAACAAGCTTTCCGGCGTGTTGATGTCCCGCAACTGCTCGCCATCCTCGAAGCCCTCGGCGTCCTCCGCCTCCACCTCGGTGGAGGTCGGCGCCCGCCGCCCCAGCGCCATCAGGTAATTCTTGGCGGTGTTGATGCCAATGCGGTACAGCCACGTATAGAACGCGCTGTCGCCGCGAAACCCCGGAAGCGCCCGGTACGCCTTGATGAACGCCTCCTGCGTCACATCCTCCACTTCGGCCGGATCGCGGATGAACCGCGCCAGCAGGCGGCCGAGCTTGCGCTGGTACTTTTCCACCAGCAACTCGAACGCGCGCTTGTCGCCGCGTTGCGCGCGCGCCACCAATTGGCGGTCGACCTCGCGCTCAGACACGGCCGCACCCGCCGCTCGCCGCCGCTCCGGCCCGGGCAGCATACCCGCACCGCCCCCGGATGCAACGCCTACTTGCCAGAGACACGGCGTGCAGGAAATAGTTCGCCCGCATCCGGCGCGCCTTCAACCCGCCGGCGGCGGCCGCGCCGCGTCCGGCACCCTGCCCCACAGCGCCCATAGCCTCAAGGAGCGGAATTCGGCGCTCGGGAGCATGTCGCTCACCACGATGAGACTGCGTCGCGATACGCCCGCCAGGGGCAGCGCCACCCACCAGGGGCCGATATGGCGCCGCCGCCCTACGCGCGCCGCGAGGCGCCGGCCGTCGGCCAGCTCGAGCGTCGCGGCACCGTCGTCCGCGAGCTCCAGCGCCCGCACCGAGCCGCGTGCACGCAGCAGCGCCCGGTCCCACGCGGCGGCGGCGCCCAAGGCCAGCAATAGAAGCGCAAGGGCTGCCCCCGCATAGCCAGGCCATACCGCCACGAGGCACGCCGCGCCAGCCCCGTGCACCAGCGCCAGCGCGCCCGCCAGGACCGGCGACGCGTGCAACTCCAGTCGCAGCGCCGCCATCCGGCTCAGACGCGCGCGAACACCAGCGTGCCGTTGGTGCCGCCAAAACCGAAGTTGTTCTTGACCGCGATCTGGATCTTCAGGTCCCGGGCGGTGTTCGCGCAGTAGTCCAGGTCGCACTCCGGGTCCTGGTTGAAGATATTGATGGTGGGCGGCGAAATCTGCTTGTGCACGGCGAGGGCGGTGAAGACAGACTCGATGCCGCCCGCCCCGCCGAGAAGGTGACCCGTCATCGACTTGGTGGAGTTGACGACGAGCTTGCGCGCATGCGCGCCGAACGCCATTTTCACCGCCTCGGTTTCGTTCTTGTCGCCCAGGGGCGTGGAGGTGCCGTGGGCGTTCAGGTACTGCACCTGATCGGCGGCGATGCGGGCGTTGGCGAGCGCCGACAGCATGCAGCGCCTGGGCCCGTCCAGACTCGGCGCCGTCATGTGGAATGCGTCGCCGCTCATGCCAAAGCCGGTGACTTCACAATAGATCCGGGCGCCACGCGCCCGTGCGTGCTCATATTCCTCCAGCACGAGCGCGCCGGCGCCCTCGCCGAGCACGAAGCCGTCGCGGTCCCGGTCCCAGGGACGGCTCGCGGTTGCCGGGTCGTCGTTGCGCGTCGACAGCGCCCGCGCGGCGGCAAAGCCGCCGACGCCCAGGGGCGATATCGTCGCCTCGGCGCCGCCGGCCACCATCACGTCGGCGTCGCCGTACTCGATCAGCCGGGCCGCCTGGCCTACGGCGTGCAGCCCGGTGGTGCAGGCCGTGACCACCGCCAGGTTGGGGCCTTTCATGCCGTACAGGATCGACATGTGCCCGGAGATCATGTTGATGATCGAGGCCGGAACGAAAAACGGTGAAATGCGCCGCGGGCCGCGCTGCGTCAGCTCGGCGTGCGTTTCCTCGATGCGCGGCAGCCCGCCGATGCCGGACCCCATATTCACGCCGACGCGCTCGGCATTGCCCTCGGTCACCTGCAGGCCGCAGTCCTTCCACGCCTGGATCGCCGCCGCCAGACCGTAATGGATGAACGCATCCATGTGGCGCGCCTCCTTCGGCGGCAGGTACGCCGACACGTCGAACCCCTTGACCTCGCCCGCGATGCGGCAGGCGAACGGCGTCGCGTCAAAGCGCGTGATGGGGCCGATGCCCGGCTTGCCGGCGATCAGATTCTGCCAGGCGTCCCCGACGGTGTTGCCGACCGGGCAGACGATACCGAGCCCGGTGACGGCGACTCTGCGGCGTGACACTTAGGGCGCGGCGTTACGACTTGGAATGCGACTTCACGTAGTCGATGGCCTGCTGCACCGTGGTGATCTTCTCCGCTTCCTCGTCGGGGATCTCGGTCTCGAACTCCTCTTCGAGGGCCATCACCAGTTCCACGGTGTCCAGAGAGTCCGCGCCCAGGTCATCGACGAACGACGACTCGTTCTTGATCTCGGACTCGTTCACCCCGAGCTGCTCGGCAATGATCTTCCTGACGCGTTGTTCGACGTTCTCCATGTTCTGCTCCTTCCCTAGTGGGGCCAAGCGGCGGCCCGGATTTTACCAAATTGGCGCCCTCGCCCTCACCCCATGTACATGCCGCCGTTGACGTGCAGCACGCAACCCGTGATGTAGCCCGCGGACGGCGACGCCAGATAAGCGACGGCCGCGGCGATGTCGGCGGTCTCGCCGAGGCGGCCCAGCGGAATCTGCGCCAGCAAGGCGCTGCGCTGCGCTTGCGAGAGCGCGCGCGTCATGTCGGTGTCGATGAAACCGGGCGCGACGCAATTCACCGTGATGGCGCGGCTGCCCAGCTCGCGCGCGAGCGACTTGGTCAGGCCCACGACGCCGGCCTTGGCGGCCGCATAGTTCGCCTGTCCGGCGTTGCCGGAAGCACCCACTACCGAGGTGATGTTGATGATGCGCCCCCAGCGCGCCTTCATCATGCCGCGCATCACGGCGCGCGACAGCCGGAACACCGCCTTCAGGTTGGTGTCGAGCACGTCGTCCCACTCGGCGTCCTTCATGCGCAGGGCAAGGTTGTCGCGCGTGATCCCGGCGTTGTTCACCAGGATCGCGACGTCGCCCAGCTCCTTCTGGATGTCCGCGATCAGCGCATCGCCCTGCGCGGCGTCGCGCACGTTGAGCACGCGCCCCGTGCCCCTGGTACCCGCCTGTGCCAGTGCCTGCCCGATGCCGGCAGCGCCGTCCTCCGTCGTGGCCGTGCCGACGACGACGGCGCCCTGTCGCGCCAGCTCGAGCGCGATGGCCCGGCCGATGCCGCGCGACGCGCCGGTCACCAGGGCAAGCTTGTCTTGCAGCATCGTCATGCCCCCTTCAGGGTCGTCAGCGCCAGCTCGAGCGACGTCTTGTCCGCCAGCGCAAAGCTCTGCAGCTCGGCCTCGATCCGCTTCACCATTCCCGCCAGCACCTTGCCGGGACCGCATTCCAGCACGTGCGTCACGCCCTGCGCGCGCATCTGGCGCACCGTCTCCACCCAGCGCACCGGCGCCGCCGCCTGGCGCACGAGCGCGTCCTTGATGGCTTGCGGCTGCGTCTCGATACGCACGTCGACGTTGTTGATCAACTGGTACCCGGGCGCCGCCACCGCGACGTCGGCGAGGTAGCCGCGCAAGCGCTCCGCCGCCGGGCGCATCAGGCTGGAATGAAACGGCGCGCTTACCGGCAGGGGCAGCACGCGCTTCGCGCCTTTCGCCTTGCACAACGCCATCGCCCGCGCCACCGCTTCCTTGTGCCCGGCGATCACGATCTGTCCCGGCGCGTTGAAGTTGACCGCGTCCACCACCTGGCCTAGCGCCGCCTCCGCGCAGGCCGCGCGCACCGCTGCATCGTCCAGGTTGAGGATCGCCGCCATCGCCCCCTGCCCCTCGGGCACGGCCTCCTGCATCGCCTGCGCGCGGAAGCGCACCAGCGGCAGGCAGTGCATCAAGTCGATCGATCCCGCCGCCACCAGGGCCGTGTACTCGCCGAGGCTGTGGCCGGCGACGAACTCCGGAGCGGGACCGCCGAGCTCGCGCCAGGCGCGATACGCCGCATAGCCGGCGGTCACCATGGCAGGCTGCGTGTTCACCGTGAGATTGAGCGCGTCCTGCGGCCCTTCGTCGAGCAGCCTGAGAAAATCCGCGCCGAGCGCCTCGCCCGCCTGCCGGCGCACCTCCTCCACGCCGGGCAGCCCGGCGTAGGCGCGCAGCATGCCCACGGCCTGCGAGCCCTGCCCCGGAAACACCATCGCCAGCTTCATGGCGTCACATTGTCGCGAGAGTCGCGCCCCAGGTGAAGCCGCCGCCCACCCCTTGCATCATCACGCGATGCCCGGCGCGTATCTTGCCGGCGCGCACGTACTCGTCGAGTGCGAGCGGCACGGAGGCGGCAGAGGTGTTGCCGTGATGGTCCACGGTCACCACCAGGCGCTCGAGCGGCAGGCCGAGCTTGCGCGCCGTGGCCTCGAGGATGCGCACGTTGGCCTGGTGAGGGATGAGCCAGTCGACGTCGGCGAGCTGCATGCCGGCGGCAGCGAGGGTCTCGCGCGCCACCTCATCGAGCACCTTTACCGCGAACTTGAACACCTGGCTGCCCTGCATGTGGAGGTACGGCGAGCCGACGATGCGCCCACCGCACACGTTTCCCGGCACAGACAGGATGTCGGCATAACTGCCGTCGGCGCGCAGCACCGAGGCATGCAGGCCGGGCTGCTCGGCGCGCGTCAGCACCACGGCGCCGGCGCCGTCGCCGAACAGCACGCAGGTGCCGCGGTCGTTCCAGTCGAGGATGCGCGAGAACACCTCGGCGCCCACCACCAGCGCGCACTTGTTCATGCCGGCACGGATGAAGCTGTCGGCCGTGGCGAGCGCGTAAACGAAGCCGCTGCACACCGCCTGCACGTCGAACGCCGGGCAGTTGCGCACGCCGAGCTTGGCCTGCAGCAAGCACGCCGTACTCGGGAAGATGAAGTCGGGCGTCGAGGTGGCGACGATGATCAGGTCGACGTCCTCGGGCTTCAGGCGCGCCGCCTGCAGCGCAGCGCGGCTCGCCGCGAGCGCCAGGTCGCTGGAGGTCTGCGACTCGTCGGCGATGTGGCGCTGCACGATGCCGGTGCGCTCGCGTATCCACTGGTCGCTGGTGTCGAGGCGCGACGCGAACTCGGCGTTGCCGACCACGCGCGGCGGCAGATAGCTTCCCGTGCCGACGATGCGCGAGTAGATCATTCGGATGCCGCGCGTGCCGCGGGCGCGGCGGGATGCAGTTGCGCCATGCGGCGCGTGATGCGCTCGATGACGTCGTTGCGCACCTCCTCCACCGCGCGCTCCAGCGCCTTGCCGAAGGCGAACGCGTCGGCGGAACCGTGGCTCTTGATGACGATGCCGCGCAGGCCGAGCAGGCTCGCGCCGTTGTAGCGGCCCGGATCCATGCGCGCGCGCAGCGCCTTCAGCACCGGCCGGGCCATCAGGGCGGAAAGCTTGCGCCAGGGCGTACGCGTGAACTCCTGCCGCAGGAATCCCACGATCATGTTGGCGACGCCTTCGGACGCCTTGAGCACCGAATTGCCGACGAAGCCGTCGCACACCACCACGTCGGTGGTGCCCTTGTAGATGTCGTCGCCTTCCACGTTGCCGTGAAAATTGAGGCCGCTGTCGCGCAGCAGATCCGCAGCCATTTTCACGGTTTCATTGCCCTTGATGTCCTCGACGCCGATGTTGAGCAGTCCCACCGAAGGTCGCTCCTTGTGCTCGACCGCGGCCACCAGCATGGCGCCCATGACGCCGAACTGCATCAGCTGCTCGGCGGTGCAGTCGACGTTGGCGCCGAGGTCGAGCACGTAGGTCCAGCCGGCGCGCATGTTGGGCAGGACCGTGGCGATCGCCGGCCGGTCGATGCCGGGCAGCGTTTTCAGCACGAAGCGCGAAATGGCCATCAGGGCGCCGGTGTTGCCGGCGCTGACGCAGGCGTGCGCGGCGCCGCTCTTCACCAGGTTGACCGCGACGCGCATCGAAGAGTCCTTCTTGAAGCGCAGCGCCTGGGCCGCCGGCTCGTCCATGCTCACCAGCTGGGACGCGTGCTGCACCCGCAGCTGCTTCCCGACCGCAGCGCCCTGCTCGCGCAGCGCAGACTCCAGCGCGTCGCGCGGGCCCACCAGAATGATGTCGACCCCCGCGTGCCGGCGCTGGAACGCCAGCGCGGCAGGGACCGTCACGCGGGGGCCGTGGTCTCCCCCCATGCAGTCGATGGCGACAGTGATATCCATCGAGCCTGCGGCGCAAGCGCCGCTCAGCCGGGACGCGAACGCCGCGCGACCTTACTCGTCCCGCGACTTGGCGACCTTCTTGCCGCGGTAGTAGCCGCTCGGGCTGACGTGGTGGCGCAGATGCACCTCGCCCGTCGTCGGCTCCACCGCGAGGGGCGGCTTGCCGAGGAAATCGTGGGCGCGGTGCATGCCGCGCCGCGACGGGGACTTCTTGTTCTGTTGCACAGCCATGTTCAGACTCCTCTCAATGTCGATTCCTGCCGCGCAGCATGCCGCGCAGACCTGCGAACGGCGTTTGCCGCCCTACCGGCGCCGCGCTGCTCTGCGTCGCACAATTATCGTGCCGCGGCGCATAAGGCAGCGCCAGCAGCAACTGGTCCTCGACCAGATCCCGCACCGGCATGTCCTTCGTGGCGACGATGCCGTCGGGCCCTTCCGCGGTGAGCGGCTGCGCGTCGAGCTCGCTCTGCGAGCGCGCCAGCCACAGCGTGACGTCCTCGCGCAACTCCACGCCGACCGCCTCAAGACAGCGTTTGCAGGTCAATCGCAGCCTGGCCACCACGTGCAAATCCAGACTGTGACGGCCGAGCTCGTCGCGTACGCCCTGCAGCTCGTACTCGATCGAGCCGGCCTCGTCATGCAGCAGCGTGCGCAACCGCGCAAACTCCCCCGCAGCCCAGGCGCCGCGCATGCTGCCCCCGGCTCCCGCGAAGTCGAAGCCGTCGATCATGGGAAACCGCGGCGGCTGCGGCATGAAGGGGCGGATGATATCATCGCCAAAAAAGACGTGTCAAAACAAAGTCATGCCTGACTCCTGCGCATTGCTGCTCGCATCGACGTCGCCCTACCGCAAGGCGCTGCTGCAGCGCCTTGGGCTGGCGTTCGCGTGCGCGGATCCGCAGATCGCAGAACAAGCGAACGCGGGCGAAGCGCCCGCCGAGACGGCGCGACGCCTCGCGGCAGCGAAGGCGCAGGCCGTGGCGGCGCGTCACGGCGACGCGCTGGTCATCGGCGCCGACCAGGTCGCCTCGTGCGGCGCGCTGCGCCTGGACAAGCCGGGCGGGCACGCCAACGCGGTGCGCCAGCTGACGGCAGTGAGCGGCAAGACGGTGCGCTTCGATACGGCCGTGGCGCTGCTCGACGCGCGCAGCGGCCAGCTTCTCGAGCGCGTCGTTCCCAGCCTGGTGCGTTTCCGCGAACTCACGCGAGCGCAGATCGAGGAATACCTGCGGCGCGAGCAGCCCTACGACTGCGCCGGCAGCGCCAAGGCCGAAGGGCTCGGCATCGCCCTGATCGCCGGCATCGACGGCGATGATCCCACGGCGCTCATCGGCCTGCCCCTGATCGCGCTGAGCGAGCTCCTCGCTCGCGCCGGCATGCCGGTGCTGCGCGCTTGACGCCGGCGCTGTATCTCGTGCCGGCCGCGCTCGGCGGCGCGCCGGCGCAGGTGCTGCCCGCACCGACGATCGAGACGGTGCGCGCGCTGCGCGACTTCGCGGTGGAAAATGCCAGGAGCGCGCGCGCGTTCCTTGCGGCGCTCGGCATGCCCTGCCCGGTGCGCGAGCTGCGCATCGTGCCCATCGACGAGGACGTGCATGCGCTGCTGGCACCGCTGCGCGCGGGACGATCCCTGGGCGTGCTCGCCGAGGCCGGATGTCCCGGGGTCGCGGACCCGGGACAGGCCCTGGTCGCCGCGGCGCACGCCGCGGGGCATCGTGTGGTGCCTCTCGTCGGGCCCTCGTCGCTCCTGCTTGCGCTCATGGCGAGCGGGCTCGAGGGCCAGCGCTTCGCCTTTCGCGGCTACCTGCCGCGCGATGCGGCCGGCCGCGCGCAGCGCATTCGCGCGCTGGAAAAACTGTCCCGCGAAGCGCAGGAGACGCAGATCTTCATCGAGACGCCCTACCGCAACGACGCCCTGCTCGCCGCGCTGCTCGACTGCTGCGCGCCGGCCACGCGCCTGTGCATCGCCGTCGATCTGACGCTGCCGGACGAGGAGATCGCCACGCGCAGCATCGCGCAGTGGCGCCTCACGCGCGCCGCGATCGGCCGGCGCCCGGCGGTGTTTCTGCTGCTCGCCTAACGCGGCTGCGCGACGCCGCGCAGCGCGAACTCGAGTATCGCGTGGGCCGCGCCGGCACCCAGGCGCCGCGCGAATTTCTCCGCCAGATTCTCCTTCTGCGTGTAGTCGACCACCTTCTCCGCCTTGACCACCTCGCGCGCCACGTAGTCGAGGCTGCCGAACGCGTCCGCGAGGCCGAGCTCGACGCTCTTCTGCCCGGTCCAGACGAGCCCCGAGAACATGTCGGGCGTCTCCTTGAGCCGCTTGCCCCGCCCGTCGCGCACCACGCCGATGAATTGCCGGTGCACGTCCTCGAGCAGCGCCTGCGCGTGCGCTTTCTGCGTCGGGTCGACCGGGAGGAACGGATCCAGGAACCCCTTGTTCTCGCCGGCCGTCAGCAGCCGCCGCTCGACGCCGAGCTTCTCCATCAGGCCGGTGACGCCGAAGCTGTCCATGCGCACGCCGATCGAGCCGACGATGCTCGAGCGGCCGACATAGATGCGATCCGCGCCCGCCGCCACGTAGTAGCCGCCCGACGCACCTAGGTCCTCGACCACCGCGTAGAGCGGTACCGCGGGATGCTTCTTGCGCAGGCGCCGCATTTCCTCATAGATGTAGTTTGATTGCACCGGGCTGCCGCCGGGCGAGTTGATGCGCACGACGACGCCTTGGGTGTTCTCGTCCTTGAACGCGGCCTGCAACGCGGCCATGATGCGCTCCGCACTGGCGTCGGTGCCGGGCGCGATCACGCCGCTGACTTCCACTAGCGCCGTGTGCTTGCCCGATGTTTGGCCGCGCGTCCCCCAGTCCACGGCCATCAGGATGATCACCGTGACGTAGGCGAACGTCAGCAGCTTGAAGAAGATGCCCCAGCGGCGCGCGCGCCGCTGCTCCTGCAGCGCCGCGCCGGCGAGACGCTCGATCACTGCGCGCTCCCATTGCCCGTCGTTGTCAGCCATCTTGGACTCCCAGGTAATAGACGCGACCGTCGCGCTCCTCGACCTGCAGGCGCACCAGCGACGTGCCGCCGCACGGCCCGCCGAGGCAGTGGCCGCTGGCGGCAGCGTACACGGCGCCGTGCGTCGAGCATATCAAATCGCGACCCTCGAGATCGAAGAACTGTCCTTCGCGCCAGTCGAGCTCCATGGCGACGTGCGCGCAGCGGTTGAGATAGGCGTGGACGCGGCCCCCGTAGCGCACCGCGAACGCCGGCGCGCGCTCGCCGCGGTACTCGATCTCGAAGCGCACGCCGTCGCCGCTATCCTGGAGCGCCGCGGCCTCGCAGATCAGGCGTGGCGCAGCAGCCATGCACTCAACTCCGGCACGCTGGCGAGGCAGGCGCGGGGCTGCAGTGCGCGCAGTTCGCCCTCCGCATGCGCGCCGTAGCACACCGCCAGGGCGTCCATCCCCGCCGCCGCCGCCATGCGCAGGTCGTGCGAGGTGTCGCCCACCATCAGTGCCTGCGCCGCAGGCGACGCCAGCTCCTGCAGCAGCTCGTGCAGCATCGCCGGATGCGGTTTGGGCTCGGCCTCGTCCGCGCAGCGCGACGCGGCAAAGTACGCCCGCAGGGCGCAGGCGTCGAGCGCGCGCTCCAGCCCCCGCCGGCTCTTGCCGGTCGCCACCGCCAGCGCATGGCCGCGCGCGCGCAGCGCCTCGAGCAGCTCCAGGACACCGGGGAACACGCGCATGCGATCTTCGCGCGCCAGGAACTCCCGCCGGTAGCACGCCACAAATTCCATCATGCGCGCCTGCGGCAGATCGGGCACCGCGTGGCGCAGCGAGTCGTGCAATCCGAGGCCGATCACGTGGCTGGCGCGCTCCCGGTCAGGCACCTCCAGGCCCATGTCCCGCGCCGCCTGCTGGATGCACTCGACGATGGCGCTCGCCGAATCGATGAGCGTGCCGTCCCAGTCAAAGACGATCAGGCTGTAGCGCAAGCTGCGCCTCCGCGGTTCGGCGCATGTCGCCCGGAACCGGCGCCTCCAGGCGCAGGCGCGCGCCCGTCAACGGGTGCGCGAAGACGAGGCGCCGGGCGTGCAGCATCAACCGCTTTACCCCGTGCCGCGCCAGCGCGCGGTTCAACTCGAAATCGCCGTACTTGTCGTCGCCGAGGACCGGGTGGCCGGCATGCGCCAGGTGGACCCGGATCTGGTGCGTCCTGCCCGTCATCAGGCGCAACTCGAGCAGGCTGCAGGCAGCCGATGCGGCCAGCGGCGTCACGACGGTCACCGCCGCCTGCCCGGCGCCGTGCACCGCCACGCGGCGCTCGCCGCCCGCGGTGACGTATTTGTGCAGCCGCTCGCGCAGCTCGCGCGCACCGCCCTGCCAGCCGCCCTTCACCAGAGCGAGGTACACCTTCTCGACCTCGCCTTCGCGCAGCATGCGGTGCAGCTCGACGAGCGCGCTGCGTTTCTTGGCGATGACCAGCAGGCCCGAGGTATCCCGGTCCAGGCGATGCGCCAGCTCCAGCAGCTTTGCGCGCGGGCGCTCGGCGCGCAGCGACTCGATGACGCCGTAGCTCACGCCGCTGCCGCCGTGCACCGCAATGCCCGAAGGCTTGTCCACCACCAGCAGCGCGTCGTCCTCGTGGACCACCGGCAGGTCGAGCGGCCGCGGCACAGGCTTGGCGGCCGGACTCGGCAGGCGCACGGGCGGCACGCGCACCTTGTCGCCGATGCGCAGCCGGTGGTCGGGCTTGACCCGGCCGCTGTTCACCCGGACCTCGCCGCTGCGCAGCACCCTGTAGACATGGCTCTTCGGCACCCCCTTCAGGCGACGCAGAAGGAAGTTGTCGATGCGTTGCGCCTCGCCGTCCTCGCCGACTTCGAGTAGGGTCGCGCGAGCCTTGCTTAAGTCTTTCATTATCCGTATGATCCGCGAGTTGCTTCGAGATGCGAGGCACAGGTTCGCGAGGCGCGGAGGGGAGGATTCCCGGCGCCGGAACCTGCAACCCGCCTCCTGTTTGGCCACAGCCGGACCTGAAGCAGTGGTGACTATCGCTCACCGTAAGTAGCGATACTACTCAATAGCGCGCGGCAGGTTCATTCCCCGCCCCTTCGCAACCCGCTTTCCTAGGAGAGCACTGACCGACGGACACCAGGGTCTCCTGCGCGCGCAGGAGAACAATAAGTGAAACGCATGTTGTTTAATGCGACGCAGCAGGAAGAGCTGCGCGTCGCCATCGTAGAAGGGCAGAAGCTAGTAGATCTCGACATCGAATCGGCTTCCAGGGAGCAGCGCAAGAGCAACATCTACAAGGGCATCATCACCCGCATCGAGCCCAGCCTCGAGGCGGCCTTCATCGACTACGGTGAGGAGCGCCACGGGTTCCTGCCCTTCAAGGAGATCGACAAGGTCTATTTCAAGGCCGGCGTCGACGTCGGGCGTGCCCGCATCCAGGACGCGCTGGACGAAGGCCAGGACCTGATCGTCCAGGTGGAGAAGGACGAGCGCGGCACCAAGGGCGCCGCCCTCACCACCTTCATCAGCCTGGCCGGCCGCTATCTCGTACTGATGCCGAACAACCCGCGCGGCGGCGGCGTCTCGCGCCGCGTCGAGGGCGAAGACCGCAACGAGCTGCGCGACACCCTGGACAAGCTGCAGGTGCCCGAGGGCATGAGCGTCATCGCGCGCACGGCGGCCATCGGCCGCTCGCCCGAGGAACTGCAGTGGGACCTGAACTACCTCCTCCAGCTTTGGAGCGCGGTCGAGGGCGCGGGCAAGACCCAGGACAAGAAGCCTTTCCTGATCTACCTGGAGTCGAGCCTCGTCATCCGCGCCATCCGCGACTACTTCCAGCCCGACATCGGCGAGATCCTCATCGACACCGAGGAGATCTACGAGCAGGCGCGCGCCTTCATGCTGACCGTCATGCCGGCCAACGTCGCCAAGGTCAAGCTGTACCGCGACGACGTGCCGCTGTTTTCGCGCTTTCAGATCGAGCACCAGATCGAGAGCGCCTATTCGCGCCACGTGAACCTGCCTTCGGGCGGCGCGATCGTGATCGACCACACCGAGGCGATGGTCGCCGTGGACGTGAACTCGGCGCGCGCCACCAAGGGCGGCGACATCGAGGAGACGGCGCTGCGCACCAACCTCGAAGCGGCGGACGAGGTGGCGCGGCAGCTGCGCCTGCGCGACCTCGGCGGCCTGATCGTGGTCGACTTCATCGACATGGAGTCGCAAAAGAACCAGCGCGAGGTGGAGAACCGCTTCCGCGAGGCCCTGCACTTCGACCGGGCGCGCGTGCAGGTGGGCAAGATCTCGCGCTTCGGGCTGCTGGAGCTCTCGCGCCAGCGCCTGCAGGCCTCCCTCGAGGAAACCGCGCACATCAACTGCCCGCGCTGCAGCGGCACCGGCTTCATCCGCGGCACGGAATCGACCGCGCTGCACGTGCTGCGCATCGTGCAGGAAGAGGCGATGAAGGAAAACACGGGCGCGGTGCACGTGCAGGTGCCGGTGGACGCGGCGAGCTTCCTGCTTAACGAGAAGCGCGCCGAGATCCAGAAGCTCGAGGCGCGGCTGAAGGTGAACATCGTCCTGGTGCCGAACCCGCACCTCGAGACGCCGCACTACAAGGTACAGCGGCTGAAGCACGACGAGCTGAACGCCATGGAGCATGTGCCGGCAAGCTACGAATTGGTGGAGCAGCCGGAAGAGCCGAAGTCGCCGGAAGCGGCGGCGGCGGAGAAGCGCGAGCGTCCCGAGGCCGCGGTCAAGGCGATCGTGCCCGACCAGCCGGCGCCGAACGTGCCGGAAGTGCGCCTGCAGCCTGCGGTGCGCGCCGAAGCCGCGCCTGCGGCGGCTGCCGCGGCGGCAGCGGCGCCGGGCTTTCTCGGCCGCATCTTCGGCTGGTTCAAGCCCGGCAAGGCGGAGAGCGCAGCCGCAGCGGCCAACGACGCCGCGGTGCGTCCGGCGCGAGAGCCGCGCCGCGAGCAGCCGCAGCGTGAGCGCCGGCCCGAGCAGCGCCACGGGGGTGGCGGCGAGCGGCGCGATCACCGCCGCGACCGCCCGCGCGACGAGCCTCGTGGCGGCGAGCGCCGCCCGCAGCACGGCGGCGAGCGTCGCCCCGACCAGCGCCAGGGCGGACGGCAGCAACGCGATGGTCGCCCGGCTGGCGAGCGCCGTCCGGACCAGCGGCCACCGCAGCAGCAAAGGCCGCAACAGCCTCAAGGGGCACTTACCGGCGAGCGGGAGGGTGACGAGCAGCGCCGTGGACGGCGCGGCCGACGCGACCGCAACCGCGAGCGGCGCCCGGATGGCGCGCGTGAGCCGCAGGC
>Ga0209320_10001046_pt1 | contig 14305 bp, 12 predicted proteins | sample Rifsed13ft4_FD_184008 | JGI IMG/M metagenome (GOLD analysis project Ga0209320, IMG submission 184008) | Soil microbial communities from Rifle, Colorado, USA - sediment 13ft 4 (version 2) | ecosystem: Environmental > Terrestrial > Deep subsurface > Rock core/Sediment | place: Rifle, Colorado... | reverse complement strand
CTGCGACGGATCGGGCAACGGCCGCCGTAGGTGAACTGATGAAACATCCCCGTCGATTTCAAGAGATCGAACGACTGCACCAGCAGCTGCCGCTTCTGCGTTTGCGAGAACAGCACGAGCGGCAAACCGCTCACGATGAAATCGATCGAGTCCGCGAGCTCGCGCGCCTGCTCGGTGAGCGCGGTGGCGTCCTCATGCAGCAGCACCGCGTGCGGGAACCGTTGCCGCAATAAGCGCGCGAAGACCGCATGGCGCTCGACGAGATAAAGGTCGCTCTGCTTGACGCCCGTATCCAGAATGGCGCGCGTGACGGTGCCCGTTCCGGCGCCGAGCTCCATGACGCGGGCGCCCGGACGCAATCCGCCGACCATGAGCCTTGCCAGCGTCCGTCCACTCGGCGCTACGGCACCGATCGCGAACGGATCCTGCATCCAGTTCCAGAAGAACTGACGAAACCGGGCAGGATGAACCTGCTGCGCATCGCTGCTATCCATGAGTCTCCCTTGAACTTACCGCGGCCGGACCCTCACGTTGCGAAACATGACGGTGCCGGCGCCGTACTGGAGCGCGATCGGCCCGCCGCCGAGCTTGCCGTCCTCGACGTCCACGACCGGCACGTCATTGAGGGTCACCTGTAACCTCGGACCATCGAGACTAATCTCGTAGCTGTTCCAACGCCCACCCGCGTTCAACGTTCGGGCCGGCGACGCCACGTTCACGATGCCGCCGGTTCGATACTCGGGATCGGGCCGCCGGTCGTAGATGTTCGCCTCGTAGCACGAGGTGTCGGAAATCTCTTGCGGACTCATGCAGCGCATGAAAACACCGCTGTTGGCATCCGGCGAGGCGAAAAACTCGAGCGACAGGTCGAAATCGTCGTAGCTTAAGTCGCTCACGAGAAATCCATTGCCGGCGTCGGCGCGCACAGCGCCGTCGGCGATTGCCCAGTTCGCATCGCCGACCGCGTTCCAGCCCGCGAGACTGGCGCCGTCGAACAGCACGACCCATTCGCCTTGTGCAACCGGCGCCGAGGCAGGCGCCTCGGGCTCCGAGCCCGGCTCGGGCGTGCACGCGACGAGACAGGCAAATGGGACAATCAAGAGACCTACGCGATACGGCATTTCGGCTCTCCCCCTCACGTCGATCAAGTCCTCGGCATCCCGTTGTTGTTGTTCGCCGGTCGGGACGCGGCGGTTCGCTCGGCGCGCTCACCCCGCATCATAATGCGAACGGGTCGCAAGGTGCGAACTCGCTCTAAGGCCGCGGCAAGTAGCCCACGCGATCGCCGCGAAAGGTGCCGATCCAAATCTCGCCGCCGACGGCCAGCCCCGTGCTCGCGCCCTGAAGCGCCGCATTTTGATCGACGCCCGCCACGCGTGTCGCCTCGAGCGTGTCCGGGTCGATCTCGACGACCGACCAGCCCGTAGCACACGGCGGGCTCGCGCATTGCTCGGGTGGGACGAAGTTCCCGCCGATCGTGTACAGCGTGCCGTCGTCGGTCCAACGCAAGTTGTCGGGTCTGACGTCGATCGTGACCGATTCTTTGGTCACCGGAGTTGCGGTGCGGTCGAAGCGCACGACCTCACGCGAGCCGATCGCGGCGACGTAGAGCCAACGCTCGTCGGGCGAAAGCTCGATGCCGTTCGCGCCCGAGAGCTCCGTGCCGGGGACCGCCGTGACCTCGCCGCCCGGATGCCACTCATAGACATTGCCGGAAATGCGGCCCGCGAGAATCCCGGCAAAACCGGCGGGATCCGTCGGATCCATCATCTTCGTCGTAACGAAGCCGCCGTCGGAAAGAATCGCGACACTGTTCGACGACGTGCGCTCCGGCAGGACGACGCAGCCTCTCCATGTGATCGCGGGCTTCTCTGCCGCGGTATGGACGTCGAAGACCTCGATGGCCTCGCGCTCGCCGTGACTCGTGATGTAGAGCTTGTAGCGATCCGCCGCAACTTCGCGCAGCGCGAGACCGTGCGCCGAAAAGTTCGCGACGTTGAGCGGCCCCGGGCAATCCTCGAACATCGCCGTATCGTGGTTCACGCTCACGCTTGCGCCTGGAAACCACGTTTCGTAAGTCTTTGCGGCGGCGTCGACGAGATAGAGCCTCCCCGAGCTTGCGGCGCTCGGCGCTTCGCCCTGCGCGCTCATGCCGGACAGAATGAGCCAGCCCGTGTCGCCGAGAGCGACGATGTCCTCGGCATTGCGCGGGCCGCAGACGTAGGCGAGCGTTCCCGACGGGGCGCAATCGCTCGGAGGTGCCGCTTGCTGCGCCTGCGCACCGTCGGCGGCAAGCAATGCAAGGGCGGGTGCGCCCAACCACGGCGCAAATTGTTTGGCTTTTCGCATGAGCGGCATCCTTATTTCACTTCGTTGTTTCGAGCTCGCGAACCGAGCAAAAAGTTTATAGTGTTGTCAACGAGGGACCAATAGTGCCGACCGATATTGCAATCCGCTGCTCATGCGGCGCCGTTCGCGGCGTCGCGCGGGGCCTGTCGAGCGACACCGGCAACCGCTGTATATGCTACTGCGACGATTGCCAGGCGTTCGCCCACTTCTTGGGGCGCGCCGAGGAGATCCTCGACAGTCACGGCGGAACCGATATATTCCAGATGTCTCCGGCCCGGCTCGAGATCACGGGCGGCCGAGAGCGGCTCGCCAGCATGCGCCTCACGCCCAAGGGTCTCATTCGCTGGTATACGGGCTGCTGCCGGACGCCGATCGGCAATACCGCAGCCACTCACCAGTTGCCGTTCGTCGGCCTCGTCGTATTCTGCATGGAGCGCGGCGCCGACGATACGTCGCTCGAAACAGCGCTCGGGCCCGTGCGTGCCGGCATCCAGGCGCGTTTCGCCGTGGGTCGGCCGACCGGAAGCAACGTTTACGATGGGGCGCCGTTCTCCATGATGTTGCCCATCATGGGCCGCCTTCTCATGGCGCGCCTGCGCGGCGAGCACAAGCGATCGCCGTTCTTCAATCCACAGACCGGGCAGCCTGTGGTTACGCCGCACGTGCTTAATGCCGACTAGAGGGAATGCAGATGCCGCGAAGATTCCGGTGTTGGGTTGCGACCATGGCCCTGCTCATCGGTGTCGCGACGCCCGGCGCTGCGCATCATTCGGGCGCGCTCTTCTATGACCCCGACGGCGGCATATCCATCACGGGGACCGTCACGAAATTCAGCTTCCGCAATCCGCACGCGATCATCGAGCTCGCCGTCGACAACGCAGACGGCGAGCAGGCGCGTTGGATCGCCGAAACCTCGGCACCGTCGGCGTTGCGCCGGCGCGGGTGGAGTCAGGGGAGCCTCGCGATCGGCGAGGAAGTCACGCTCGAAGGCATTCGCGCGCGCGACGGTCCATCCTTGCCGCACTCGGCGCGATCGCGTGCGCGCCGTTGCTCGACTTGGCTATGGTCGCCTCCGCCGACGAGTCCTCGCAGCCCGATCTTTCGGGTTATTGGATGATCACGTTCGGTGCGTTGCCGCCGCGGCGTGAGCCGACGCCGCTCGAACGATCGCTCATCGAGCGGCTTCCGCCCGGCACCGTGTTACTCGGCGATTCCGGGTTGCCCGAGTTTCCGCCCGGAGAATTCGGGGGACTCGAGGTGCTCGAAGGCGCGCTCGACGCCGCGCGCCGTTACGACCCTGAGGTTCAGCGCTCCGTTGCGACCACGTGCCGGCCGCCCGGCATCATCTACTCGATGCAGGGTCCCTTTCCGATCGAGATCTTTCAAGGCTCTCGGCTGATCGTGATGAAGCTCGAGTACTTCGACCTCGTCCGCATCGTTTTCATGGACGAGACGGACCATCCCGATGATTGGCCGCTAACGGTCACAGGCCACTCGATCGGGCACTGGGAGGGCGACACGTTGGTCGTCGACACGGCCCGCCTACAGCCCGCGACGCTTCTCAACAACGGGCTCGACCACACGGAGCACGTTCGCCTGCTCGAACGATTCGGTCTTAGCGAGGACGGCTCGACGTTGGTCGTGACGCAGGAGATCGAAGACCCGCAGGTCTTCACGGGACGGGCCGCGCGCGTGTTGTCGCTCGAGCGCGGCGACGGCCACGTCTATCCGTACGCCTGCGATCCGAGCTACGGAGTCGCGATCGAGACGCGGGACAAGCAGTAAGCCCGGCAGTTCGGACGCTTACGCGGAAACCATTCTCAGGTCGCTCTCGAACTTTCAGACATAAGTGCTTGTTTAGACTAAGTCAATCGGCGGCGGCCGCAGCGGTCATCGCCGCGCGCAGGATGTCGGCCGCGACGGGAAACTCCTTCTTCGCATTCGCGAGGAAAATGCCTTCCGCGATCATGAGGGGTGTCCAACCGAGCTCGTTGGTCGCGTCGACGTCGGCGCCTTGGCCGATCAAATACTCAAGTATCGACGGCTGATTCGAGATCACGGCGCCGTGCAGCGCCGTCATGCCGTCGAACCGCGGATCGCCGACGCCGAGATTGCTCAAGTCCTCGATGTTGTGCGGATACGTCATGAGCGTGAAGTCGGCGCCACCGATCATCGCGTAGTCGCCGAAGCGCGTGCGCGCGTTGACGTCGTTGCCCTGCTCGAGCGCGAGCTTGACGGCCGCCAAGCGCTCGGCTTCGGGAACGCCGACGGGCGGTCCCGGCGTCTCGCCTTCGTAGTAGTCGAGCCCCGCCGCCGCCATGAGCGGCGTCACGCCGGTCACGTTGGCGACCGTCGCGTCCGCGCCGAACTCGACGAGCAGCTCCATGAAGCGGACATCGCCGTTGCGCGCGGCGACATAAAAAGGCGTTGCGCCGTTATAAGTCAGATAATGGCGGCCGAGCATGAGTTCCGGTGGATTCATCGTCGTGCCGAGACCGATCGTGAACCGTTGCTCGCGAAACGTTGCGCGCACGTTCGGGTCGGCGCCACGCTCGAGAAGCTTGCGACCGAGATCGAGCGCCGTGACCTCCCCGGTCGGCCGCGGGGCGGTCTGCGGCTCCGCGCTCAGGGCCGCCGCATCCCACGTCGAGCCCGGCTTGTGGAGCCACGCGAGCGTATGCAGCGCCGAGCCGCGCGCGTCGGGCGCATTCGGGTCGGCGCCGAAATCGAGCAGCATCGCGGCGAGATCGTAATAGGCGTTGAGCACGGCCATGTTGAGCGCGGTCGTGCCGTCGGGCGCGTGGTCCTCCACGTTCGCGCCGAGCTCAAGCAGCGTCTGCGCTGCGTCGACGCGATTCTCGCGAACGGCGAAGAGAAACGCCGTGAACCCGGCGTTCGACCGAGCGGCGACGTCGGCACCTGCCGCCACGAGCACCTCGACGGCTGCGGCGTTGCCTTCGCCGGCCGCCCACATGAGCGTGGTCTGCCCGCGGAAGGGCTCGCGCGCTTCGACGTCTGCGCCGCGCTCGATGAGCAGCGCAACCGCGTCCGCGTTGCCGTTCAGGGCCGCGCTCATGAGGGCCGTCTGGCCTTCGCGCGAGGTCTCGTTGGCGTCGGCGCCGGCCTCGAGCAGGCGCGCGATCATCGCCGCGCTGCCGTTCATTGCGGCGAGCGCCAGGGGCGTCACGTTGTAGCGCGTCGCGGCGCCGGCGTCGGCCCCCGCGGCGAGCAAAATGTCCGCGGCCGCGACGTCGTCGTTGCGCGCGGCCGCGTGCAGCGCTGTGGAGCCATCGGCTGCCGTCGCGTTGACATCGGCGCCTGCGGCGAGCAGCACGCGTAGAGCGCCCTGATCGCGGTCATCGACGGCGGCAATCAAGGGCTCCGCCGAAACTGCGGGACGGGATAATGCTGCAAGTACGAGGGCGGCGCAGAACCAGGGTCCGGGCCCGACGCGGCGGCGATTTATCATGACGCTCCCCCCGAGCTGCTCGATACACTATAGCAGGCAGTATATAGTTATGTGGGATAACAATAGAGAGCGTCCGGTGGCCGGCGAGGGGGGGAGCGGAATGGCCGTAGGGTCCCGAGCAAAGCGACGCGCGGGCGCGGCCGCGGCCGTCGGCGCCGCCGGGCTCGCGGCGCTTTGGGTCGCGGATCGTTTAGGCTGGCTCGAAGGCGCGCGCGGTGCGACGCGCTCCGCAATCAGCGCAAACTGCGTCGACTGCCACGACCCCGAGACGAAATCCGGAGGGTTGGTTCTCGAGTTGGACGCGCTCGCGAACGTCGCTGGGCACGCGGAGATTTGGGAAAAAGTCGTGCGTAAGCTGAGCGACCGTGCGATGCCGCCGCCCGGCGAGCCGCGACCCGACGAAGCGACTTACGCGGCGATGCAAGCGTTCCTCGAATCCGAGCTCGACGTGCACGCCGCCGCGGAGCCGAACGCCGGCGAGCTGCCGTCGTTGCACCGCCTGACACGTACCGAGTACGGAAACGCGATCCGCGACTTGCTCGCGCTCGAGCATTTACCGGCGGAGCTCGACTTCGAGCTCCTGCTACCGGCAGACAACACGAGCAGCGGGTTCGACAACATCGCCGAGCTCCTGTTCGTGTCACCGGCCATCATGGAGCGCTACCTGGACGCGGCGCGAAAGGTCAGTCGTCTCGCCGTCGGCGATCCCGGCGCGCCGCTGCTCGTCAACCGCTACACGCTGCCGCTGCAACTGCCGCAGGACGGCCACGTCGCGGGGCTGCCGATCGGTACCCGCGGCGGCTTGGTCCGCGATAGCTACTTTCCGCTCGACGCGGATTACGTCTTCACCGTCGAGCTCGCGCGCGGCGGCGATGCGCACGAGCTCGAGATCCTCGTCGATGGTGAGTCGATGGCGCGTGCCACGGTCGGATCGTCCGCGGGCCCCGGTGGCCGGCGGAGACCGCAACCGGTGGAGCTGCGCATCCCCGTCAAAGCGGGACCGGCCGAGGTCGGCGTCACGTTCATCGAGCACACGGAAGCGTTCGACGAGTCGACGCTGCGCGTCAAGCAGAGAAGCCGCGGCACGCTGCCCGACATCGAGCAAGTCACGATCAGCGGCCCGTACGACGCGACCGGCCCCGGCGATACGCCGAGCCGCCGCCGCATCTTCGTCTGCACGCCCGAGGCCGAAGCCCAAGAGCTCCCGTGCGCGCGCGAGATCCTTGGGCGCTTGGCGCGCCGAGCGTATCGGCGGCCTGCGACCGACACGGACCTCGACGACCTGCTGCCGTTCTACGCCTTGGGCCGCACCGACGGCGGCTTCGAGCTCGGTATCGAGCGTGCGCTCGAGCGGATACTCGTGAGCCCGCAGTTCCTCTATCGCATCGAGAGGGATCCGCCCGCGACCGTTCCGGGCCGCGCCTTTGCCGTCAGCGACGTGGAGCTCGCCTCGCGTCTCTCATTCTTCTTATGGAGCAGTATTCCCGACGACGAGCTCTTGGACCTCGCGATCGCGGGCCGGCTTCGCGACGCTGCGGTGCTCGACGCGCAAGTCGCTCGCATGCTGGCCGATGCGCGCTCGGGAACGCTCGTCACGAACTTCGCCGCACAATGGCTGTTCCTGCGCGACGTCGCGGGCAAAGATCCCGATCTCTTCCTGTTTCGCGACTACGACGAGACGCTACGCGCGGCGTTAACGCGCGAAGCGGAGCTCTTCGTCGACAGCATCCTGCGCGCAAACCGCAGCGTGCTCGATCTCATCACGGCCGACCACACGTTCGTCAACGAAAGGCTCGCCGACCACTACGGCATACCGAACGTTCAGGGCAGCCAATTTCGGCGCATCGTCCTGCCCGCGGACAGTCCGCGCGCGGGGTTGCTCGGCAAGGCCGGGCTCCTGACGCTGACGTCGTATTCGACGCGCACGTCGCCGGTGCTGCGCGGCAAGTACGTGCTCGAGAACCTGCTCGCCTCGCCGCCGCCCCCGCCGCCGCCGAACGTCCCGAGCCTCGTGACCGAGGACGAAACGGACGGCGCGCCGCTCACGATGCGCGCCGCGCTCGGCCGGCACCGCGCCGACCCGGCCTGCGCGGGGTGCCACGTCGAGATGGACGCCATAGGGTTCGCGCTCGAGAACTTCGACGCGATCGGCCAGTGGCGCACGCGCGATGCCGGCGAGACGATCGACGCGACGAGCATGCTGCCCGACGGAACCGTCATCGACGGCGTTCTGGGCTTGAGGCAATTCTTGACGAGCCACCCCGAGCGGTTCGCGCGTGCGTTTACGGAAAAACTGCTAATGTATGCGCTCGGACGCAATGTCCAGTACTACGATGCGCCGGCCATTCGCGCGATCGTCCGCACGGCGGCGAACGACGATTACGCCTTCGCATCGATCGTTAAGGGCATCGTCGCGAGTGTGCCGTTTCGGATGCGCAATCGAGAGCCCGCCCGGCAAGTAGCGGACGCGCGAGCGCAGAGGGAGCCATGAGGTTCATCACGCAGAAGTCGATCGAACGCCGCACGTTCCTACGGGGACTCGGCACCTCGCTCGCGCTGCCGATGCTCGACGCGATGGTTCCGGCGTTCGCGCAAGCGCCCGCGGCGCCGCCGCGGCTCGGATACGTCTACGTCGGCAACGGCATCATTCACGCCGACTGGAAGCCGAAGACGGCAGGCTCGGGCTTCGAGCTGCCGCCGAATCTCGTGCCGCTCAGGGCTGTGCGCGACGAGCTCAACGTGCTCACGGGGCTCTCGCACCTCGAGGCCGATTCCAAGGGCGACGGCTCCGGCGACCACACGCGCGCGTCGGCCGCGTGGCTCACGGGCGTGCACGTCTACGACCGCACGCGCCCCGGCGTCGAGGTCAAGGTCGCGACGAGCGCCGACCAGCTCGCGGCGCAACGAATCGGCAAGGACTCTCCCGTGCAGTCGCTCGAGCTCAGCGTCGACTTTCCGTTTCAGGGCAGCTGCGATTCCGGCGACTGCTTCTACGTGAACACGGTCTCATGGCGCAACGAAACGACGCCGAACTTGACGGAGACGCATCCGCGCGTCGTCTTCGAGCGGCTCTTCGGCGACGGCGGCACGAGCGCCGAGCGGTTCGCGCGTATCCAGAGCGCGAGCAGCTTGCTCGACTCGGTCCAAGAAGAGGCGCGGCGCTTGGCGCGAACCTTGAGCGCCGGTGATCGCTCGAAGCTCGACGAGTATCTCGATACCGTGCGCGACATCGAGCAGCGCATCGCGAACGCGGAAGCGCGCGGCGAGCAGGCGATCGAGCTGCCGAGCCGGCCGACGTCGATCCCCGAGACGTTCGAAGCCCACGCGGAGATCATGTTCGATCTCGTTAGCCTCGCGTTCCAGACCGACTTGACGCGCGTCTTCACGATGATCTTCTCGCGCGAGCTGAGCGGCCGGAGCTACGCGCAGATCGGCGTACCCGGCGACCACCATGGCATCTCCCATCATCGCGACCAACCCGAGCGCATGGCGCAGAAGTCACGCATCGACACGCATAACGTCGGCGTGTTCGGCAAGTTCGTCGAGAAGCTCAAGGCGACGCAAGACGGGGACGGCACGCTGCTCGATCAGAGCCTCATCGTCTACGGCGGGGGCCTGGGCAACGGCAACTTGCATCGTCACTCGGATATCCCGTGCCTGACATTGGGCTCCCTGGGCGGCAAAATCCCGACGGGCCGCCACCTCGCCTACCCGCTCGATACGCCGATGTGCAATCTGCTCGTGACGATACTCAATCAACTCGACGTCGAGACGGCAGAGCTCGGCGACAGCACGGGACCGCTCGATCTCGATCCGCCCCCCGACGCATAAGGAGAACTCATGGAGAGACGCGATCTGCTCAAGGGTGTCGCGGCCGTGACTGCGGCCGCGGCTACGGCAAATATCAAGTCGGCCGACGCGCAATCGAACGAAGCCGACGCAGAGCTTTTTCCGGGCTTTCGCACCGAGCGCGTCAAGACGAGCGGCGCCGAGATCAATTGCGTCATCGGCGGCGCCGGCCCGCCGCTCTTGCTCTTGCACGGCGCGCCGCAGTCGCATGCGTCTTGGTTCGCGTGCGGTCTCAAGCTTGCGGAGCGCTACACGGTCGTCGCTGCGGATCTACGCGGATACGGGGACAGCAGCAAACCCGAGGACGGCGAGAACCACGCCAACTATTCGAAGCGCCCCATGGCGCTCGATCAAGTCGAGGTCATGCAGCACTTCGGCTTCGAGCGTTTCCGCGTCGTCGGTCACGATCGCGGCGGACGCGTCACGCATCGCATGGCGCTCGATCATCCCGAGCGCGTCGAGAAGGCCGCCGTGCTCGACATCGTGCCCGCGCATTACTTGTACAACCATCTGACCAAGGAATTCGTGGATGCCTACTTCCACTGGTTCCTGTACATTCGCCCGGCGCCGTTTCCGGAGAACATCATCGCCGAGCAAATGGCCGCCCGTCCGCGCGGCGGCCCCAACCCGATCGTCGCAGCCGAGTATCAACGCACGTTCGCGAACCCCGCGACGATTCATGCGATGTGCGAGGACTATCGCGCCTCGGCGTCGATCGACCTCGAGCTCGACGCAGCGGACTTGCACGTCAAGGTCGCGTGCCCGCTGCTCGTGCTCTGGGCCGAGCAAGGCACGATGGGGCGTCTCTACGATGTGCTCGGGATCTGGCGCGAGCGCGGCGCGAACGTCACGGGCTATGCGATGCCGGGGGGCCACTCGTTCCACGAGACGCACCCGGACGAGACGCTCGCGCAACTTCTACCGTTTCTCGCCTAGGAGCATTCATGGCCGGAGCCTTGTCGCGCCGCGAGATGCTCAAGCGTGCCGCGGCAGTCGGTGCGGCCACGGCCGTGCCCCGCTACGCGCTGGCGCAAGCCCGCGGCGAGCCGTATGCGAACCTCACGGCCGCCGAGGCCAAGACGCTCGAAGCCGTCGTCGCGCGGTTGATCCCGAGCGACGAGAACGGCCCGGGTGCGCTCGAAGCCGGCGCCACGCGCTACATCGACCGCGCGCTCGGCGACGCGCTCGCCGGTGCGCGTGAGGTCTACTCGGCGGGTCTCGCCACGCTCGAGACGTACGCGCAAAGCGCCGCGGGTCGCTCGTTTGCCGACCTCGAGCCGGCGCGCCAAGATCAGGTGCTCGCGGACGTCGAGCAAAACACGGCCGCAGGCTTCGCGCCCGATTCGGCGACGTTCTTCAACCTCGTGCTGGCTCACACGATCGAAGGAACGTTCGGCGATCCGCACTACGGCGGCAACCGAGATTTCATCGGTTGGGAGCTCATCGGTTATCCCGGCATCCGGCTCGCGGTCAGCGAAGAGCAACAGCGCATGAACGCCGAGCTCACGCCGACGCGCGTTTCCGCGTACGACTTGTCGATGTTCGACGCCGACGCCCCGCACGCGGGAGATCACGATGACGGTTAGCCTCGGCAAGACCGACGTCGTCGTCATCGGGCTCGGCGGTGCCGGGGGTGTGGCGGTGCAGCCGCTGACCGAAGCGGGCCTCAAAGTCGTCGGCCTCGAAGCGGGCACGTGGCTCACGCCGCGCGACTTCGCGCCCGACGAGTTGCGCAACAACTATCGCGGGTGGCCGCAAGCCGCGCAAAAAGCGAACCGCGAGATTCCCGTGCATCGGCCGAATGCGGCGTCGCCGGATTCGCCGCGCGCCGCGATCCACCCGATGATGAACGGCGTCGGCGGCACGACGCTGCACTATTGGGCGCAAAGCTGGCGCTTGAATCCCTGGGATTTCGAGGTCGTGAGCGCGACGACGCGGCGCTACGGCGCGGCGCGCATCCCCGCGGGCTCGACGGTCGAGGATTGGCCGTTTGGGCTCGACGCGCTCGAGCGCTATTACGATCAGGTCGAATACGCGCTCGGAGTTTCCGGTCAAGCCGGCAACGTCTCGGGCGACATCGACGAGCGCGGCAACATCTTCGAGGGTCCGCGGTCGCGCCCTTATCCGATGCCGCCGCTGCACGGCACCGAGTTCACGGAGCTCATGGGCAGCGCCGCGAGAAGCCTCGGGTGGCATCCCTTCCCGGGTCCGGCGGCTATTAATTCGGAGCAATATCAAGGCCGTAGCGCATGTCTTTACCACGGTTTCTGCAGCCGCGGCGGCTGCCACGTCGCGGCCAAGAGCTCGACGGCCGTGTCGACGATCCCGGCAGCGCAACGCACGGGCAACCTCGACGTCGTGACCGAAGCAGAGGTCACGCGCATCTATGTAGACCAAGAAGGCCGCGCAAGCGGCGTCGAATACCTCAAAGGCGGCGAGACCTACGTGCAACCCGCCGCCGTGGTGCTGCTCGCGTGTTACACCTACGAAAACGTGCGCCTATTGCTGCTCTCGTCATCGCCCGCCTATCCGCAGGGGCTTGCGAACAATCACGGACAAGTCGGCCGGCATTACTTCACGCACAATCAGGGCGCCTCCGTGCTCGCGTTGTTCCCGCACAAGCTCAACCGCTGGTACGGCCTGCCCGCGCAAGGCGTTGCGATCGACGACTGGGCCGACGACAACTTCGATCACGGCGATGTCGAGTTCATCGGCGGCGGCAATCTCTGGGTCTATTCCGACCAGCGCCCCATCGCGGCCGCCAGCATGCCGACGTTCGACCGTGCGCCGCGTTGGGGCTCACGGTGGAAAGAATTCGTCATGGAGAATGCCGACCGCTGGGTCGCCTCGTATTTGCAAAAGACGACGCTGCCCTACGAGGACAATTATCTCGATCTGCACCCGACGATCACGGACCCGCTCGGCTTCCCCGTGTGCCGCATCACGGCCGATCACAAGGACAACGAGAAGAAGGTCGCCGCGTTCATTCAAGACAAGATGGAGCAATGGTTTCGCGAGGCCGGCGCGATTGCGACGCTCCGCGGGCCGATCGGCACGATGGGCGTCTCGACGCATGCGTACGGCGGCACGCGCATGGGCGACAATCAGGAGACGAACGTCGTCGACCGCTTCGGCTTTGCGCACGAGGTGCCGAATCTCGGCATCCTCGGCGCCTCCGTCATGGGCACGAGCGGCGCGCACAACCCGACGCTGACGGCTCAAGCGCTCGCGTGGCGCACGGCCGCGCATCTCGTGGAGAATTGGTCGACGATCGCGGCGTGAGCCGCCGAGGAGACACCTCTATGAAGCTCTACTACGCACCCGGTGCGTGCTCGCTGTCGCCGCACATCGTCGCGCGCGAAGCCGGCATGGACTTGAAGCTCGACAAGGTGGACTTGTTCGGCACGAGAAAGACCGAGAGCGGGCGAGATTTCAATACGGTCAACCCCAAGGGCTACGTTCCGGCGCTCGAGCTCGACGACGGCCAAGTATTGACCGAAGGCCCCGTCATCGTTCAGTACCTCGCGGATCGCAAGCCGGAATCAGGTCTTGCGCCTCCGCCCGGTACTCTCGAGCGTTATCGGCTTCAGGAGGCGCTCGGCTTCATCAATTCCGAGATTCACAAGAGCTACGGGCCGCTGTTCAACCCGAAGATTTCGCCCGAACGGCGTCAGGAGCAGCTCGACACTCTACGCAAGCGCTTCTCGCTCGTCGACAAAATGCTCTCCGGCAAGAAGTATCTGCTCGGCGAGCGCTTCACGGTCGCCGACGCCTATCTTTTCGTGATGGTGAGCTGGGCTGACTTCGTGAAGCTCGACATTTCGGATTTCGCGAACGTGTTCGCGTTCCAAAAGCGCGTCGGCGCACGCCCCGCGGTGCAGGCGGCGCTCAGGGCCGAAGGCTTGGCGAAGTAGTCTTACGACCCTGCTTCATTGCAAATCGCTCGGCGTGAACGGCTCCGACAGCAAGCGCTCGAACTCGGCCCACTGCCGGTCGCGGTCATCGCCTGCCCGTGCCGTGATGAACGCGGCGACGAGATCGCGCCCCAAGTTGTAGTTGATGACGTAGCTGCGGTAGGTTTCGATGAACCTCACGCGCTGCTCCGCGCGCCGGCGCGGCGATACGGCGGTGCTCATGAGCCATTCCACCGCCTCCTCCCTCGTGAGCGTGCCGTTCAAGTAGTCTCGCGCCGCTTCGTTATCGACGTAGCTCAGATCTTCGAGCGCCTCGAAGACATCGTAGTAAAGGTCCGCTTGCGAGGCGTCAAGGCCCGCGATCGGGAACAGCACGGTTTCCTCGAAGTCCCTGCGTTCGTCGTCGGGGAAAGCCATCTCGATGCCGTAGTTCGCGCTGCCCTCGGAGATCAGGGATTGCGGGCCGTACAACGGATGCAACGTGAATTCGATCCAGCCGCGTTCATTGACGAGCCTCTCTTCCGTGAGCACGTTGAACGTGTGATGGCCGGGATAACCCTCGTGACAGCCGAGATCCACGGCACGGCTGATGGGAATCGGCAAGTCCGTGTTGATTTGAATGAGGCTAAATCGGTTGCCTTTGTACCAGTTGTATCCGCTCCACGACTGGTCAGTGACGAACTCGATCGTGAAGCTTTCGTCGGCGGGCAGCGCGATGTGCTCG
>Ga0209320_10001043_pt1 | contig 14315 bp, 11 predicted proteins | sample Rifsed13ft4_FD_184008 | JGI IMG/M metagenome (GOLD analysis project Ga0209320, IMG submission 184008) | Soil microbial communities from Rifle, Colorado, USA - sediment 13ft 4 (version 2) | ecosystem: Environmental > Terrestrial > Deep subsurface > Rock core/Sediment | place: Rifle, Colorado... | reverse complement strand
TTCTCAAGGATCCGCTCGGCCAGCCCCGCGTTTTCCCGAGGGTAGATCTGGTCGATACCGCCCGCCATCACCGCCACCGTGGGAGCGCCCTGCTCGAGCGCGACTCGATGGGCGATGGCGTCAACCCCGCGTGCCAGCCCGCTGATAATCGCCACCCCGGCCCGCGCCAGCACCTCGCAAAAGTGCTCGCAGGCCTGCCGGCCATACGGAGTCACCTTCCGCGTGCCGACGACTGCCACCGCCTGCTCGAAGTCAGCCCCCGTGCTCCCGCGCAGGAACAGCACGGGCGGGCTCTGCGGTATGTCGCGGAGCATCGGCGGAAAGTCGTTGTCGAGCCACGTCACCACGCGCACGCCATGTTTGCCGAGCCGCGCCAGTTCCTCGTCGCCGTCGAACGTGCCCCGCGCCTTCGTGAACGCCCGCATGTACTGCGCGTCGAGGCCCGCCCGCGCGATCTCCTCGAGTGGTGCGTCCCAGGCCTTCTCGATACTTCCGAAGTGGGCCAGGAGCAGCGCGAAATTCGTACTCCCGAGCCCGGCTCGTCTCAGCGCAAGCCAGTAGGGCAGTTCTGGTCGGTCGGTCATCCGCGAGCGACTATAACAGCCTCAGCGCGTCGGAGCCTCCTCCGGCTCTTCCTGCCGGGTTCGCGCCACCCGCATCCGCCGCACACGCCGCCCCGACATGCTCAACACCCGCAGCGTGATCCCGTCCACCGTCACCTCGTCGCCCACGACCGGCACCCGGCCAAGCTCGTGGATGAGGAACCCGCCGACCGTCTCGAAGTCTTCCGATTCGACCTCGTAGTCGAACAACTCCCTGAGGACATCCGTCGGTGCGCTCGCGTCCAGCACCACCTCGTCCTCCGAAATGATCTCCATCGTCGGCCGCGAAACGTCGTACTCGTCCTCGATCTCGCCGACGATCTCCTCCAGCAGGTCTTCGATCGTCACAAGCCCGGCCGTCCCGCCGTACTCGTCCACCACCACCGCCAGGTGCGTCCTCGTCGCCCGCATCTCCGTCAACAACTGGTCCAGCCGCTTCGATTCCGGGATGAACACCGGCTCCCGGCTCAGTTCCGAAAGCTTCTTCTCGCGCCCGCCGTTGGCCACCGCCCGCAGGAGGTCCTTCGCGTACACGATCCCCACGATGTCGTCGATGCTCTCGCGATAGACCGGCACCCGGCTGAAGCCTCGCTCGTTCACGATGTCCGCCACGTCGCTGACGGTGTCCTCGATGTCGACCGCGGCGATGTCGATCCGCGGGACCATGATCTCCCGCACGGTCTTGTCCTCCAGCGCGATGATCCCCCGGATCATCCGCCGCTCCTGTTCCTCCACGCCGCCCGCCGCCTCTTCGCGCTCGACGAGGCTCAACAGGTCGCTGTTGATGTCCGGCGCCACGACCGCCGAAAGCGACCTCGCGATCAGCCACGACGGCAGGCTCAGGACGAACGCCGGCACACCGAAGACAATCCCGGCGATTCGCGCCACGTAGCTTAGCTGCACGGCCGCATACTCCGGCCGTCGCGCCGCCAGCAGCCCCACGGTCATCTGGATCACCGCAACATACAGGCCGCCGGCAACGAACCCGACCCCGATCGCCCCCGCGAACGGCTCGTATGCCCGCGCCCCGAGGTACGCAAACAGCCCCACCGTGGCCGCCGATGAGAGCACCCGCGCCGCCGTCAGCGGGCCGAGGAACTCCCGCGGCTGCTCCACCGTGCTGGCGATCCGCTTCGCCCGCTCGTCCCCTCGAGCCGCCAGCGCCTGGATGCGCACGTGGTTCGCACGCTCGAGCGCGGTCTCGGCCGCCGCCGCCAGCGCCAGAAGGACGGACGCCACGGCAATGCCAATAATCGAAAGGATGACGGCGTCGTCCAAGCTACTCCTCGCGTTTCACCTGCCCGATGATTCGAGCAGGCACCCCCACGGCCTTCGCTCCGGCCGGTAAATCCTTCGTCACCACCGTCCCCGCCCCCGTCTGTGACCCCTCGCCAACCGTTACGGGGGCGACGAGCATCGTGTCGCACCCGACGAACGCTCCCGCCCCAATCACCGTCCGGTGCTTGTTCACGCCGTCGTAGTTGCAGGTGATAACGCCGGCCGAGATGTTCGCACCCTCCCCAACGTCGGCATCGCCGAGGTAGCTGAAGTGGTGCATCTTCACTCCACGCTCCAGCACCGAGTTCTTCACCTCCGAGTAGTTCCCCAGTTCACAGTCGTCCCCGATGGTGCTCCCGCCCCGCACGTGCGCGAATGGCCCCACGCGCACCCGCTCCCCAAGGCTTGATTCCTCGATGACGGAAGACTGCACTGCCGTCCCCTGGCCAACCGTCGAGTTTCGGAGCGTCGTCCCCGGGCCGATGACCGTACCCGTCGCGATGCTTGTCCGGCCGTACAGATAGCAGTTGGGCAGTACGGTCACATCCGGCGCAATCGATACCGTCGCGTCGATGTAGGTCGTTGCCGGGTCGGCGATAGTTACTCCACTCAGCATGTGCCCCGCGAGGATCCGCTCCCGCATCTGCCACTCCGCCTCGGCCAGCCGCACTCGGTCATCCACGCCCTGCACCTCGTCCGGGTCGGCTTCCAGCGTCCGCGCGGGCCGCCCCTGCTCGTGGGCCACCCGTGGCAACACCGTCAGGTAGTACTCGCCGTTCGCGCTCGGGGCAATGGCCGGAAGCTGCTCCCAGAGCCATGCCGCCTCGAAAACATACTGGCCGGCGTTGATCTCGGCTTCCTCGTCGGGCCCGCTGTACTCCGAGGCCTCCACGATGCCCGAAACGTGCCCCTCGCCGTCGCGGACCACCCTGCCCATCCGCCCCGGCTCCTCGAGGAAGCAGGTGACGAACGACAGCGGCGCCTCCCCCCGTGAAGCGATCAGTTCACGGATCGTGGCGCCCGTGATCAGGGGCGAGTCGCCGTTCAGGACGACCACCTCGTCGCACCCTGCCAGGGCCTTTTCACATCTCCGGACCGCATCGGCAGTCCCGAGTAGGTCGGGCTGATCCACGAAGGTGACGTCCGGGTCTTCCACGCTTGCTCGCACGTCCTCTGCCCCGTAACCGACAACCACAACGATGCGCCCGGGTTCGATCTCGCGGGCCGCACTCAGGACATGCGAAAGCATCGGGGCACCGCAAACCGGGTGCAACACCTTGGGCAACGCCGACTTCATGCGTGTCCCTCGCCCTGCGGCGAGTACAATAACCCCGGTCCTGTCGGCTTTCATGGCGAAGCTACCGGCAGGAGATCCTTTGAGGCCGAGGGAGGTTGGGCAGAGGGTTCTGAGTCAGTGCGCATAGCGGACGCGAGACGCGTCCGGCATCCATCCTAGGTATCGCCGGAAAACGCTGTCAAGATGCCATCGACCGCCTTACCGCTTCCGGCTGATTGCTCGACACTCCTCACCCCCGCTCCGTAGCATGCCCTCCAACACCATGCCCAACCCGCCTCGCACCTCCGATGAGATCAGGGAAACCTTCCTCCAGTTCTTCCGGGACCGCGGTCATCAGCACCAGCCCGGCTGGCCGCTCGTCCCCATCGGTGATCCCACGTCCCTCTTCACCAGCGCTGGCATGCAGCAGTTCAAGCCCCAGTTCATGGGCGAAGAACACCCGCCTGCCCCGAGGGTCACGACCGTCCAGCCCTGCTTCCGCACGACCGATATCGAAGAGGTCGGCGACCTCAGCCACCTCACCGCGTTCGAAATGCTGGGCAACTTCAGCTTCGGCGACTACTTCAAGCGCGAAGCCATCCAATGGGCCTGGGAACTGCTGACTGATGTCTACGGCATCCCGAAGGATCGACTCCACATAACCATCTTCCTCGATGACGACGAAGCCTATGGCTACTGGCGTGAAATCGGCGTCGAGGATGACCACATCCATCGCTGCGACGAGGACAAGAATTACTGGTTCGGCTTCCCGGCGGACACGCCCGGGGCCAGCGGACCCCTGGGCCCCGACAGCGAGATCTACTACGACTACTTTCCCGAACGAGGCCTCGAGGACATCCGCGTTGCCTACGACGATGAGCGTTTCCTGGAGATCTGGAACCTCGTCTTCATGCAGCTCCACCAGCACCCCGACGGTTCTCGTACGCCCCTGCCGGCGCAGAACATCGATACCGGCAGCGGGCTCGAACGCGTCGCAGCCGTCCTCCAGGGCAAGCGTTCAGTCTTCGAGACCGATATCTTCCTGCCCATCCTCACGGCCGCCGCCGAGTTGGCGGGTATCGACTACTTTGGCGGAGGGGCGACCGGCGAACAGGCCTATGCCATTCGCGCTATGTCCGAACACACCCGGGCCGCGACGATGCTCATCGGCGACGGCGTCGTCCCCAGCAACGAAGGACGCGGATACGTCCTCCGCCGCGTCATCCGGCGCGGCATCTACTTCGCCCGCAAAGTGGGTGTCGATCAGCCGTTCACCGCGCGCCTCGCCGATGCCGCCATCGACAAGCTCAAGGTCGGGTACCCCCACCTGGATAAGAACCGCGACTTCATCAAGAGGGCTATCTCCGCCGAGGAGGAGCGCTTCCGCCGCACGCTTGCCGCTGGTTCCGTGCGCCTTGAATCGCTCCTCGGGCGCCTCCGCGAAGACGGTGTCGCTACCGTCCCCGGCAACGAGGCCTTCCTCCTTTACGACACCTTTGGCCTCCCGCTTGAGCTGACGCGCGAAATCGCCGCCGGCGCCGGCTTCTCCCTCGATGACGCCGGCTTCGAACGCGCCCTCGAAGAGCAACGAGCCCGTGCCCGCCAACACGGCCACTTCCTCAAGGGGGAAGTCTCACCCCTCCTCCAGTCGCTCGGCGACGACCACAGCGCCTTCGTCGGCTACGAACGGGTCGAAGAAGACTCGCGCGTCGTTGCCATCATCCGCGACGGCTCGCTCGTCGACCTCGCAATCGAGGGCCAGGAGTGCGAGGTGGTCCTCGACTCCACCCCGTTCTACCCCGAAGGCGGTGGCCAGATGGGTGATCGGGGGAACCTCCGGGCGCGCTCCGGCGTCTTTCACGTTGAAGATACCCGGGCCGCTGGCGGCGCCATCGTCCACCACGGCCGCGTCATGGAGGGCGAGATCCGCGTCGCCGAAACGGTCGAAGCCATCGTCGATACCGCCTGGCGGAGCGGCGCCGCCCGCAACCACACCGGCACCCATATGCTCCATGCTGCCCTCCGCTCCATCCTCGGGCCCCACGTGCGTCAGCAGGGTTCGCTCGTTGCCGCCGACCGCCTTCGGTTCGACTTCACCCACCTGGAGCAAACCCCGCGCGAAGCCCTGGTTGAAGTGCAACACCTCGCCAATGCCAGGGTCCGCGACAACCTCGAAGTCTCCTGGCGTACCACCTCATACCAGCAGGCAATCTCGGCCGGCGCCCTCGCCTTCTTCGGCGACAAGTACGGGGCCGAAGTCCGGGTCGTGGAAATTAAAGATGACGGCGCCAACTTCAGCGCCGAACTCTGCGGCGGCACCCACGTGCACCACACCGGCGAACTTGGCTTCATCCACATCGTCCGGGAGTCGGCTGTTGCCGCTGGCACGCGCCGCATCGAAGCACTGACCGGTCGCGCGGCCGAAGCCTACCTCCTCGAACAGCAGGACCGCCTCCTTCGGGTCGCCGACAAGCTTGGCGCCAGTCCCGCCGAGGTCGAAGACCGCGTCGACGCGCTCCAGTCCGAACTCGAACGCCTTCGCCGGCAGGCCGGCGAACTCCTGCGCGTCCAGGGAGCATCGATCGCCGATTCGCTCATAGAGGACGCCCGCCTCGTCGGCGACGCCCACGTTGTCGTGGGCCTCGCCCCCGCCGCCTCCACCGATGCGCTCAAGGACATCGCTGACCGCGTCCGCGCTCGCCTCAAACCGTCACTCGTCGTCCTCGGCGCAAATATCGATGGAAAGCCGGCATTCCTCGCCGCGGCAACACCCGATCTTGTCCAGCGTGGGGTGCATGCGGGTAATCTTGTCCGGGAAGTCGCCCGCGTGGCCGGCGGCGGAGGAGGCGGACGCGCCGATATCGCCATGGCCGGCGCCCGCGATATCTCACGACTCGACGCCGCCATGGAGGAGGCCGGCCGCCTGGCCGACTCCGCATTGGACACGGCATGACCAGGAAACGAGACACCATGAGCGACGCCGACAACCCCTCCGAAACTGGCGAAATCATCGATCACGGCCGGGACGACAACGCCCCCACGGTCATCCGCGTCGACCGCCGCGAGGACATCGCCTCCATCTGCGGCCGCATCGACACCGCGCCCACCTTCTCCGTCGTCCTCTGGGCTCCCGGCGGGAACCGCCACCTCACCACCGAATTGGGGATCCGCCGCCTCCAGCGCCACGCAGAAGAGTCCGGTAGGGCCGTCGCCATCGCAACGGGCTCGGTCGCCCTTTCCTCACGCGCGCGCCAGGTTGGCATACCCGTCGCCCGCAAACCCCACCAGGTCCGCTGGGACGCAGGGGGCCGCAGCGTCCTCCGCCTTGGCGGCCACTCCATGGTCGTCCCCTCCCTCGGGAGGTACCTCCAGGTTGCCGCGATACTCGCGTTCGCCGTCGTCGCCATCGCCCTGCTCCTCACCCTCGGGCCGTCCGTCACCGTCGTGGCCTATCCCCCCTCCGAGACCATGAGCCAGACGGTCACCATCGCCGCATCGCCCGACTTCGAAGGCATCGACCTCGACTCCATGCAGATACCCTCGGGCCTTGTGACAACGGAGCGGACCATCACCCTCGCCGTAAAGGCCACGGGCACGGTCCAGGTGCCGACTGCCTATGCCGCCGCTCGCATCGCCATCACCAACCCCACTAACAAGGAAGTGTCCCTTCCCGCTGGCGCCGTCCTCTTCGGTTCACCCGGCTTCGTCCCGTTCCTGCTCGATGAGGCGGTTGTCGTGCCGCCCGGGGGCACCGCCGCCAGCACCGTCACGGCCGCCGAACCCGGGAAGGCCGCTAATCTGCCCGCCGGTTCGATCACGGGCTGGCTCGAAGAGGACCACAAGGTGCTCCGGGTCACCAACGCCGCCGCTGCGGCGGGCGGAGCGGAGGAAGTGCGCCAGGCCATCTCGTCCGAGGATGTCGTCCGCATGCAGCAGATGATCAATGCCCTCGAAGATTCGCTCACGCTCCGCAAGAGCATCATCGCCGACCGGCCCTACGACGCGGTGTTCCTGAGTACCGCCGAGACCGAGATTGATGCCCCCGTCATCAGCGCCATGACCGGCGAAATCACCGACTTGATGACGGTCGATGTGAAGGTCATCATCTCCGCCCGCGCGATTCTCGCCGAAACCCTCGACAGCGTTGCCCGCGCCGTCCTCGCCACCGGCGACAATGAAGGCGAATTCATCCCGGGCTCCGTCACGGCCGTCACCACCGGCCCCGCGCAGTTCGACGACGAGACCGGCGCCATTACGACCGACCTTATCGTCAGCGGCGAATTCGCCCGCGATGTCTCTTCCGAACAACTGCGAGACGCGGTTAAGGGCAAGTCGCCCGACGGGGCGCGGTCGATCCTCGCCGAACGGTATGGTATTGATGATGCTGAAATCGAACTTTCGCCCTCATGGGCGCCCTGGCTCCCCCGATTTGGCTCCCGGATCACCGTCGAATTGCGGAGCCGCCCGCCGGAGCCCCCGGAAGACACCGCCGAAGATGGCACAACAAGCACCCCCTGACCGCCACTCCCCTCCCCGCCTGCTGGCGATAGACCCCGGCTCACGCCGCACCGGCGTCGCCGTCTCCGACGATTTGGGCCTTTTCGCCCACGCGCGCCCCGCGCTCGTTGTCGCCGGTGAAGCACGGCTTGTCGAGGCCGTCAGGGAACTGGTCGAGGCAGAACAGGCCGATGAGGTCATCGTCGGCCTCCCACTTTCCATGTCGGGCCTTGACTCCGCCCAAACGGCCCGCGTCCGCGACCTCGTCATGCGCCTTCGCAAGGTTCTACCCGTCCCCGTCACTCCGTGGGACGAGCGTCTCTCCTCCGTCCAGGCTCGCCGCGATGTCCGCGATCGCGACCGTTCCGGCACGCTCGACTCCGCAGCCGCGGCCCTCGTCCTCCAATCTGTCCTCGATGCTCGCCGTACCGGGGCGCGTGCCGAGTGAGCAACCTCAGCATGCCCAGGCTCTACATTGGCGGCCTCGTCGCCCTCGCGCTCGGCATCATCGTCAGCAGCTACTTCATCGCACGCACGCCCGGCGATCTCCTCGGCGGCGAAATCATCCCGCCCCGCGACGCCGAACCTCCCGGGCGAAACGTTGACTACACCCTGGAGCCCGGGAAGTCCGCCGCCCAGATTGGCAGCGAACTTGAAGAACTCGGGGTCATCCGCTCCGGCCGCCAGTTCCAGATCCTCGCGAGCCTGACCGGCCTCCAGCACAAGCTCAGCGCCGGCGACTACACGCTCCCGCGCGGCTCTTCCGCCGCGACCATCCTCACCCAGTTGACCGTCCACGAGGCGGTCCCCGTCCTCCGCGTCACCTTCCCAGAGGGCATCCGCGTCGAAGAAATGGCCGAGATCGCCGAACGCGCCGGCTTCGGCCCCGCGGATGCGTTCCTGGCTGCCGTTGAAACCGCCGTGCTCCCACCCGAATTCGAAGAACACCTTCCCCGCGAAGACGGCAAGCTCGCTGGCTACGCCCTTCAGGGATACCTCTTCCCCGATACCTACATCCTCCCCGCCGACTCCACCATGGAGGATCTCGTTGCCCTCATGATCGAGACCATGGCCGAGCGCTTCTCGCCGGAACTCCGCGCAGCCGCGCTCGCCAGGGGCCTGAATCCTCACCAGGCCCTCACGCTGGCCTCGATTGTCGAACGCGAAGCCGTCATCTCCGAAGAGCGGCCCCTCATCGCTGGCGTTTTCTACAACCGCATCGAGGAGGGCGACCTGATCGGTGCCGACCCCACGACGCAGTTCGCCGCCGCCCTCGACCCGGCCAGCGTCGAACAGTACGGCTGGTGGAAGAAAGAACTCACCATCGACGACCTCGAGAACCCATCGCCCTACAACACCCGGCTCGTGGCGGGCCTGCCTCCGGGGCCGATAACTAACCCGGGGCTCGCCTCAATTGAAGCCGTCGCCAACCCGGCCGATACCGACTACTACTACTTCGTCGCCGATTCCACCAAGGGCGACGGCTCCCATGTGTTCGCGGTCACGCTTGCCGAACACGAGCGCAACCAGCAAATCTACGGGCAATGACACGACTCGCGGGCGTCATCGGTTACCCGGTGGCCCACTCCCTCTCGCCCGCGTTCCAGACAGCCGCTTTTCGCGCGTCCGGCCTCGATGTCCGCTACGAACTCTGGGAGACCGCTCCGGAGAGCCTCGCCGGCCGTATCGTCAGTCTGCGCGACCCGAAGTACCTCGGCGCGAACGTCACCATCCCTCATAAGCAGGCCGTCATCCCGCTCCTCGATGAGCTCGGTGGCCAGAGTTCGCGGGTGGGCGCCGTCAACACCATCGTCAACCGCTCTGGCCGGCTCTTCGGATTCAATACCGATGGCCAGGGTTTCGTCCTTGCGATGCGTAACGAAGCACATGCCGACCCCTCCGATCGCTCCATCCTGCTCCTCGGCGCGGGCGGCGCCGCCCGGGGGATCGCCTTCGCCCTCGCCGAGGCAAAGGCCGGGCGAATTGGCATCTGGAACCGCACCTCCGCCCGGGCGGAACGCCTCGCGGCCGATGTCGCCGGCGCAGGCGCCCTCGCTACCCCCGTCCCCGCGCTGTCCGACCTTTCGCCCTACGATGTCATCGTGAATTGCACCTCCGTCGGAATGGAGGGCTCCGGCACGGAATCCTCCGCCCCCTGCGACATCTCCACCGCCCGCCCGGGCACGCTCATCGCCGACATCGTCTATGCCCCGGCCGAGACCTCGCTCCTCCGCCAGGCCCGTGAAGCCGGTCTCCCCGTCCTCCCCGGGCTGCCGATGCTCATCTATCAGGGCGCACTCTCGTTCGAACTGTGGACCGGCGTCCCGGCGCCCGTCGAAGTCATGTTCGAGGCAGCCCGAAAAGCGCTCGCCGAGCGCCATGCCGGGGGAGCCGCCAGATGATCGTCGTCGGCTCCGTCATCGTGCTCGCGATCTTCCTGTTCGTGGGGTGGGCTGTGTCCACTGAGATGTTCCAGCACCGGGCCTGGAGGCGCCGCGTCGAATCCGGCGACGTCGACATTGTCGGCGCGCTCATCCTCGAGGCCATGGGCGGCTGGCGCCGGGCGCGTCCCCCAAAGGGTCTCCCTGCCGGCCTCTGGGCTGGTGTCCAGGGCGCCCAACTCGTTGCCCTGACAGCTGACTCCGCGACCGTCTCAGCTTCGGCCGACGCCGAGTTCCACACCGAAAGCGGCCGCCGCGTTCAGGTGGCATCGAACCTCGACCAGGCTATCGCCCTCGCGGCGAGGGTCATCGACATGATGCTGTACGATGTCCCCAACCTTCGGCTCGCACTCGTTCGAGTCGATGTCTACTCGACGTTTACAGGGGAAGACGGGCAGGCCGTGCAAAAACCCATCCTCAGCGCGACAGCGGATCGCGCTGTCGCCGACGACATCGCCTGGGAGGCGCTCACGCCGGCGGAAATCCTCGGCCGCTTCGACACGACCTTCGAACGCTCGCCCAACGGCCAGGGCCTGCCCATCGAACTCGCTCCCGTGCAGGGCGAACCGCCGAAGGCCGCGACGGCCGAGCAAGCGATCTCCCCGGGGGAGGTCTCCTGATGGGCCAATTCCGCTTCCTCACCGCCGGCGAAAGCCACGGCAAGGGCCTCACGATGGTCGTCGAAGGCGTCCCTGCCGGCCTCGCGCTCTCGGAGGCTGACCTCGAGGTCGACCTCGCCCGCCGCCAGGGCGGCTATGGCCGCGGCGGCCGCATGAAGATCGAGAAGGACCACGCCGAGATCACCGCGGGCGTCAGGCACGGTAAGACGCTCGGCTCGCCTATCGCCCTCTGGGTCGAGAACCGCGACTGGGTGAACTGGACCGAACGAATGTCCGTCGAACCCGTCGACGATGAGGCCGCGCTCGAACGCGTCACCCGCCTTCGCCCCGGCCACGCCGATCTCCCCGGCGCCATCAAGTACGGCTTCGACGACGTCCGTAACGTCCTCGAACGCGCGAGCGCCCGCGAGACGACCGCCCGTGTTGCCGTTGGCGGCGTTGCCAAGCGATTCCTCGCCGAGTTCGGCGTGACCTTCCACAGCCATACCGTTTCCATCGGTGGCGTCCGGGCCAATCCCTCCGAACCGATCGATTGGGCGGCGCTCGAATCTGACCCCGTCCGCTGCGCCGACCCGGCGGCCGCTGCTGCCATGGTCGAACGCATCGACGCCGCCAAAACCGAAGGCGATACCGTCGGCGGCGAAGTCGAAGTGCGCGTGGGCGGCGTGCCCCTGGGCCTCGGCAGCTACGTCCACTGGGACCGCAAACTCGACGGCCGCATCGCCCAGGCCATCTGCAGTATCAACGCCTTCAAGGGCGTCGGCTTCGGCTACGGGTTCGAGGCGACCAACCTCCCCGGCTCAAAGGTCCACGATGTCATCCTCCCGGCCGAGCAGTGGTCAGGCCGCCCATGGCCACATGCCACCAACAACCACGGCGGCATCGAAGGCGGCATCAGTACCGGCGAAGAAATCGTTGTCCGCGCGGCCGTGAAGCCCATCCCCACCCTCGCCCACCCATTGCCCTCCGTCGACCTCGACACTGGCGAGGAAGTCCTCGCCCACTACGAGCGCAGCGACGTCTGTGTCGTCCCGGCGGCAGGCGTCGTCGCCGAGGCCATGATCGCCATCGTCCTCGCCGATGCCTGGCTCGAAAAGTTCGCCGGCGACTCCATCGCCGAAAGCCGGGCCAACTTCGAGCACTACATGGGCACCATGGGCCCTCGCCGGCGCATCGACTAGCCTGCGGGGGGCACGATGAATATCGACCGTATCTTCCTCATCGGGCTTTCGGGCAGCGGCAAGTCAACCGTCGCGCGCCTCGTCGCCACTCGCCTTGGATGGGACTGCGCCGACACCGACCTGCTCGTCGAACAGGCCGCCGGGCGCTCCGTCGCCGAACTCTTCGCCGAAGAGGGCGAAGCACAGTTTCGCTACCGCGAACAGGTCGCTCTTGAACAGGTCAGCCGCCTCGACCAGGTCGTCGTCGCGACGGGCGGCGGTGCGCCCACCACTCCGCCCAACAGAGATGCGATTGGCCGGGGATTCGTCGTCTGGCTGGCAGTGTCGCCCGAGAAGGCCGCCAGCCGCCTCAACTCCAACCCCGACACCGGAGACCGCCCCCTCCTCCTCGGCGATACCCGCGCCCGCCTCCAGCAACTGCTCGACGCCCGGCGCTCCATTTACGAACTCGCCGATGCTGCCGTCGACGTCGAGTCGCTCACTCCCCAGCAGGCAGCCGACGAGATCGTCCGGCTCTGGCAGGAGGCGAAGGAACGCGGCTTCGGACAGGAGCCACGGACCCCGAACGGCCACCAGCGCCCTCGGCTCGTCAGCCTGCCCTCTCCGCTCCGGCCGGACGGTGTAGCCGCGCGCGTTATCACGCCCCTTGCCTCCTACCCGGTCATCGTCCGCGAGGGAGTGCTTGCTGAACTGGGCGAGCGCTGCCGCGATCTTGGCCTTACCGGCCGGGCCTTCGTCATCACGGACGACGAGGTAGGTCCCCTCCATGCCGCCCCGGCCCGGAAGTCGCTCGAAACGGCCGGCTACACCGCCGAGGTGCTCCAGATCCCCTCCGGCGAGGCACACAAGAACCTCCGAACGCTCGAACACCTCTACGACCACCTGCTCGACGCTCGTGTCGAACGCACCGACTTCGCCGTTTGCCTCGGCGGAGGCGTCGTGACGGACCTCGGTGGCTTCGCCGCTGCCACCTGCCTCCGCGGGATCGACTTCCTCCATGTCCCCACCTCGCTCCTGGGGATGGTCGACGCGGCCATCGGCGGAAAAGTCGGTATCGATCACCCCCGCGGCAAGAACATGATCGGCGCCTTCGCCCAGCCCCGGGCCGTCATCATCGACCCCGCCGTCCTCCAGACACTCCCGGAACGGCACCTGCGCAACGGCTTCGCCGAGTTGATAAAGCACGGGCTCATCCTCGATGCGTCGCTCGTCGCCCGGCTCGAGCAAGTGGCGGACACGCCGGCGGCCATGGCCTCCGAAGAGCTCATCGCTGCCAGCGTCGCGATCAAGGCCGAAGTCGTCTCCGAAGACGAACGCGAGGCCGGGCGCCGCACCCTCCTGAACTACGGCCACACCATCGGCCACGCAATCGAAGCCGTAACCGGATACACCGAGTACCTCCACGGGGAGGCCGTCGCAGTCGGCATGCGCGCCGCCGGCCTCATCGCCGTCGAACTCGGGATGCTCACGCGGGACGACTTCGATCGCCAGCAGGAACTCATCGCCGCCTGCGGCCTCCCGCTTCGCGCCCCTGGCCTCCCCGTCGATGCCGTCCTCGATGTCACGCGCAGCGACAAGAAGGTCCGCCAGGGCGCGATCAGGTGGGTACTGCTCGAAGGTCTGGGCAACGCTGTCGTCTGCGACGGCGTCCCGGATGACGTAGTCCGCCGGGCGGTCGAAACGGTCCTCGCCTGATGTTCTCCTTCCGCCTCGAGTCTGGCGACGACCCATCCGGGCCGCGCACGGGCGTCATCGAGACCGCCCGCGGGACCGTCCAGACCCCTGCCTTCATGCCCGTCGGCACCCTCGCCAACGTGAAGACCCTCCTCCCGGAAGAAGTCGCCGCTACCGGCGCCGATGTCCGCGACTGACATGCCGCGCTTCAGCGACAGCACCTCCCGAATGCGCGGCAGTTCCGCACCTGCGGCGCTGAAGCCGCCGCCGCGCCAGGAATCGCAGTCGAATCTGACGATCGCCACCGCGATCAGGAGGACGATGCTCGCCCCCACGAAAGACATTCCAATCTTCATGCGCAGGGTCATAGCCACCTTCGTACCGACGACTTGTAGCCAACGTACGTTGAGCCGAAACGCGCTTCGAGATACCGCTCCTCGCGGGGCACGACCATCACCGCAATGAACGTGACGTTGACGATGAGTGTCGTGATTAGCCACCAGCTGCCCGCCCAAAGCGCCACGCCGAAGTGCAGCAGCGAGAACGCGAGATAGATGGGATTGCGGCTGAAGCGAGACGGCCCTGTGCGAACGATCACCGTCGTGGGCCGGTTACCCGGGACCGGGGTGCGCGCGGCGCGCATTTCCCGGATGGCCGCTGCGAACAGCACGAGACCCGCGATGGCCAGCGCGCCTCCGGCCGGCCGCGCCGCAAACAATGTGAACGGCCACGGCCACGCGGCATCG
>Ga0209320_10001042_pt1 | contig 14356 bp, 10 predicted proteins | sample Rifsed13ft4_FD_184008 | JGI IMG/M metagenome (GOLD analysis project Ga0209320, IMG submission 184008) | Soil microbial communities from Rifle, Colorado, USA - sediment 13ft 4 (version 2) | ecosystem: Environmental > Terrestrial > Deep subsurface > Rock core/Sediment | place: Rifle, Colorado... | reverse complement strand
GTGGGCGACGATGCCGCTGGACAGCCCTGCCTTCTTCGCGATGGTGGCGACGGTCGCGTCGGCCATGCCGATCTCGTCGATGGTCTGGAAAGTGGCCCGGATCAGCTGTTCGCGCCGTACCGGTTCCACGCCTTTCTTCGGCATTGTCTCTCCACGGATTGCGACCCGAAGGATCGGCTGCCCGCCATTATGCTTTTTATTGATTGAACGTTCAATCAATAAACCCTAGGATGCGCTCGCGCCCCACGCCATGGGCCCGGTTTACCGGTCCGGCCCCGCCCATGTGCTCCCCCGGACTGATGAGACGATCCCATGTCTTCCCTGGCTCATCCCAAGCGTTCGCCCCTGCGCTTGAACCGTTTTGTCTTTCTCAGCTCCTCGGTGTCGATCGGCATCCTCGGGCTGCTCACCGTTCTCTATCCCGAAGGCAGCGAGCACTGGCTGCAATGGGCGCAGGCCGAGGTGTCGGCCGCGTTCGGCTGGTGGTACATGCTGCTGATCGTGCTGTGCCTGGGCTTCGTGCTGTGGCTGGCGTTCTCGCCGTATGGCCGCATCCGCCTGGGCCACAACGAGGAGTCACCGGCGTTTGGCTACGTTGCCTGGGTCTCGATGCTGTTCTCGGCCGGCATCGGCATCGCGCTGCTGTACTACGGTGCCTACGAGCCGCTGGACCATTTCCTGCATCCGCCCGGGCAACCCGGCGGGACCGTGGCCGCCGGCCGCGAAGCGATGGTGCTGACCTTCCTGCACTGGGGCCTGCACGGCTGGGCGCTGTACGCGCTGGTCGGCGTGGCGCTGGGCTACTTCGCGTACCGCCGCGACCTGCCGCTGGCGCTGCGCTCGGCCCTGTACCCGATCTTCGGTGAGCGCATCCACGGCCGCATCGGCGACATGGTCGATGGTTTCGGCATCCTGGCCACGCTGATCTCGATGGTGACCAACCTCGGCATCGGCGCGCTGGTGGTGCAGTCCGGCCTGGTCTACCTGTTCCACATCCCGGATACGCCGCAGGTGCTGGTGGCCATCGTGCTGGTGATGATGGTGGTGGCCACCATCGGCGTGGTCGCCGGTGTGGAAAAGGGCATTGCCTGGCTGTCCAACCTCAACGTGCGCCTGCTGTGTGGCCTGCTGCTGTTCGTGCTGGTCACCGGCCCGACCCTGCACCTGTTCGACGGCCTGATCCAGAACACCGGCGATTACCTTGGCGCGTTCGTGCGCAAGAGCTTCGACATGTACCTCAACGACCCGAAGGGCCGTGAGTGGATGGGCTCGTGGACGCTGTTCTACTGGGCCTGGTGGATCGCCTGGGCGCCGTTCGTCGGCCTTTTCGTGGCGCGCATCTCGCGCGGCCGCACCATCCGCGAAGTGATCATGGGCGTGCTGCTGATCCCGCTCGGCTTCACCCTGGCCTGGCTGTCGATCTTCGGCAACACCGCCATCGACCTGGTGCTCAACCACGGCCAGGCGATCCTGGGTGAGGTGGCCCAGCACGATGCGGCGATGACGCTGTTCAAGCTGCTGGAATACCTGCCCGGCGCGCCGTACGTTGCCGGTGCGGCGGTGGTGATCGGCTTCGTGCTGTTCCTGACCCCGGTCGACTCGGGCACGCTGATGATCGCCAACCTGTGCACCCGTCGCGTTGACGATGGTGTGGAAGACGGCCATGACGCGCCGATCTGGCTGCGCGTGTTCTGGGCGGCCGGCATTACCGTGGCCAGCGTCGGCCTGCTGCTGGCCGGCAATTTCAGTGCGATGCAGACGGCGGTGGTGCTGTGTGGCCTGCCGTTCTCGTTCACCCTGGCGTTCTACATGTGGGGCCTGCTGAAGGCGCTGCGCACCGACCCGGACGCACCCCGCCGCTGAGCGCGTCTGTAGAGCCGAGCCCATGCTCGGCTGCTGTTGGCGCAGAAGCAGCCGAGCGCAGGCTCGGCTCTACAGGGGGGGCATCGCAGACGGAAAGGGCCGGACCCGCAAGGATCCGGCCCTTTTCCGTTACTTGGCTGCCAGCTGGCGCAGCACGTACTGCAGCAGGCCGCCATGACGGAAGTACTCGACTTCCTTCGGGGTCAGCAGCATCACCGAGACCTCGAAGGTCTTCTTCGTGCCATCGGCCTTGGTCGCGGTGACCGTGGCGCGCTTGCTGGCACCGTCCTGCAGGCCGGTGATGTCGATCACTTCCGAGCCGTCCAGGCCCAGGCTCTGCGCGTTCTCGCCGTTGCGGAACTGCAGCGGCAGCACGCCCATGCCGACCAGGTTGGAGCGGTGGATGCGCTCGAAGCTTTCGGCGATGACCGCCTTCACCCCCAGCAGCAGGGTGCCCTTGGCCGCCCAGTCGCGCGACGAACCGGTGCCGTATTCCTTGCCGGCCAGCACCACCAGCGGCACCTTGTCGGCCTTGTACTTCATGGCCGCATCGTAGATCGCCAGCTTCTCCGGCTGGCCACCACCGGCGGGGTAGTACAGGGTGTTGCCGCCTTCCTCGCCACCGAACATCAGGTTCTTGATGCGGATGTTGGCGAAGGTGCCGCGGACCATGACGTCGTCGTTGCCGCGGCGGCTGCCGTAGCTGTTGAAGTCGGCCGGCTGCACGCCGCGTTCCTGCAGGAAGCGGCCCGCCGGCGAGTCCTTCTTGATGTTGCCGGCCGGGGAGATGTGGTCGGTGGTGATCGAATCGCCGAACAGGCCCATCACGCGTGCGCCGTGCACGTCGTCGATGCTGCCGGTCTGCATGGTCATGCCATCGAAGTACGGCGGGTTCTTGATGTAGGTGGAGGCATCGCTCCACGCGTACAGGTTGCCGTCCGGCGAGGCGATGGTGTTCCAGCGGGTGTCGCCCTTGAACACGTCGGCGTAGTTCTGCTTGAACATCTCCGGGCCGATGGTGGCGGCGATGACATCGCCGATTTCCTTGTTGCTCGGCCAGATGTCGCGCAGGAACACCGGCTGGCCATCGCTGCCGGTGCCCAGCGGCTGGGTGGTCAGGTCGATGTCGGTGGTGCCGGCGATGGCATAGGCCACCACCAGCGGCGGGCTTGCCAGGTAGTTCATCTTCACTTCGGGGTGCACGCGACCCTCGAAGTTGCGGTTGCCCGACAGCACCGAGGTGACCACCAGGTCGCCGGTGGCGATGCCGGCGCTGACTTCGGTCGGCAGCGGGCCGGAGTTGCCGATGCAGGTGGTGCAGCCGTAGCCGACCACGTAGAAGCCGATCTTCTCCAGCTCCTTCAGCACGCCGGCCTTTTCCAGGTAGTCCGTGACCACGCGCGAGCCCGGCCCGAGCGAGGTCTTCACCCACGGCTGGCGGTTCAGGCCCTTGGCGGCCGCATTGCGGGCCAGCAGGCCGGCACCGATCATCACCGCCGGGTTGGAGGTATTGGTGCAGGAGGTGATGGCGGCGATGACCACCGCGCCATCCTTCAGCCGCACCTTGCGGCCTTCGATCTCGATGTCGGCGAAGCCCTTGGCCAGCTGCTCGTTGCCGACCGCCGCGCCGCCGCCTTCATTGACGAACGAGGAAACATCATCACTGCGCTTGTCGCGGTTGCTGGTCATGCCAACCAGTGCTTCGCGGTAGTTCTTCTGCACGTCCTCCAGCAGCACGCGGTCCTGCGGACGCTTCGGGCCGGCCAGCGACGGCTTCACCGTGCCCATGTCCAGTTCCAGCGTGGTGCTGTACTGGGCATGCGGGCTGCCCGGTTCGTGCCACAGGCCCTGTGCCTTGGCATAGGCTTCGACCAGGTCGATCTGCTCTTCGCTGCGGCCGGACAGGCGCAGGTAGTTCAGCGATTCGGCGTCGATCGGGAAGATGCCGCAGGTGGCGCCGTACTCCGGGGCCATGTTGCCGATGGTGGCTCGGTCGGCCAGCGGCAGGTGCTGCAGGCCGTCACCGTAGAACTCGACGAACTTGCCGACGACGCCCAGCTTGCGCAGCATCTGGGTGACGGTCAGCACCAGGTCCGTAGCGGTGGCACCCTCGGGCAGCTTGCCGGTCAGCTTGAAGCCGACCACCTGCGGAATCAGCATCGACGACGGTTGGCCGAGCATGGCGGCCTCGGCTTCGATGCCGCCCACGCCCCAGCCAAGCACGCCGATGCCGTTGATCATGGTGGTGTGGCTGTCGGTACCGAACACGGTATCGGGGTAGGCGACCGCCTTGCCGTCCCTGTCGGCGGTCATCACTACGCGGGCCAGGTTCTCCAGGTTTACCTGGTGGACGATGCCGGTGTTCGGCGGCACCACCTTGAAGTTGTCGAAGGCCTTCTGGCCCCAGCGCAGGAAGCCGTAGCGTTCCTGGTTGCGCTGGAACTCGATCTTGCCGTTGAGGTCCAGCGCGTCCGGCTTGCCGAACACATCGACCTGCACCGAGTGGTCGATGACCAGTTCGGAGGGGATCTGCGGGTTGATCTGCTCCGGCGAGCCGCCCAGCTTGACGACCGCGTCGCGCATCGCGGCCAGGTCGACCACGCAGGGCACGCCGGTGAAGTCCTGCAGGACCACGCGCGCCGGCATGAAGGCGATCTCGGTGTCCGGCTCGGCCGCCGGGTTCCAGCGGGCCACGGCTTCGATGTGGTCCTTGCCGACGGTGATACCGCCGTCCTCGTGCCGGAGCAGGTTCTCCAGCAGGATCTTCATCGAGTAGGGCAGGTGGGAGATATCGAAGCGCTGGCCCAGCGTGGGCAGGCTGAAGTAGTCGTAGGTCTTGCCGCCGACGTTCAGCTGGCTGCGGGTGGAGAACGAATCGCTCATGCGGGGTAACTCCTTCTTGCGGATGGCTTGCAGTGGCCCGCGCATGGGCGGGCCTGCTTGCGGTCGCCGCGGGCCTGACGGCCCCGGTCGTCCCAGTATGAACCTCAGACTGAATGGATTCATCCGGGCCGGGTTCCGGCCTGCGGCAGCGGTTCCAGACTACAGGGGAAGGTGTATGGCGTATGTCACGTTTGTGGCCGATCCTTTGCGAGGCAAGGGCTGGCGGGGCGCCGGTCCTGTTCAGGGTGGAAGTATGCCCGGGGAAGTATGTATAATTTGTGCATACTCTGGAGGGCCTACCGATGGAAGCCACTGTTGCAGAACGCGGACAGATCACCCTGCCCAAGGCGGTGCGTGATGCCCTCGGCCTGACCAAGGGCACGCTGCTGAAGGTCGAGCTGGACGGCAGCCGCATCATCCTGCGCAAGAGTGTTGACGATGCGATTTCACGGGCGCGCGGCAAGTTTGCGCTGGACGGCTTCGAATCGTCCGACGCAGCGGTACGCGCGGTGCGTGACGAGGAATAAGCCGTGATGATCGCCGTCGATTCACCGGTGCTGGTCGAGCTGCTCAGCAATGGTCCGCAGGCCGATGCCGTGGAAGCCATCCTCCGGCAGAGCCTGGTCGGTGGCCGCGTGGTGGTCTGTGGCGCGACCCTGGCCGAGGTCTGCGCATCGCTGCGCGGCGGCGCCGAGGTGCTCGAAGCGCTGGAAGAAATGGGCGTGCACTTCAACCCGATGGAAGCCAAGTCGGCGCTGCGCGCCGGCGAGATGCACCGCCGTCATCGCCAGCGTGGCGGCAGCCGCCGCAGCCTGGACGAATTCATGGTCGGCGCCCACGCACTGCTGCAGTGTGACGGCCTGATCACCTGGAACGACACGTTTTACCGCGACTACTTCAAGGGCCTGAAGCTGATCGTGCCGCACGCCTGAGCCCACTTTGTTATTTCAACCTACGCATTACCCGGGAGTTGTCATGTTGGAAGCCTACCGCCACCACGTCGCCGAGCGCGCTGCGCTTGGCATCCCGCCGCTGCCGCTGAGCGCGCAGCAGACGGCCGATGTCATCGAACTGCTGAAGAACCCGCCGCAGGGCGAGGCCGAGTTCCTGCTCGACCTGCTGACCCATCGCGTGCCGGCCGGTGTCGATGACGCGGCCAAGGTCAAGGCCTCGTACCTGGCGGCGATCGCCCTGGGCAGCGAGCAGAACCCGCTGATCAGCCGCGAGCGCGCCACCGAACTGCTGGGCACCATGCTCGGCGGTTACAACGTCGCCCCGCTGGTGCAGTTGCTGGACGACGCCAGCGTCGGCACCATCGCCGCCAACGGCCTGAAGAAGACCCTGCTGGTGTTCGATGCGTTCCATGACGTGCAGGAAAAGGCCAAGGCCGGCAACGCCAACGCCCAGGCCGTGCTGCAGAGCTGGGCCGATGCCGAGTGGTTCACCAGCAATCCGGAAGTGCCGCAGAGCCTGACCGTCACCGTGTTCAAGGTGCCGGGCGAGACCAATACCGACGACCTGTCGCCGGCACCGGACGCGACCACCCGCCCGGACATTCCGATGCACGCCCTGGCGATGCTGAAGAACAAGCGCGACGACGCGCCGTTCACCCCGGAAGAAGACGGCAAGCGCGGTCCGATCCAGCAGATCCTCGACCTGAAGGACAAGGGCCATCTGGTCGCCTACGTCGGCGACGTGGTCGGCACCGGTTCCTCGCGCAAGTCGGCCACCAACAGCGTGCTGTGGTGGACCGGCGACGACATTCCGTTCATCCCGAACAAGCGCGCCGGTGGCGTCTGCCTGGGTTCGAAGATCGCCCCGATCTTCTACAACACCATGGAAGATGCCGGCGCGCTGCCGATCGAGCTGGACGTGTCGAAGATGGAACACGGCGATGTGGTCGAGCTGCGTCCGTATGAAGGCAAGGCGCTGAAGAACGGTGAAGTGATCGCCGAGTTCCAGGTCAAGTCCGACGTGCTGTTCGACGAAGTGCGTGCCGGTGGCCGCATTCCGCTGATCATCGGCCGTGGCCTGACCGGCAAGGCGCGCGAAGCGCTGGGCCTGGCCCCGACCGATCTGTTCCGCCTGCCGGTGCAGCCGGTCGACACCGGCAAGGGCTTCTCGCTGGCGCAGAAGATGGTCGGCCGCGCCTGTGGCCTGCCGGAAGGCCAGGGCATGCGCCCGGGCACCTACTGCGAACCGAAGATGACCTCGGTGGGCTCGCAGGACACCACCGGCCCGATGACCCGCGACGAGCTGAAGGACCTGGCGTGCCTGGGCTTCTCGGCCGACCTGGTGATGCAGTCGTTCTGCCATACCGCCGCGTACCCGAAGCCGGTGGACGTGAAGACCCACCACACCCTGCCGGAGTTCATCTCCACCCGTGGCGGCGTTTCGCTGCGCCCGGGCGACGGCGTGATCCACAGCTGGCTCAACCGCATGCTGCTGCCGGACACCGTCGGCACCGGTGGTGACTCGCACACCCGTTTCCCGGTGGGTATTTCGTTCCCGGCCGGTTCGGGCCTGGTCGCCTTCGCCGCGGCCACCGGCGTGATGCCGCTGGACATGCCGGAGTCGGTGCTGGTGCGCTTCAAGGGCAAGATGCAGCCGGGCGTGACCCTGCGTGACCTGGTCAACGCGATCCCGCTGTACGCGATCAAGTCGGGCCTGCTGACCGTGGCCAAGGCGGGCAAGAAGAACATCTTCTCCGGTCGCATCCTGGAAATCGAAGGCCTGCCGGAGCTGAAGGTCGAACAGGCGTTCGAGCTGTCCGATGCCTCGGCCGAGCGTTCGGCGGCCGGTTGCTCGGTGCGCCTGAACAAGGAACCGATCATCGAGTACCTGACCAGCAACATCACGCTGCTGAAGTGGATGATTGCCGAGGGTTACCAGGACCCGCGTTCGCTGCAGCGTCGCATCGAGAAGATGGAAGCTTGGCTGGCCAACCCGCAGCTGCTGGAGCCGGATGCCGACGCCGAATACGCCGCCGTCATCGAGATCGACCTGGCCGACATCCACGAGCCGATCGTGGCCTGCCCGAACGACCCGGACGACGTGAAGACCCTGTCCGAAGTGGCCGGTGCCAAGATCGACGAAGTGTTCATCGGTTCGTGCATGACCAACATCGGTCACTTCCGCGCCGCTGCGAAGCTGCTGGAAGGCAAGCGTGACCTGCCGACCCGCCTGTGGGTGGCCCCGCCGACCAAGATGGATGCTTCGGAGCTGACCAAGGAAGGCGTGTACGGCACCTTCGGCGCTACCGGCGCGCGCATGGAAATGCCGGGCTGCTCTCTGTGCATGGGCAACCAGGCGCAGATCCGCGAAGGCTCCACCGCGATGTCGACCTCGACCCGCAACTTCCCGAACCGCTTGGGCCGCAACACCAACGTGTACCTGGGTTCGGCGGAACTGGCGGCGATCTGCTCGCGCCTGGGCCGCATCCCGACCAAGGAGGAGTACATGGCGGACATCGGCGTGATCAACGCCAATGGCGCGGAGATCTACCGCTACATGAACTTCGACCAGATCGAGGAATACCAGGACGTGGCCCAGACGGTCGCTGCCTGATGCGGTAACTGAAAACCCCCGGCTCGCGCCGGGGGGTTTTTTGTGGGCGGATGACGCATGGTAGTGCCGGCCGCTGGCCGACAACCCGTTGAAACGAAGAACCTCCGGTGAAAGCCGGGTTTTTATTGTGCCCGGCCAGGTGGCCTAGCCCATGCGCATCGCGGTTCGGGTCTGCTCCTGGGCGTGGTCTTGCTGACCGACCTGCTGTGCCTGCGCAATCTGTTCGGCCTTGGCGATCGACTGCTCCACCGGCGTATTGATTGCCTCGCTGATCGGAACCGACGCCCGCAGGTGTGCCGGATTGCCCGGTGCTCCCTGCACAACGAACAGGCGAGGGCCCGAGCCATCGCTGGGTGGAATGCCCAGGACCACATGATCAACGCGTTCGAGGCCGCTGCTCTTGGCCGTCGCAAGCAGGCTGGCCGTCATGCGCTCACTGGTTTCATCGAAGCTGCGCCCGTGCCTGGCATCCACGGCGGATACACCATCGCGGATCTGCTGGTAGAGCACATGGTCTGGATGGCCTTCCTTCCTGGGATCCAAGCCTGCCTTGTCCAAGGTTGACTCAATGCTCTCCTGCAATGGACTCCTGGGAGAGAAGCCGGGATTGCCGAGAGAGGGCGAGCCCTTGTCGGTTGCATCCTGGGTCAGTTGCTCCCCCGGCCTGAGCGCATTCTGGGCCCGCTGCTCCGCTTCAGCCTCGCGGCGGGCATATGCACCGGCTTCCTCAATACCGCGCAGGTAATTGACCCCGTCGCGCAGCAGGCCAGGTCCGCCGCCGACAAGCATGGTCGCGCCTGCGCGCAACTGATGAACATCACTGCGGTAGTCGGCAATCCGGCGCAGGTCTTCGGGATCTGTGATCCGGGCCTGGGGATTGTCCAGTACAGACTGCACCGGGCCCTTGTCGGTCACGCGATCAAGGAAATGAACCAATCGATGGGAGTCGCCCAACTGGACCGCCACTGCGGCGGACATGACATGGCCGCTTTTCATCCCAGGTGTTCCAAGCGAGGCGATGCGCTGGCCGTGCTCGGCGTTGCGCAGGACCTCCAGTTCCGTGGGCAGCGCATACATCTCGACCTTGCCGTAATGAGGACCGCCCGCGCTGACCAGGTCGCCTGCCATCACATGGTTGGTGAAGGGCGCCGCGTTGGCCGGCTGGCCCTCAGGAAGGCGATACGCCAGCCCGGCAGCAGCGTAAGGATTGAATGCGTCGCCGGGGAGGTTGTAGTGGTGTGCAGTGATCTGGGCGAGCGCGCCGCCCAGCGAGTGGCCGGTGACGTACACCGGACCATACCCATTCTCTTTAGCCAGATCGATCGCCTGCTTGGTGAGTGCGAGGGCATCGCCGAGTTGTGCGTTGACTCTTGACGCCTTGGTAGCCGGTGGCGGAGTTTAGGCTGGCCAACACACGATATTCCGTCCCGGCAATGGTAACAATGGCCTTGGGCGCAGGGAGCGGATCCTTGTAGACATGATCTGAGAGGGCTGCATTTGCTCCAGGATTCATTGGGCTGTTCCTTCAGTCCGTGTGGAGATTTCGATTGGGAAGTAATCCTTTCGCTTATCTTGAGGCATCTTCTCGTACCAAGTCGAAGGCTCGGTAGGCGTCCACTCTGGCGATCCCCCTGAAGTCATGGGGCGCAAGGCGCGATGTACGTAGGTAGTAGCGAGTTTCTCGGTTTCAAGCTTTGTGAATGAAGTCCATGCGGTTGCTTGGATAGGGCGATCATCGATGATGAAGGCGAATGAAGCTTCCACGAGCACGGGCGTCCAAGTGCACGGGCCACGACCGTAATAGTCGGCAACTTCCATACCGTCGTTGAAAACAACACTGCTGAATTCAGTTGCACTGAGGCGCTGCGCCTGAAGCTCAACCTTGTGCTGGTTCGGCTCGTACTGCACCCCCTCCCAATTGTTGACCGGAGGGAGACAGAGTGGGTCTATCTCATACGTGACGAAGACCGAAGGAACGGGGACATCCACGGGTGCATCATGGACCCGAATCACAATCGGCAGCGCATCCTTTGGCGCCGGATTCTCGCGATAGACCGGGTATGAGCGTTCCTTGTTGCAGCCCGGAACGGCCAGTGTGATCGAGGCGATCAACGCAACGTGAGCAAGGGGCGGGAGAACTTTCAGCATGAGCGGTCCATGTCGCTGCAGGATTTTCCTTGATCCTTGGAACATGCGGTCTCATCACGAACGACGGCGCCCCATCCGGGCAAATGCGACAGGTTGCGCAGTGGGTATTGCCCGTTACCCGGACCTCCCTCCCTGCGTACCCGAGCAGCGCGGCCTTGCGGGGTAACGTTCATCGGCGTTCCATTGCTGTGCGATACCTGACTATACGACCCGCTCCAGCCGCGCTCCAAGTCGGTGTCCTGCGGGCCTCCCGTTTGGCGCGCATGGCTTGCGGCAGGGTCCAGCCTCGAGCAGCGCCGTTGAAACATCAATGGTCGAAGGTGCTGCCGGCGGATCGGCAATTGCGCCTGACGTCTCTTGGAGGTGTTCAGCAGGGTGCAGAGCCGAGCATGGGCTCGGCTCTACAGGGACCTGTCAGCCGCGGGCGAGGGCGAGCAATCGCTCGGCGATCCGCTCCAGCGGCACCTGTTCCTCGGCCGCGCCCAGCTTGAACGCGGCACCCGGCATGCCCCAGACCACGCTGGTGGCTTCGTCCTGCACCAACGTCGGCGCGCCGGCCTGGCGCATTTCCAGCAGGCCGCGTGCGCCGTCGTCGCCCATGCCGGTGAGGATGGCGCCGATGGCGTTGCCACCGGCGTTCTGCGCGACCGAACGGAACAGCACGTCCACTGCCGGCTTGTGGCGGTTCACTGCCGGGCCATCGTCGACGCGGCAGCGCCAGCGCGCACCGTCGCGGATGATCCGCAGGTGCTTGCCGCCCGGCGGCAGGTAGGCGTGGCCGGGCAGCACCGCTTCGCCGTCGCTGGCCTCACGTACCGCCATCGCCGAGTGGCGGTCCAGGCGTTCGGCGAAGGCACTGCTGAAGCTGGCCGGCAGGTGCTGGGTCATCACCACGGCGGGCGCGTCGGCAGGCATGCCTTCCAGCACCACGCGCAGCGCTTCGGTGCCGCCCGCCGAGGAACCGATCGCGATCAGCCGGTCGGTGGTGCGGAACTGCGGCGCGGCCGGGCGTATCGCGGGCGCGGCGTCCAGCATGAGCTTCGGCGCGGCAGCGCGCACCAGCGGACGTACCCGCGAGCGCGCCGCCATCTTGACCTTGGCGATGATCTCGTCGGCGTAGCCCTGCAGGCCGCGGGCCACGTCCAACTTCGGCTTGGACACAAAATCCACGGCGCCCAGCGCCAGTGCCTGCAGGGTGGTGTCGGCGCCGCGCTCGGTGAGCGAGGAGATCATCACCACCGGCAACGGGTGCAGGCGCATCAGGTTTTCCAGGAACGCCAGCCCGTCCATGCGCGGCATTTCCACGTCCAAGGTGATCACGTCCGGGGCCAGTCGCTTGATCTTTTCACGGGCCAGCAGCGGGTCGGCGGCGGTGCCGACCACGTCGATGGCGGGATCGCTGGACAGGATCTCGGTGAGCATCTGGCGCACGACGGCAGAGTCGTCGACGATCAGCACCCGGCAGGGGGCGTTGCCGGTAAAGGTCATTCGAACAGCTCCACGCCACCGGTGACCGGCGCCTTGGACAGGCGCGCACGCACCGCCGATTCGGTGGCGGCCACTTCGGCCTCATGCGCATGCGGCAGGCGCTGCACCACCACGCGGCCGGTGTCAGCGAAGAACCAGATCTTGCGCGGATGGATGCCGCACAGGTCCTCGGCGATGATCGGGATGTGCTCGGCCTGCAGGTACTGGCGCACGAACTCGGCGTTGCGGGTGCCCACTGGATTGCTGGTGAAGCCCTTGAGCACGTTGGCGCCGCCGAACACCTTGGCTTCGATGCGCTTGCGGTGGGCGCCCCGCTTGAGCATGTCGTTGATCAGCAGTTCCATCGCATAGCTGCCGTAGCGTGCGGGTGCGCCGTCACCGGCGTTGCCCTCCGGCAGCAGGAAGTGGTTCATGCCGCCGATCTTCAGCACCGGGTCGCGCAGGCACGCCGCCACGCAGGAGCCCAGCGTGGTGGTCAGCGCAGTGGTGTCATCGACCACCAGGTATTGGGTCGGCAGCAGCTTGGCGGCGATGGTCTGGAAGCGCGCATCCTGGTAGCGCATCACATCGTCGGTACGCAGCGAGGCATTCATGCGCCGGCCTTTGCCGCACGGCGGTACAGGGTGCGGCCGCAGGGCTGGATCAGGTCGGCGGCGTGCAGGTAGTTCTCCGAATGGCCGGTGTAGAGCAGGCCGTCATCGGCCAGGTGCTGGACCAGGCGACCGAGGATGGCGCGCTGGGTCGGCTTGTCGAAGTAGATCATCACGTTGCGGCAGAACAGCGCGTCGAACGGGCCGCCGACGTCGTAGCGCGGGGCGAGCAGGTTCAATGGGCGGAACTCGATCAGTTCGCGCAGCGCCGGCAGCACGCGGCACTGGCCCTCGTTGGGGCCGCTGCCGCGCTGGAAGTAGCGGCGGCGCAGGTCCGGATCGAGGCTGGCGACGCGATCGATGTTGTAGACGCCGCGGCCGGCGGTGGCCAGCACCTGGGTATCGACGTCGGTGGCAATGATGCGTACCGGCGGCTTCAACGTGCCGAAGGCCTCGCAGGCGGTGATCGCCATCGAGTAGGGCTCTTCGCCGGTGGACGCCGCGCACGACCACAGCAGCAGTGGGGCGCGGCTGGAGCGCTGTTGGAGTTCCTCGCGCAGCTTGTCGAAGTGATGCGGTTCGCGGAAGAACGAGGTCAGGTTGGTGGTCAGCGCGTTGGTGAACGCCTGCCATTCGTCACCATCTTCCTGCTCCAGATGGTCCAGGTACTGCTGGAAGCTGCGCATGCCCAGCGTGCGCAGGCGGCGCGACAGGCGGCCATAGACCATGTCGCGCTTTGCCGGCGCGAGGGCGATGCCCACGCGCTGGTAGATCAGGTCGCAGACGCGGCGGAAATCGCGGTCGGCGAACTCGAATTCGCGCGGGCCGGTGACGATGGGGGTAGGACTTTGCACGGGGGACGTGTCCATCGGCAGAGGCGGCGGCCGCAGCCGCCGCGGGTGGGTCTCAGAATTCCTGCCAGTCGCTGTCGCTGGCGGCGAAGGTGCTGGCGTTGCTGCTGCGGCGGACCGGAGCGGGCGTGCTGGTCGGCTGCGGGCGTGCCACGGTGGTGATACGGGCCGGCTCCGCGCGCGCGGCCACGGCCTTCACTGCGGCGGACACCTGGTTGTCGAGGCGGAAGATCGCCACGGCGTCAGCCAGCTGGCCGGCCTGGTCCTCCATCGCGCGTGCCGCAGCAGTGGCTTCTTCCACCAACGCAGCATTCTGCTGGGTGGTTTCGTCCATCTGCACCACGGTCTGGTTGACCTGCTCGATGCCCGCCGACTGTTCCTGCGAGGCCGCAGAGATCTCGGCCATGATGTCGGTCACGCGCTGCACCGAGGCGACGATCTCGCCCATGGTCGCGCCGGCCTTGTGTACCAGCGCCGAGCCTTCGGCAACCTTGCCGACCGAGTCGTCGATCAGGCCCTTGATCTCCTTGGCGGCGGCGGCCGAGCGCTGGGCAAGGGTGCGCACTTCGCTGGCGACCACGGCGAAGCCGCGACCCTGTTCACCGGCACGGGCGGCTTCCACTGCGGCATTCAGTGCCAGGATGTTGGTCTGGAAGGCAATGCCGTCGATGACCGAGATGATCTCGGCGATCTTCTTCGACGAGGCTTCGATGGCCGACATGGTGGTGACCACCTGGCCGACCACGTCACCGCCCTGCGAGGCGACACCGTGCGCGCCGATGGCGAGCTGGTTGGCCTGGCGTGCGTGCTCGGCGTTCTGGCGCACGGTGGAGGTCAGTTCCTCCATCGAGGCGGCGGTTTCTTCCAGATTGGCGGCCTGCTGCTCGGTGCGGCGCGACAGGTCGCTGTTGCCGGAGGCGATCTCGCCGGCGGCCAGGGTGATGCTGGAGGCGCTGGCCTGGGTCT
>Ga0209320_10001041_pt1 | contig 14360 bp, 18 predicted proteins | sample Rifsed13ft4_FD_184008 | JGI IMG/M metagenome (GOLD analysis project Ga0209320, IMG submission 184008) | Soil microbial communities from Rifle, Colorado, USA - sediment 13ft 4 (version 2) | ecosystem: Environmental > Terrestrial > Deep subsurface > Rock core/Sediment | place: Rifle, Colorado... | reverse complement strand
CATCAGCTCCATTATAATCATCACCATAAAATTCCATTCCCATTTTGTATCTATTATATTCTCAAAGTTAAATTATTAAACATTTTAAGTAAACTACGTATTTATTTTTTATTTTTATAAAATTAACATTGAGAAATAGAGATAAATCGATAATAATAATGCGTACATTACATTTTTCCTTATTCTTTTTCATCCCAAAAAAATTTTCCTTAAAAGGATTACATTATGTTTAGAAACCTATTACACCACTTCAATTTTAAAACTAATTGATTGTTTTTGAAAAAAAATTTACAAAATTTTTATACCTGTTAAGTGACCTACAGAGATATGCCTAAAGTCAGTTCAAAAGAAGATATCGAAAGAGAATCTAAAAGAGTAATTTCTGCCCTATATGGAAATGTGAGTGATTTTAGAGTCAATGAAACCTTTGCAATGCCTGAAAAAGGACAAAGAGAAGCATGGGATGTTCAAGTTAATTTCATGCTCAATGATCTAAAATACACAGTTGATCTTGAAATCCAGGAAAAGGATGGCCAAGTCACTAATGCGAGATTATTAGATACAAAGACTCCTCTTTAATTTTTTTGTATATGCTTTAATAATTAAGAGGTACCCGAATTATATGAAATATCCTGGTATTCTAAATCATGATATAGCTCGAGTTGGAATAGAAGAGTCTAGGAAATTAAATTTAATTGTAGGCGGAATGGTTACAGACGCAATTAAAACATCTCTTGGACCCCGTGGAATGGAAAAAATTTTCATTGATATTCTTGGCGAAGATACAATTACAAAACATGGTGGAGCATTTTTTAGGAAGATTGATGTTCACCATCCAGTTGCAAAAGCTATCATCGAGGGAGTAAATACTGTTGATACTCATGTGGGCGATGGAACAATATCTGCAGCAATTTTAATTGGGAAGTTACTTCAGAAATCACAAGAATTATTGAAAATGGGAATATCACCAACAATAATTTCTAAAGGTTATGAAAAAAGTTTAGAATTTGCATTAGACATCCTTGATAAAATTAAGAAGGAAGAAAGTATTACAAACAAAAAGATCATGTATCAGCTGGCCAGTTCATGTTCTGCAGGAAAATTAATGACAAGTTTAGTATCTGAGGAGATATCGATTACTAATCTAATTGTAGAAGCAGTTTGCAGTGTCACTAATTTCCAAAAAAAAGAGATAGATGTAGATGATATTAAAATTGAAGAAAAAACAGGAAATGCAAATAACATTCAATTGATTCGGGGGACGATAATTGATAAAACAATTGACAATTCTGCCATGCCAAGAAGTATTGAAAATGCAAAAATTCTTCTACTAAACGAGCCTCTGGAAATAATGCGAACCAAAACAGATGACCAAATTGAAATAAATTCGCCTGAGCAAATGGCACTTTTTTTGAATCAAGAAACTCTAGACATATGTTCAAAGATTAAAAAAATTGTTAATTCTGGAGCTAATGTAGTAATATCCAGAAAAGGAATTAATTCCATCGCACAGGAATATCTGGCAAAAGAAGGGATAATTTCTATTCGAAGAGTAAAAATCAATGATCTTTTGTGGCTTGAAAAATCTACAGGGGCAAAAACGTGTAAAAATTTGGAGGATATTTACAAGGATGAACTTGGTTTTGCAAAGAAAGTATATGAAAAAAATGTCGGAGGTGATAAAATGGTGTTTATAGAAGGTTGTAGTAATCCTAAATCTGTAACTATTTTACTAAGATGTAATTCCAAACGCTATCTTGATGAATTCCATAGGGATACGCTGAATATAATTTATGTTCTACGAAACTTTATTGAGAATTCGTTCATTGTTCGTGGTGGAGGTTCTACTGAAGCAATTATTGCCAATAAAATTATAGACTTAATTTCCACTGTTGAAGGACGAGAACAGATAGTGATTGAGAAATTTGCAGAAGCGCTCGAAGAAATCCCAATAACCCTAGCAAGAAATGTAGGAATGGATCCAATAGATACACTAACTCAGTTAAGATCAAAATATGCAAATTCTCCCAAAGACATACTCAAATGGTATGGAATAGATTCAGATAAAAGAAAGGTTTCAGAAATATTTCCATATGATGTTATTGAAACACTAGTTGTAAAACAACAAATCATTAAAACCGCAGTAGAAGTAACTAATATAATAATTAGAGTCGATGATATATTCATGAAAGACATTATTGATAATACTCATTGTCACATCGATGGTACAGTTCATGCACATCACGATGGTGGAAAAGCCCATAACCATTTTGAACAAGAAGGACTTGAACAAAGACAAATGCATCATTATTACTAAAATTAAAAAGATCAAAAGAAAAGATACAATAACATAAGGTTTAGATTTAAATCAATCTTAGAATTTTGCATGGATACTGAAAAAAATAATTTAATAGTCTATAATAATATTTTTAATTTTATTAATGAATACAGGCCGGATTGGGAGAAATTAGCAGATGGGAATAAAGTTAAAATTAAAACTAACCAACATACAGTAAAATTTGAATTTCTTGAACAAATAAAGAAAAAATTCAATTTTAGAATCACCGAAGTATCATTTTCTGATTATTATGGCATTGTATTTTCAATAGAAATTGAGGAAAGAAATTAATTTAAACATGAAATAAAAATTATTTATCGATATGATCTTAGATATTTCAAAAAATTCTTGGCATTTTATTAACAAAGGAATTTCATGGATTAATTACAACGAATTAAATAAAGCGTTATCAAGTTTTGATAAAGCACTGAGTCTTGAACCCTACAATCTAGTAGCACAATTTCATAAAGGCATAACATTATACAAACTTGAAAGAACCCTAGAATCCATTGAATGTTTTGATAAAGTAATCGAAAGCGATCCAAAAAATATAGATGCTCTTCTTAACAAAGGTCTTGCTTTAGACAAAGAAGGAAGAAACGAAGAAGCCATAAGGTGTTTTGAAAGAATCCTTGAAATTGATTCAAAATATGCAGATGCCATAACCTACAAGGGCTCCAATTTTAGTCAACTTGGAAAACATGAAGAGGCAATTGCTCTCTTTGATAAAGTTCTAGAGGTTAATCAAAAAAATTCTAATGCACTTTATAATAAAAGCATAGTTTTAGGAAGATTAGGAAAAAATAAGGATGCCATATTTTATTTGGATAAAGCCTTAGAAGAAGACTCAAGAATATCTCATGAACTTTATACAGAAGGCGAAAAACTAGCAAAACAAAATAAACATGAAGAAGCGATAAAGTTCTACACTAAGGCCCTTGAAATTAATCCTAAAAATCTTAATGCATTAGTTGCAAAAGGATGGACTCTTGATTTTGCTGGGTTTTCAAATAAAGACATCTTTGTTTTTCTAGATAAGGCTCTAGAAATTGATCCCAATTATGTAGAGGCATTAATGACAAAAGGAATTGTTCTTGATCGTACAGGATTATTCAAAAAAGCCATTGAGTGTTTTGATAGAGTTTTAGAAAATGATCCAAAAAATATTAGAGCCGCTTATAGCAAAGGAGTTGCACTCTTTTCGTTAAAAAAATACGCAGAAGCTAGGTTTTACTGTCAAAACGCTATAGAATTAGAGCCTAAAAATGTAAAGGCATTATGCACTATGGTTTGGGTGCTAGCACATATGAAAAAATATGAAGAAGCGTTATCTTATTGTGATAAAACAATTGATATCAATCCTGCCTATGTTTATGCATTAAGCTACAAAGGAAAGTTACTTCTGGAACTAAAAAAGTATGAAGAGTCTTTGAAGTATTATAATAGAGCATTAGAAATAGAACCTGATAATCAAACTGCCATTTATCATAAAAATAAAGTTCTGTGGCAAATAGAAAAAAAGAAAAAAGGATCGTTTTTAGATAAAATTAAAAAAAATTGAAAATCATGTTGTAATATTTTCTTTAAGTTACTTTCCCATCGGAGTATGACTAGATTTATCTTCCCCATCATGACTTGCTCCGGCAAAGTTTTTCAGATCATTGCCAGATATTATGTCTTCTTCTGGGGGAACATAATCAACTACACCATGTCTTGCTTTGCCTGGATACTTACCTTGGGTAGCATATGCTACACCTACAAATAATGCAAATGAGATTATTGGTGGAATCATAGTATCTAATCCTACTAATTCTTCTGGAATTGCAAAGAAGAAGTATAATCTTGCAGCAGAGCCAACAATTAATGATGCTATTGCTGCTGGCATATTTGCTTTCCTCCAGAATAATCCAAATGTAAGTGGAGCAAAAGCACCAGCAAATACTACATCAAATGCCAATATTAGATAAATTCCTGGTGCTGGCAAAAAGTATCCAAGTGCAGTACCTGCTACCATCATTGGGACAAGAATTATTCTTGTAGCCATGAGGAGCTTACTATCACTCCATGCAGGTTTATTCAACCACCTTCGTCTGATAATTCTTTGAATAAAGTTTCGTGAAACCACACTGGAAATAGCTAACAGCCCTCCACTTGCAGTTGACATTGATGCACCAATTACACCCATTAGAACTGCTGCACCTATTGCAAATGGCATATGTTCAGTTGCCAATAATGGCAACGCCAAGTCAGGTAATGTATCGGCTGGTAAAAAGTACAATGCAACAATCCCCAACATGCTTGTTGGAAGAACTGTAAATAACGTAAGAGCGCCACCCATAAACGCACCACGTTGAGCAGTTTTTGGATCTCGAGCTGCAAATACTCTTTCCATAAAGTCTAAAGCTACAATATCACCCAGTCCCAATGCAAGTATACCTGCCCAATTTAGAAGAGCCCCGTTAGCTATCTCAGTTAGTCCAGTAATATCCAAAAACTCCGGTGGTGCATTATTGTAAATTGTATTCCATTCTACTCCAGAAAATCCACCGGCAAAGAAAATGAAACCTGCCCAGAATGCTCCAATAGCAAGATAAACTTGGAATAAGTTTGTCCATGCAGATGCAAACAAACCTCCTGCAATAGTATATCCCACAACTACTAATGCTGAAATCAATATACCCCAGAAGTAATCTATTCCAAATACAACTTCTAAGATGAATCTGCATGCTGCAAGATTTCCTGAAACAAGAATTGTAAAACTAATAATCATTAAAACTCCAGAAATTCCTTCTGCGCCATTTCCATATCGTCTAAAGTAAAAGTCAGGAAGCGTAAACATAGCCATTTTGTTTAATTTCTTAGCATATGCAATTCCCGTAACCAGTAAGCAAATCCCTAAACCGATTGGGATTACTGCTCCTGCCCAGAAACCAAATTGAAAAACTAATGAAACATTACCTAAGGAAGAGTTACCGTCAACTGCTTGAGCTGCAAGCATTGTACCAACCAATGCTAAAGGAAGGCTTTTTCCGGCAACAATTAACCTACGGCCACTTTTTTGGATCATTTTTGATGAAATAATTCCAACAACAAGGGTAAGTCCAATAAATGCTGCAATTGCAATTCCGAAATCGGAAAATTCTGCCAAGTTCCCCTAAATCGGTATTTAGATTAATTATTTAAGCATTCAATTAAATTCGTACTTTACATCTATAGAAATGATTAGGAATACGCATAGTACACCATTTTGAAGAATAGTGCTATTTTAAGAAATTAGGCTTTTGATACTTGTTAGTTAATAGATTTTTTTCTTCACAGAACTGATATTCTATAAAATAAGATAATTTTTGTAAATTAAAAAATTGAAATTAGGAGACAGAGAAATAAAATAAAATGAAATTCATCTAGATGAAAAATTTATTTCATAAGTTGAAAAATTCATCAGAATAATATTTTTTAATGAAAATTAATGTAAAAACACGAACCAAATAGAATTCTTATTAATTCAAAAATTATTTGTGGTTATGGACATTCAATTTGGTATGGCAGTAGTTGTGATCTTATTGGGGTTCGGTTTAACTCAAATTGAAGATGGAGAAAATGGGTTTCTCTTAGGAGCAGCTTGGGGAACAATTGGCATGGGATGTCTTTGGGTTGCAATCAGAGCTTACAAATCATTCAAAAATCGTTCATAGTTTCTTATTTTCAATTATAGAAAATTATAAACATCTAAAATATTCTTGAATATCATGCCAGGACAAGGTTATTCTACTATTGGACTGAAACCGGAAATTTTAAAAAAATTGCAACATGTTACAGATGAATATTTTCCTGGAATGTTTCTTCCAAGTACCCTAATTATCATGATGAACGAGATTAAGAGAGACTATTATAACGTAAATGCCCATAATTTGAATCTAAATTTAGAAGGACGTTATAATTCGATTACTATTCGTTCAGATGTAAAAGAATGGCTTGAGGAAAACTATAATATTTTTAGAGAAGAGTATGAGAAAAAATATCGAATTAAGAGTTTTGCTCAGTTCTTAAGTTATTTTTTAGTGAATATGTTTCAGTCAAAAGCAGAAGCACAAAATCATATCATTAAATTGAAAGCTTCAGATTTTAAGTGGTTAATTGAAGAATACAAAAAACAACAAGAAATTCAAAAAAATAAAACTGATAATCAAACATTTGATCAATTTGCAGATGATTTTCTACGAGAATTGTTAAACAGAGTTAATGAAGCAAAAAAAATTCTAACAACATAATCTATTTTTTCGGAGAATTTACAAACAGAATAGTTAGAGGGGATTACCGATCTAAAATAATTGGTATAACCTTGCTAATGATACTGTTTTTGCAGGATCTACAGAGACTAGTTCACCATTAACTTTTACCTTAAAAGTTTCAGGATCAATGTCAATTTTTGGAGTTAGATTATTGAAAACCATATCTTCTTTGCTAATTTTTCTACAGTTCTTTACTGGCAACAATTTCTTTTTTATATTTAGCTTTGTTGCTAAACCATTATCTATTGCAGCTTTTGACGTGAATGTAACAGATGTATTTTGTTTTGCAGTTCCCATTGCACCAAACATAGGACGGTAATAGACGGGCTCAGGTGTTGGAATAGATGCATTAGGATCTCCCATAAGCGAATATGCAATAAATCCACCTTTGATAATGAGTTTTGGTTTTATTCCAAAAAATTGTGGTGTCCATAAAACAATATCTGCAATCTTCCCAGGCTCTAAGGAACCAACATACTCTGAAATGCCATGAGTAATAGCGGGATTAATAGTCAACTTGGCTAGATATCGCTTTACTCTAAGATTGTCATTTTCACCGTTTTCCTCTTCTAATCGACCTACCATCTTTTTCATTTTATCCGCGGTTTGCCATGCTCTTGTAGCAACCTCGCCAACCCTTCCCATTGCCTGGCTATCAGATGAATACATGCTCAAAATTCCCTTATCATGGAATACGTCTTCAGCAGCTATAGTTTCAGCCCTAATTCTTGATTCAGCAAAAGCCACATCCTCAGGAACTGATGAATTAAGATGGTGGCAAACCATCATCATATCCAAATGTTCATCAATTGTGTTAACAGTAAATGGTCTTGTTGGATTGGTAGATGATGGTAGAACATTTTTTTCTCCAGCTATTTTCATAATGTCAGGCGCATGTCCTCCTCCTGCTCCTTCAGTATGATATGTGTGAATTGTTCTTCCCGCTATCGCATCTATTGTATCATCAACAAATCCACATTCGTTTAATGTATCAGTGTGAATTGCAACTTGGGTGTCTGTTTTGTCTGCAACTCGTAAAGCAGAGTCAATTGTTGCGGGAGTAGTTCCCCAATCTTCATGTAATTTTAGTCCAAGTGCACCTTCTTGAATTTGTTCCATCAGAGCTGGTTCTTGTGAATCATTTCCTTTTGCAAGAAATCCAAAGTTTAAAGGTAATTCTTCGACTGCTTCAATCATTCTATGTATGTTCCATGGTCCGGGAGTACATGAAGTAGCTTTGGTACCTTCTGCAGGTCCTGTACCACCTCCTATCATAGTTGTTGTTCCGTTACAAATTGCTTCCATAGCTTGTTGTGGAGAAACAAAATGAATGTGCGTATCAATTGTTCCAGGAGTACAAATACAATGTTCCCCAGAAATTATTTCAGTATTTGATGAAATTACCATGTCAATGTCATCCATCACGTTTGGATTTCCAGCGTTGCCAACAGCAACAATTAATCCATCTTTAATACCAATGTCAGCTTTGATTATTCCCAAAATTGGATCTAAAACAATTGCATTAGTAATTACAAGATCAGGTGAATCTTTGCTTAATACACCACTTGCTTGACCACATCCGTCTCGTGCACTTTTTCCACCACCAAATACAACTTCATCACCATATTTGAGTAAGTCTTTTTCAATTTCAATTATTAATTCAGTATCTGCAAGTCTAATTTTATCCCCAATTGTGGGGCCAAAAAGTGCTGCGTATCTTTTTCTAGGAATGGTTAATGTCATTCAAGCACCTCGAAATCCTTTTTCTTTTGCTTTTTTCATCGCATCATGTTTTTTAGCCCCTAATTCGCCATTTACAAGGCCACTAAACCCGAAAACAATTTTTTTCCCACCATATTCTGTAATTTCTACCTCCTTAGAATCTCCAGGTTCAAATCGAATTGAAGTACCTGCAGGAATATTGAGATGAAATCCATAAGCCTGTTCTCTTGGAAAATCTAACGCTTTGTTTACTTCGAAAAAGTGTGTATGAGACCCAACTTGAATTGGCCTATCCCCAGAATTACTTACTTTAATTTTTCTTGTCTCTCGATTTTTGTTAGCTATTATCGGATCATCTGCAAGAATGTATTCACCTGGTATCATTTTTACAACACTATCGGATCATGAATTGTTACAAGCTTTGTTCCATCATCAAAAGTAGCTTCGACTTGAACTGTATGTATTAATTCTGGCACACTAGGTAAAACATCATTTTTTGATAATACTTTTCTCCCTGAACTCATTAGCTCTGAAACAGTTTTTCCATCACGAGCTCCCTCAATCACAAAATCAGCTATTAATGCCATAGATTCAGGATAATTTAGTTTCAATCCTCGATCTTTTCTTCTACGTGCAATTTGAGCTGCTAAAAAAATGTACATCTTGTCAATTTCACGTGGAGTAAGCATCATTTTAATAATCTAAATAAACTGTCAGAAGTAGCGACTAAAAAGTATTAACCTGATCGTGTTTATCTAATAACATGATAGCGATCTCATCTGTTATTGGCAACATTTTTCAAGATAAAGAATTAGCAGTTAAATTTGAAAAGCTACAAAAAACTATGGTCTGTGAAGTTTTAAGATTTACCCGATCAGAATTAGATAAAACAAGATTTCGAAAACAAACTGAAAAAGGAACTGACATAGGTTGTATACTTGATTCAGAACATAAACTGCACAACGGAGATGTATTGTATTCAAAGCCTGAAAAATTCATCGTAATTGTACAGATTCCTGAAAAAGTTATTTCAATTAAAATTAAGAAAATTAAGACAAATTCTGAGGAAATTCTAGTTAAATTAGGTCATATTATTGGCAATAGGCATAGACCCATTCAAATTGATGAAAATGGCCAAATATTCTTCCCTATACTTTCAGATTCAGAATTAGATACTTTCAAAAAATTGTTTTCAGAAATAATAGACTATTTAGAGATGAAAGTTGAGCAACGAATTTTCGAACCAAAATATGGAATGGATGTACATGAGCACGGATAAAGAATTTCAAATAATGCAACTTTCTGATTCATTTTTCCCGTCAGGAATGTTTAGTATGTCAGGTGGCTTAGAATCTCTATTCAAACACAATATTGTCACCAATGGGGATCAAATCTATGAATTCATCATTGAGCAAATTGAGTTTCAATTGATTCCTTGTGATTGTAGTATTCTTTCAAAAACCATGGACGCAGTTAAAAATAATGATTTATCTCAGATCTTGAGTATTGACAACAAATTCTATTCAATGAAGCTTACAAAGAACGTAAGAAATTCTCTGGTAAGATCGGGTAAACAAGTTTTCAATTGTTTAATGCATATAGTTAATGATACTAATCATAAAAATCATTTATTAAAACAATTTAAAAGTAAAATTGAAAAAAATGAAACTCCTTGCACCTATCCTGTTGCTATGGGGATTTATTCACAATGTTTAGGCATATCGTTGCGAAGTGCGATGAAAATATTGTTATACTCTTTTTGTTCAAGTATAGTTAGTGCTGCAATTCGTTTAGGGATAATTCAACATTTAGATGCTCAAAAAATTTTAGTGTTACTTGCAGAACCAGTTAATACTTTTGTAACAAATAAAATTAAAGAAAAAACCCCAACAGATATTTGGCAACTAACTCCTTTCACCGAAATTCATCAAATGTACCATGAACATAATGAATCTAGAATGTTTATTACTTGATTTGATTAGGTTTTGAATAATGTGCTCAAATAAATTAAAAATTCCAAAGTTGGGGATTGGAGGACCAGTGGGATCTGGTAAGACTAAACTCATTGAAATGCTTGTACCAATTTTAAAAAGAAAAAATATTAGATGTTGTATTATTTCTAACGACGTTATATCAAAAGAAGATGCACAACGTATGCAACGAACTCTTTCAACAGAGTTAAAACTAATGCCAGAAGATATGATTATCGGGGTTGCTACTGGAGGGTGCCCTCACACTGCAATACGAGAAGATCCCTCAATGAATTTGGCAGTAATTGAGGAAATAGAGAAAAAAGATCCTACTTTAGATCTTATCATTATAGAGAGTGGAGGAGATAATATCATGACCACTTTTAGTCCAGCTTTGGCTGATTATTTCATCTACATAGTTGATGTCTCGGGCGGAGACAAATACCCTCGAAAAGGAGGTTTAGGAATAGAAAGTTGCGATCTCTTAGTCATTAACAAGATTGATCTTGCTCCTCATGTTGGAGCAGATCTGGACATTATGGAAAATGATGCGAAAAAAATCAGAAAAAATAAACCATTCCTTTTTGTGAATTGTAAAAACGGTAACGGTGTAGAAAAAATAGCAGAACAAGTTGTTAATGATTTGTTATTTGATAAAGAATATCTCAAGAATCAGATTGATCAAGTGATTAAAGAAAAGGTGAAGGTATAATTCAGATCGATAAAAAAAAGCGAAAACAAATTTTTGGGATGGAAGGGTTAGCTCAATTAGAGATAGAAGGAGGAAAAGATTGTAAAACTGTTATCAAAAATTTAATTGTTAAACCCCCTTTATTGATTCAAAAAGCAATGTATCCTGATGCAAACAATCCAAGTACTGCACATATTTACATAATGTCATCTGCATGTGGAATACTTCAGGGAGATAGATTAAAGATTGACATTAAAGCATCACAAAGTTCTAATGGATATATTACAACTCAATCTGCAACAAAAATTTACAAAACTGAAAACCAGGCACCGTCTCAACTAATCAATATTTTAGTAGAAAAAGGTAGTTATCTAGAATTCATCCCAAAACAAATTATTCCTCATAAATCAGCTGAATTTTATCAAAAAGTAAATATCAAAATTGATCAAAGTTCAACATTAGTTTATTCTGAAAATATTTCTTGTGGTAGAATTGCTCACGGAGAAGAATTTGATTTTAATTCATTAATTTTTAGAACTAATGCATTTAATGAAAAAAATGAAATTCTTTTTTCTGATGCAATTAATATAGAGCCTAAAAAAAGAAAGGCTGTCTTTGAAAATCTTTATGGTAAAAAGAAAATTTTCTCTACCATCTACATTGTTTCAAAAGTACTTGATAATGAGGATTTAGATAATGAGATTAATTCACTTCTTCAAAGTATTCAGATTACTGGAGGGGCATCCCAATTACCAAATAATGCAGGTATTTTGATTAGAATACTTTCAGACTCTATTGATGAGATTGAAAAAACTACTATTAAGATAACAAATATCATAAAATCGAAAAAATCAAGTATCGTTGAAGTTACAAAATAACAATGGTCCGAATCAAAATACTATAACGAAATACAAATAATTCTAATCTTAATATAATATAGTTTTATGATAGTTTTAATTTCTCAAAAAATGATTCGTTTGAAAATATAGTTCTGGGAGAGAATAATTATGGTTTAGGAGGATTAAATTTCTCGGATAGTTGTTCTTCATTAGTTTCTTCTATTACTCCACCTTCTTGTTCAATTTCTTCTCCATCTTGTGAATCTTCTGAGCCTTCAAAACCAACATAGAAAATTAAATTGATAATAACAAAAACAACTAGAATTATTATTAATCTCGTTTTCATAGGTAATTTTTTTTTCTCAGATGGAGAATTGGGCTTCATGTTAAGATATTAGAACAACATCTATTTTTCTTTACCTAATTTACTCTAAAGTTATCTTCAAAAGTATCAATACACCAGCAAGCTCTGCAATTGTAACACCTAACATGTATGGGAACACTTCATGAGAAAATATCTGATCCATTGAAAAGTATGCAAAAGAACCAATGATATTATGTAAAAACAACATTCCTGCAAAAATAATCATACCTAATGGAAGCTGGGCTTTTGTTTTGGAATACATTTTTCCAAAACACCACATCAAGATTCCAAGTACAACCATATTAGCAATTGAGACACCTGATAAAATTGCACTAGTTGGTTCCAATTAGATGCATTCACCCCCACTATGCTTATGTACTTTTTTCCAATTTTTGAACAAGTTAATTAAAAGTCTCATTTTTTATTTCTAGGAAGCTAAAATATCAAAATAATAGAATTTTTAGAATCGATTACTCATACATTTAGTTATTTTACTCTAGCAAGAAGCGCAGAGTAAAGAAATGGTAAGATTGTAGTTATTTCTGCGTGTATCGTAGTTTGTTTTGCATTCTGAGTAACCTTACCCCATGAGATTGCTTCTCTGACAAGAGCTCCACTCAAACTTCCGTCAAATTCCTGCGCGGTAGTAATGTATACAGCATAGTCAAGGCCATCTCGATATTGATTCCACCATAGGGTATGATGTTTTGATATTCCACCACCCAGCATAAGAGAGCCAGATTTTTTTGCTTTAAAAATAAGTGAGGATAAGAGATCACTATCAGCTATTACATTAAGTTTGAAATCACTGTGTTTTTGTGTAAATAACCAGATTTGACTACCTACTGCACCGTCTACTATTCCTGGTACTATTACTGGGATATTGTTCTTGTATGCCCAATACAAGAATGAGCCCTCTCCAAGATTTTCGCCAATCATTCTTGTAATATCTGCTGTAGACATTTCTTTTCTACCAGATTTGTAAGCTTCCTCTAAGAACATCTGCATCTTTTCTTCAATTATTGGCCCGTAACTTTCCATAGGAACAAGCACGTTACCCAATCTGTGAATGTGCTTTTCTAAAAGTTCCGCATCATCTAGAGTAAATGATCCCTCCAGATAATTTGAAAAATACCTTGCTATATCATGATCTAGAGCACCGCATGTAGTAATGACAACATCAAACATTTTGTTCCTAAGCATATCAGCAATTATTCCTCGAAGGCCAGTAGATGTAATTGCTGCAACAAATGAAAGAAACTTTAGACAGTCTTTATCGTTTATCATTGTTGAGAGAATTTCAAGGCCGTCTGCAAGATTCCTTGATTCAAAACCGCCTGATGTTGATAGCTGCTTAAAGATATTTTGAAGGTCATCACCATTTTTTATTGAAATATCTTTTACTACTCTGTGATCTTCCATCCTGTTCTAATTTGATTCGTAGTATAAATTTCTTGAAATTTCATTTTTACTCTAGAAAGATTTTATATACCTTTCAGGTTGCTCGATGTCATGCTCGACCTGGTTCCAAAAAAAATGTTCTTCACAAAAGGCAAAGGAGTGCATCAAGATCAGCTTACAAGTTTTGAATATGCATTACGAGATGCTGGAATTCCAAACACGAATTTGGTGCTAGTTTCAAGTATACTTCCACCCGGTGCAGAAATAATTTCGCGTAAGGAAGGGTTGGAGCTGATACGTCCAGGTAGCGTTCAATTCGTAATCTATGCACGTCAACAATCCAATGAACCACACAGATTGATGGCGGCCTCAGTAGGATTGGCAGAACCAACGAGCAGGAAAAGGTGGGGATATCTAGCAGAATATCACTCTTTTGGAGAAACCGAAAAAGAAGCTGGCGATTATGCCGAAGACATTGCAGCTCAGATGTTAGCCTCGTCTCTAGGAATACCATTTGATGTAGATAAGAATTGGGATGAAAAAAGACACCAATGGAAAGTGTCTAAGCAGATATACAGAACTAGAAACATAACTCAGAGCGCAGTGGGGGATCTGAAAGAAAGATGGACTACTGTTTTTGCTGCAGCAGTCTTGATTCTCTGAATCATTTCAAGAAACAATAATAGACAGAATATTCTATGGTTGATCTAGTTTCTTTTTGTTAAAATAAGTTTCAGATAGAT
>Ga0209320_10001036_pt1 | contig 14414 bp, 14 predicted proteins | sample Rifsed13ft4_FD_184008 | JGI IMG/M metagenome (GOLD analysis project Ga0209320, IMG submission 184008) | Soil microbial communities from Rifle, Colorado, USA - sediment 13ft 4 (version 2) | ecosystem: Environmental > Terrestrial > Deep subsurface > Rock core/Sediment | place: Rifle, Colorado... | reverse complement strand
GTCCTTGAGCGCGATGGGCACACCGTGGAGCGGCCCCACGCGATGACCGGCGCGGATCGCCCGGTCGGCGCCCTCAGCGGCCAGACGCGCATCGGCCTCGTAGATGGCGATGAACGCGTGCAGGGCGGGGTCCCGGCGGCGAATCCGCCCGAGCAGCGCCTCGACGGCGTCCACGGGCGAGAGCGTGCGCGCGCCGAACGCGCGGGACAGCTCGGCGACGGCGGCCCACACGGGATCGATCCGGGTCATGTAATGACTCCTCTGCGCGGAAGAAGTGAAGACCTGCTCGGGCCGGGCCGCTCCAACGGGATATTGGGCTTCACCTGGCCTGCCGCTGCGGAACCAGCCGGATTTCGACTTTGCACCCTACTGCCTTGGCGTATTTCTTCAGCGAGGTGAGCGAAGGCGCATGCTTGCCAGCTGATTCGAGACGTGACACCGTGCTTTTCGTAGTACCCATGCGCGAAGCCACTGTTTCCTGCGTGAGACCAGCGCGAGCGCGTGCGGCGAGCATTTCGTTCGCGACAGCATACTCTACTGCTCGCGCGTGATATGCGGCCTGGAAACCCCGTCGCTTGCGCGCCTTCTTGAGGAAAGCATCGTGATCGTGTCGAATGGGTTTGTACTTGATCTCAGCCATGGAGTACCTCTCTCATGCGTTTGCGGAAGAGACCGCCTCCGAACGCACGCAAATGCGGAAGCCGAAGATTCGGGCCGTAATCCGCAAGAATGTCAGAGGGCCACGACTCGGTCTCAGCGAGTACTCTGGGATGGAAGTATTCGATGGAGTACGGCACACCGCGATGTTCTCATACTTGAGAACACCTATCAACCCTGCAACTTTGAAGCCCAACGGTCGGCATCAGCCGCGGCGCGCTCTTTGCGCCGACGGCTGGATGCCGTTGTTGGGTGGCCGATCAGGCCGGAGTGCACAGTGGAGCCAGCTCGGAGATCTCGGCCGCCTTTGAACCCCGCATGGCATGCCAGAGATCCCAGTCCAGCTGCAATCCGAGCCAGAACGCCGCCGACATTCCGAGGACGTGCGCGACTCGAAGAGCCGTATCCGGTGTCATCGCTCGCTTCCCGCGGATGATCTCGTTTAGCCGGGGAAATGAAACGCCCAGCCGATGCGCCAACTCCGACTGCGTAACACCGAGAGGCTTGAGGAACTCTTCAAGCAACATCTCGCCGGGGTGCGTGGGCGGCCGATGACGAGGCAGCCGGCGACCAATGATCTCCGCCGAGCGGACTCGGCGTCCCGCGGTGGCGCGCCTCTTAGTGGTAATCCGTGACCTCGGCCTCGTAGGCATCTCCAGCCTCCCATCGGAAACATAGGCGATACTGATCGTTGATCCTGATGCTACGCTGTCCGCTCCGCTTGGCGCGCAGCCGTTCAAGACGATTCCCCGGGGGAGCAGCGAGCTCGAGGAGATCTCTCACGCGATTCACCTGATCGAGCTTCCTCCGGGCGACCGGCCACAAGTCGCGCGGGCACGTCCGTCGGGCTGCGGCGGTATCGGCGCCATCAAAGATGTCCTGTGTGCCGCGGTCCCGGAACGACCGTATCACAGGCTACATTATAACGGCCCCCGGTATAGCACGCAATATCTGCCGGGGTCTGCCCAACGCTCACGCTCAGCGGCCGGGTGCGAGCAACGCGAGCACTTGGTCCGTTGGAGCGTGAAGTTGGGCAGAACGATATCACTCAAGTACCTGGTTCGCTCGCGCCAGCACTGAGGAGGGGATGGTGAGGCTGAGTGCTTTGGCGGTTTTCAGGTTGATGACGAGCTCAAACTTGATGGGCTGCTCGATCGGCAGATCGGCGGGATTGGCACCCTTGAGTATTTTCGCGACGTAGCTAGCTGAGCGCCGGTAGTTGTCGGCAAGGTCCGCCCCATAGCTCATGAGGCCACCAGCCTCGACGTGCTCTCGCTGCGAAAACATTGTCGGCAGACGTCGATTCGCGGCCAACTCGGCGATTCGGGCGCGATGGAGCCAGAACGTTATGTCACCCAGTACGAGGACTGCCTCGGCCCGCTCTCTGGTCATCGCCGAGAAGGCACGCTCATAATCGCTCAGGCCTTGCGCCTGAAGGCGCCGAATCTGCAGGCCGAGTACCCGGGCCGCGACGTCTACTTCATTCAACATGCTCGGGTGCACTTGGTGAGTCGGATTCGAAAGCACGGCCACTCGGGTAATCGTCGGGAGCGCTTGCTTGAGCAACTCCGAGCGTTTGCCGGTCAGCTCGGGATTGATGATAGATAGGCCTGTGACGTTTCCGCCGGGCCGCGCGAAGCTGGCGACCAGCCCGCTGCCAACGGGATCGCTGTGGTTCGGCATGACGATCGGGATAGTCGTTGTGGCGCGCCGTGCGGCATGAACAGGTTGGGTGGCCGCCGCCACAATCACGTCTACCTTCACAGTGACCAGATCGGCCGCGAGCGCGGGGAGCCGTTCTTCGCGCCCCTCGGCGTATCGGCGCTCGACCACAATATTCTGTCCCTCCACGTATCCGAACTCTCGCAACCCCTCGAGAAGCGCTTCCCACAGCCGCTCGCCCCCCGGCGTGTCCGACCTGGCGCCACCGAGGAAACCGAGCCGGTATACCTTCCCCGCTTGCTGGGCCGAGGCGAGCAGCGGCGTAGCGATGATAAGGAGCGTCAGAACGATCGCGAGTGCGGGAATTGTCGGTCTCACGCCACTGGCTGAGTCGTCATCGACGCCGGTCCTCTCTGTCTGCCCAACGTGAATTGGACGGAACCATCTAGAAACGGTGACGCAGCGCGCTGCGCAGCAGAGCAAACCCACGCGTCATGGCTTTGGGCAAGGATATCAGTCTAGAAGATTGGCCGCTTGCCTTCGCGCAGCGCGTAGATGGGGCCCTTGCTATGTGGAACCGTCGAGTTCGACCGGCGGCGGCGGGGCGGCGGAACGTCGGGCGGGTCACGCGGAGGAGATGCCGTTGGCCAGCCGCGCGACGAAGCCGAAGCCGCCCTGCAGGTCCTGGAGCTGATCCAGGGCCCCGCAGGACGGTCATGGAAATGGTGGACGCAATCGCAACCAATTCGAACCCTCGCCGAGCTTCCACTTGGATTCCCTCTTGTCGATACCGCGCCATCTCTTGTCTACCTACAAATCGCTGAAAAAGTGAGCGGATTGCACCGCCTCGGGATGTCCGCGTGCGCGATCGCGCGGGTGCTCAAGGTTTCCGACAAGACCGTGACCAGGGCCCTCCGGCGTGGCAGCGTTCGCTTACAAGAAGGGCTCTGAACTATGCGCGTGGGTGTCGCCTGCAGGGTGATACGTCAGGTTTGCATCGCCGATTGGGGGTGGATACCCGCCCATTGTTGGGCGGAAGCCGAGCTTTCCCTGCGCTTTCCGAGATGGACCGACTCCCCGCCCCTGCCGAGGCCTTGAACGGGCAGACCTCCTCAACTGGTCGGCTCGTTCTCCCTCTCCAACACGTTCGACGGCCTCCGTCTCTCGCAGCCGCGTCACGCTCCGGGCACCGGGAGGCCCTCGCGCACGGCCAGCTCGAGGACGACGTTCACCGTGCGGCCGAAGGGCGTGTAGAGCGCGCCGGGGTCGGCAAGGTCGACGATCGCCTCCTTCAGGCCCTGGCTGTCGGTGGCGCCGGGCACGTCGCACGTGCTGAGGACGGCCACGCCGTCCAGGCGATGTGTGCACCCGCCGCCGACGAGCTCCGGCCATCCGCGCAGCCCCGGATAGTCGGGGCCGCCGGCGACCTTGACGCGAGGCTCCACCGCGTCAAGCACGTGGATGATGCGCGTCGACTCCCCGGGGCGCGCGATCTCGATCCCCGCTCGGCTCAGGCGGGCATCCTCCAGGAGATGGCCGGCGAGCGCCGCGCGGTCGAGGCTCAACACACCGTCGCGGAGGGCAGTGGCGGTGCCGGAGCGGACGTCCGTGACTCGGAAGCTTCCAATCTCGAGGCGCATGGACGCGATATTAACGCACTTGGCGTCAGCACGCGCGCCCGGGCACGGACAGACGGGCGCTCGGCCGATCGAGCATTGCGCCCCGGCCAATGGCGGGGCCCGCGTTCAGTCTCTAGCGGCTGCTGGCGGACGCGTGACGACGCGTGGGACGCGCGACAGGATGCACTCGGGCACCGTCACGTGCTCCAGACAGCGCTGGCAGTAGAAGTCCAGCTCAATGCCACCGCGGTACCCCTGGAACTGCAGCGGGCGCCCGCACCAAGCGTGACAGATGCTGCCGTCCGGGGCCCGATACACCGTGGCGAGCGGAGGCGCCGCCTCCGATTTGCTGGTGACCGTCGCGACCATACCGTGTCCTCCCCCTGCCGCCCTACCTTTACTTCAGCTGCGCCACGGCGCTCGTGGCCTTCCGCGCAGCCAAGGACGTATTCCCCGCCTTGCACGCGGCCTCGGCTTCCTGCACGTCCTGACTTCCCCGGGCTACCCCTGATCCTGCCGGGCTCCCGCCATCACCCGTGTGACGTCGACGTCCTCGGGCTTGACCGGTGCCATTCGCTGCCCTCTGTCGCCGCTCCACCGTTCAGCCTGCTCCCGCCCACTGCCTCAAGAGGCAGATAGCAAGGGAGATGCCATAGGAGACAGCCACGAGTTCAATAACTTGGAAGCGCTCCCTCGCCCACGGCCGGGTCAGTGCCGGCAGAACTGAGGCGCCTCCTCCACACTTCCTGGCAGGCGGGTCGAACTCTACGACGAGGACATCACGGCGCCGCGCAGCCGCTCCCCAAGATGATCACCGAGGTGAGGAGCAGGAGGGCCGAAACCATACCGCGAGAGCCGGCGCCTCACCGCCGGACCACGTAGCCGACGCACTCGCGGTCCCACGTAGTCGCGTTGACGCCAGCCTCTCGCAGAGCCGTCTTCTGGACCTTGCCGGTGGGAGTCTTGGGAAGCTCGCCGGCCACGATCTCGACGAAGCGGGGCACCGCGAAGTGCGGCATCCGTGGCGTGCACCAGTCGAGCAGGGCGACCGGGTCGACCGTCGCCCCGGGCGCCGCCACGACGCACGCCTTGACCTCGTCCTCGCCGCCCGCGCCCGCCACCCGGATCCCCATCACGGCCGACTCCGCCACCGCGGGGTGGGCATTGAGCACCTGCTCGATCTCGAAGGCCGAGATGTTCTCGCCACGCCGGCGGATGCAGTCCTTGAGCCGGTCGATGTAGTGCAATCGGCCCCGCTCGTCGAGGCGCCCGGCGTCGCCGGTGTGAAACCAGAGGTTGCGCCAGGCCTCGACCGTCTTGTCGGGCATGCGGAAGTAGCCGGCCATGAAGCAGCCGGGCACCTTCGGCCTCACCACGATCTCGCCGGTCTCGCCTGCGGGGACCAGCTCGTCGGTCTCCGGATCCGCGATGGCGACGTCGAACCACTCGGCAAGTGGATATCCGGCGCAGCCGGGGATGAGCGGGTCTCCCGGCCGCCCGTATGCCGGAATGTTGCACTCCGTCATGCCGAACCCCTGCAGAAACGGCACCCCGAACCGCTCCTGGAACGCCGCGCCCCACTCGCGGGCGATGGGGATCGCCATCATCGCGCGCAGGCGGTGGTCGCGATCGCGGTCGGTTGCCGGCTGGCGGAAGATGAACTCCGGAATGACGCCGAGTCCGTTGGTGACCGTCGCCCCGGAGTCCCGGATCTCGGCCAGCCAGGTCGTCGCGCGGAAGCGCTCGGCCACCACCGCCGCCGTCCCCGCGATGAGGGTGCCCAGGAGCTGCATGAGAAGAGCGTTGGCGTGGAAGAGGGGCATGCAGATGTAGTAACGGTCCTCCGCGGTGAGGGCGAGGGCCTCGGCCGTGCCGAGTCCGAAGAGATAGCAGTGTCCGTGCGGCATGAGCACGCCCTTCGCGGGACCGGTGGTGCCCGACGTGTACATGATCATCGCGGTGTCCCCGGGAGCCGGCGAGACGAGAGCCAGATCGTCCGGCGCCTGCAGGAAGGCCATCTCCTGGAACATGAGCCGCTGCGCGCCGCTCAGGCACGGCGGCGTCGCCGTGGCCGGATCGCCCACCATGACGACGGTCCCGGGCGACACCGGACCGGCCGCGACGTCGCGCAGGTTCTCGGCGAGCCGGTCCTCGACGATCACGACGCGCGGCTCGGCGTTGTGGAGCTGGTGCTGAAGGAAGGCGCCGCGGAGTCCGGTGTTGAGCGGCACCCACACGGCGCCGAGCTTCACTGCGGCGAACAGCAAGCCGATCGCCTCGGCCCGGTTGCCGATCAGCCCGAGCACCCGATCGCCCGCCCGAATACCCAGCGCAGCGAGCGAGCCGGCCAGCCCGTCGGTCCAGGCGTCGAGCGCGCCGAACGTGAAGGCCTGGCCGTCCTCGAAGCGCAGGAAGGGCCGGCTGCCGTGATCGGCCGCCTGACGGCGGAGCAGATGCACCAAGGTCCATTCGCGCCACGGTGCTCGAGCCATCATTCACGCCCGCTCGATCACCGGTTGGCCCGAGCGAGGACCGCGTGCAGGAGCACGTTCACGCCGGGCACCGTCGTGTCGCGGTCGGCGTGCTCGGCCTCGTTGTGCGAGATGCCGTCCCGGCAGGGCGTGAAGATCATGGCCGTGGGCGCGATCCGCGACATGTAATAGGCGTCGTGCCCGGCCTGGCTCAGGAGGTCGCGGTGCGGAACGCCGAGCCGTTCCGCGGCCTCGCGGATGAGCCGGATGCATCCGGAATCGAAGCGCTCGCTTCCGAACTGCCACTCGCCCGCGACGCGCATCTCGACGTTCGCGCGCTTCGCACAGTCCGGGATGGCCGCCTTGACCTCCCCCCACATGCGATCCGCCATCTCCGTGTCGGCATGGCGGACATCGCACGTGAGCTGCGCGTACTCGGCGAGGATGCCGGCCTTGTTCGGCCACGCGACGAGGCGGGGTACCGTGGCCTTGCCCTCCGTCGAGTGGTACTTCCAGCCGACGTCGTTCACCGCGACCGCGAGCATCGCCGCCCCGATGAGCGCGTTGCGCCGCCGGTCCATCGGGGTGGGCCCCGCGTGCGCGGTCTCGCCGTGGACGTCGACGTGCATGCCGCGCACGGCGTAGCCGCCGGTGACGATCCCGACCGGCACGGCGTCCCGGTCGAGCAGGGGCCCCTGCTCGATGTGGAGCTCGAAGTAGGCATCGATGCCGCGGCGGCCCACCTCGGTCTTGCCGGCGTAGCCGATGCGCTCGAGCTCGCTGCCGAAGCGCTTGCCGTCGTCGTCCAGGAGCGCGAGCACCCAGTCCACGTCGAACACGCCGGCGAACGCGCCCGAGGCCACCATCGGCGGCGTGAAGCGCGCGCCTTCCTCGTTGGTCCAGCAGACCAGCTCGAGCGGACGGCGGGTCCGGATGCGCCGCTCGTCCAGCGTGCGCAGGATCTCCAGCCCGGCGAGGACGCCGACGATGCCGTCGTACTTCCCGCCCGCCATCTGCGTGTCCAGGTGGCTGCCGATGAGGACGGGCGGCAGGTGGTCGTCCGTCCCCGGGCGGCGCGCGAAGATGTTGCCGACGCGGTCAACGGCGACGGTGCAACCCGTTTCGGTGCACCACACGACGAAGAGATCGCGCATCTCCTTGTCGGCGTCCGTCAGCGCGAGCCGGCGCAGGCCGCCGGCCTTGCCGGGACCGATCTCGCCGGAGCGCATCACCGTGCTCCAGAATCGCGCGGCATCGATGCCCAGGGTCGGGTCCAGCGTCATGGTGGTCATGATATCCGAGGGCGTCGAGGTGAGCCCAGCCTACCTGCGGCCCGGTCTCGGTCACCGCCGATCGCGGCGCTCACTGCTGGTCGCCGTACAGCCGCCAGCCTCCCTGCTCGCGCCGAGCCACCTCTGGCTCGTGCTTCCAGGAGAGCACGGGCATCCACGTGCCAAGCCCCCGTATGCGTCCCGAGACCTCGCTCGTGGAGTAGACCCACGCTTGTTCTCCCGCCGTCCGCACTTCGTCAATGCGCACCTGCGCACGGACCTTGTCGTAGAGGGCGAACATCACACGAAGCTGATCACCCATGGCTGCCTTCGTGAGCGAGTCATCTCGATACTGGTTGGAGATGTGGCTCAGCATGCCTGCCCGGTCCATGGCTTGAAAGCGTTCAATCGCGACCGTCAGCGCCAGCTGGAGCTCAAGGACTACGTTGCCCGAAGCGGGAGCTCCAGGCAGAGCTTTCCCCGGATTCTGCGCCTCGGAGGCGAGCGGCCCAGCCAGGACGACGAGGAGGGTGAGCAGGCGCACGACGGCGCCGGCCGTTCCGGATCTGTTCTTGCGCATTTGTCCTCCAGGCGGGTGGGCATTCTCTCGGACATCAACCGGTCTAGGCAGGGCCCAGCACCCGTGTCAAAGAGGCCACCGGCCGGGGAATCCTGGCGATCGGATAGCCGATGGTTTCCGAGCACGAATCCGAGCCCTAAGAGCGATGATCGCCTTCGCCTACTTCCACACGCTTCTCTGCTCCGGCGCTAAGCTCCCTCGCTCAGGTTTGGGCGCAGGAAGCCCCCATCAGCGTGAACGCCGGGGGGGATGGGACCACGGGCGGAGCGAGCGCCGCCGGAGCGTGCTATGTTGCGTACGCTCTGTGCCGTCGGCTCCTGGGGTGGCTGGTGCCTGAGTATGGCGCCTGACGTTCCGTGCACTCAAAGCGCCTGTCCAGCGCGTGTGTGCGGCGCCCGTACCTGTGCCCGGTAGCCGACCGCCGGGAAAAGCTGCCCTTCCAGACCGCGAGCGAATCACTGCTGCGATCCGGCGCGTACTTGACCACACCCGATAGAAGGAGACACACATGATGGATGAACGCGACATGCTCGAGAAGGGCATTGGCATCCGCAAAGAACTCTTCGGAGCAGACGTGGTTGAACGACGCATGGCCAGCGCAGGCGAGTTTGGCGCGCCACTGCAAAAGCTCATCAATCAATATGCCTACGGCGAGATCTGGGGCCGCGAAGCCATACCGCGCAAAATGCGCAGCCTGCTGGTGCTTGCCATGATGTGCGCGTTGAACCGCCCGCATGAGCTGCGCATCCACCTGCGCGGCGCAATCAAGAACGGCTGCACCAAGGACGAGATCCGCGAGGTGTTGCTCCAGGCCGCGATCTACTGCGGCATTCCCGCTTCGTTGGACGCACACAACATGGCGGTCGAGATCTTCGCGGAAGACAGCGGCGCTCCCGCGAAGGTGAACTATTAACCCGCTGGGCCACCGGGGCTCCTGGGGCGGTTGGTGTCTGAGTCTGGGAGCTTATGTCACAGCGGCTGCCCTCCAGCGGTTAGCGTCGAGTCCTGAGCTACAATGCTCGCGGGCTCATCCCGAGGAGGTGACACCATGGCGCTAGACAAGCCGCAGGTGACGCAAATGCTGCGCACGATGATCCTGATCCGGGAGTTCGACGAGCTCGCGATCCAGCTGCGGGCGGCCGGCAAGATCTACGGAACGGTGCATCCGTATGTGGGCCAGGAGGCGGTCGCGGTCGGGGTGTGCTCGAACCTGACGGTGAGCGATCGCGTCACCAGCACGCACCGCGGCCACGGGCACTGCATCGCGAAAGGGGCGGATATCCGGCGCATGATGGCCGAGTTGTTCGGCCGGGTGGACGGCTACTGCAAGGGCAAGGGCGGCTCCATGCACATCGCCGACTTCGCGGTGGGGATGCTGGGCGCCAATGGCATCGTCGGAGGCGGCTTGCCCATCGCCTGCGGGGCGGCCCTGGCCGCCCAGCTCGAGGGCAAGGGCGACGCGACCGTGTGCTTCTTTGGCGACGGCGCGGCCGCCGAGGGCGAGTTCCACGAGGCGCTCAATATCGCCTCGGTGTGGAAGCTGCCTATCGTCTTCGTCTGTGAGAACAACCAGTACGCGGCGAACAACGCGGTGGCCGTGCAGCATCCCGGTGTCGACATCGCCGCCCACGCCGGCGCCTACCACATGCCCGGCGTCATCATCGACGGCAACGACGTGCTGAACGTCCATGCGGCAACCGGCGATGCCGTGGCCCGCGCCCGCCGCGGGGACGGGCCGAGCCTCCTCGAGTGCAAGACCTATCGCTGGCACTTCCACGCCATGCGCAACACGCCGCCGGCCGAGACGCGCTCCTCCGACGAGATCCTCTCCTGGAAGGCGCGCGACCCCATCGCGCGCCTCGAGCAGCACGGCCTGGAGCGCGACGTGCTCTCGGCCGCCGAGATCGGCGCGATTCGCGAGCGCGTCACGAGCGATCTGGACGAGGCGGTGGCGTTTGCCGAGCGGAGCCCGTTCCCCGATCCGAAGGATCTGCTCGTCGACATGTTCGCCGACTGAGGCCAAGAGGAGCGCGACATGCGCGAGATCACCTTTCAGAAGGCGCTCGACGAGGCCGTGGCCGAAGAGATGCGGCGAGACCCCCGGGTCATCCTCCTGGCCACCGATTTTACCGGCGACCCCATCAAGGAGTTCGGTCCGGCGCGCGTGCGCTTCACGCCCATCTCCGAAGCGGTGCTGACGGGCATGGGCCTGGGCGCGGCGGGCTCGGGCTTCCGCCCCATCGTGAACTGGCGGATGGTGACGTTCTCCTTCGTGGCCATGGATCAGATCGTCAATCAGGCGAGCAAGATCCGCTACATGTTTGGCGGCCAGGCCGATTTCCCCGTGACCTACCGATGCACCACCGGGGGCGGAATTGGCCTCGCGGCCCAGCATTCGCAGAGCCCGTACTCGATGTGGATGCATCTCGCCGGCCTGAAGATCATCCTGCCGTCGACGCCGGCAGACGCCAAGGGCCTCCTCAAAAGCGCCATCCGGGACAACAATCCGGTGGTGTCCTTCGAGTGCAGCCGGCTCGCCACAGTGACCGGTCCCGTTCCCGACGGCGACCATCTCGTGCCGCTCGGGGTTGCGGAGGTGAAGCGAGCGGGCATGGACGTGACGATTGTGGCGCTCGCCTACTACGTGTCGGAGGCCCTGGCGGTGGCGGAGGCGCTGGCGCGCGAGGGCATCTCCGTCGAGGTGGTCGATCCGCGGACGCTGGTGCCTCTGGACGCGGAGACGGTGCGCGCCTCCGTGCGCAAGACCGGCCGTGTGGTCATCGTGGACGAAGCGCCCGCCACGTGCTCGGCGGCGTCGGAGATCGCCGCGCTTCTCACCGAGGATCCCGAGACGTTTCGCTGCCTGAAAGCCGCGGTGCGCCGCGTCTGTGCCGCGCCGGTTCCCGTGCCCTACAGCCCGCCCCTAGAGCAGGCCGCGCTGCCGAGCCGGGACGACATCACGGCCGCCGTCTACGAGGTGCTGAAGGAGTCCCTCCGCCCGCTCTAACGGCGCGAGAGGGGGATCCTCCCTCCCAGGCGACGAAGCGGCTGGGCTGGGCAGCACTGCCGAGCAGTTGTTCGCGGGCAGATGAGAAGGGCGTGTCGCCCTGCCTGATCCATCCGGCCGGTTGACGGCGACGCTGTGCCGGCCTAGGATGCTGCTCAGCAATGAACGCCGAAATGGACTAGAGGAACGGGAGGAACCGAAATGCCGATCGCTTACATCCAGCGTCTCCGTGAGCGGTACGCGGCGCACCCGCCGTACAAGTGGGCGCATCACACCGACGCGCCCTGGGCGCCGCTGGCGAAGCCGATCAGCAAGTCACGCTTGGCGCTCATCAGCTCGGGCGGCTTCTACCTCGAGGGGCAGCCGCCGTTCGAGGAAAACGACACGTCGTACCGCTTGATTCCGAAGACCGTCGACGTGCGGGAGCTCCGGATCCACCACCACGGGTACAGCGACGCCGACGTCGATCGCGACCCGAACTGCGTCTTTCCGATGGATCGGCTCCGCGAGCTGGAGTCGGTGGGCGCGATCGGCGAGTTGGCCGACGTGGCGCTGAGCTTCGTGATGGTCTACTCGCCGCGTCGCGAGATCCAGGAGCGCGCGCCTGCCATGATCGCGGAGCTCAAGGCCAGGAGCGTCGACGCCGTGCTCCTCGTTCCCGTCTGACCGGTCTGCCATCAGTCCGTCGGACTGATCGCACGCGAGATCGAGCGCGCCGGCATCCCGACGCTGTCGATGAGCTCGGCGTGGGACATCACGTTCGAGGTGCGACCGCCCCGCGCCGTCTTCGTCAACTTCCCGTTGAACCACCAGACGGGCAAGGCCCACGACCCCGCGCTGCAGCGACAGATCCTGCTCGACGCATTCCGGGCGTTCGAAACCCTGTGGACGCCGGGCCAGATGCTGACCCTCCCGAACGTCTGGGACCCGAACGACCGGGCCTGGGAAGCGAAGGACTGGGGGCCCGACTTCGAGAGCTACGGGACCACCGGGACGACGCTGCAGGGTACCCCAGAGCGCATTTTGAATCGGGCCGCGACCGCCGAACACGCGTGATCTGGGAGTTCGAGCACGATAGCTAGCCTGGATTCCCATCCCAACGCCACCCTAACAATTTCAGTGACGCGCTCCGTGACAATCGGAGCCTCGACCCTCCTGATGTTAGTCGATGATGGAGCGATACGTAGTATTCCACATAGTCACATGTCTTGACAGCGGCACTCCATCGCGTGGGCCCAGAGATGACCGTGCGCACGGGGCATCGAAAAGGGGCCTGGATTTGCGGGGAAAGCGGCTGATGTGGGATCTGCGGGACGCCGGCGGTGTCACCGCACCTAGAAATTGTGGCTCAACGAGGATGGCACACATGATATAGTGGAGGTGTGTCTAACAGTCTACCCGCGAGGCTAACCGACCTCCAGCGCGTCTTCCTGGAACCCAAGAACGCCGTCCACCGCCAGTACGAGGCCCTGCGCGCCTTCTTCGTCGAGGGCCTCGCCTCCGCCACGGCGGCCCAGCGGTTTGGCTACACCCCCGGCAGCTTCCGGATTCTCTGCCACGAACTGCGGCAGCAGCCCGACCAGGAGTTCTTCCTCTCCTCCCGGCGGGCCCCGCCGGGCCCCCCGCGTGATCGCGTGCGGGAGGCGATCATCGGCCTGCGGAAGCAGAACCTCTCCATCTACGACATCAGCCGCGCGTTGGTCGCGCAGGGAGAGAAACGCAGTCCGGCGGCCGTCTCCCTGATCCTGAAGGACGAAGGCTTCGACCGGCTCCCGCGCCGGCGCGACGATGAGCGGCCCGAGCGCCCTCACGCCACCCCGGCGGAGGTGGCCGACGTCCGGAGTCTCGATCTCTCGCCGCGCGAGTTTCGGACCCGGTACGGGGGCCTCTTCCTCTTCGTGCCGTTTCTGGCCCGGATCCCCTGGACCGCGATCGTGACGGAGGCGGGTCTGCCAGGGTCCGCCATGATCCCGGCGGAACAGGCCGTGCGCGCGCTCCTGGGCCTCAAGCTCTTCGGCTCGCGTCGGCACAGCCACGTCATGGCCGATGTCTTCGACGAGGGCCTGGCCCTGTTTGCCGGCCTCAACGTGATCCCCAAACGGTCCTTTCTGACCGAATACAGCTGCCGCATCGCGCCCGCCGCCTATCCGAAGCTGATGCGCCGCTGGTTCGACGCCGTGAGCCGCCTGGGCCTGGGGCGGGGCGTGTCGTTCGACCTCGACTTCCACACGATCCCCTTTCACGGGGAAGACGCGCTCGTGCAGAAGCACTACGTCTCCAAGCGCTCCCGGCGCCAGAAAGGCATCCTGGCGTTTCTGGCCCAGGACGCGGACACGCGCGTGTTTTGCTACGCCAACGCGCAGGTCCGCAAGGAAGACCAGAACGACGAGATCCTCCGCTTCGTGGAGTTCTGGAAGGAGAGAACCGGGCACCGCCCCGAGGAACTGATCTTCGACTCCCGGCTCACCACCTACGCGAACCTCAGCCGGCTGAACCAGCTGGGGATCGAGTTCATGACGCTGCGCCGACGGTCGCCGAAGCTGCTCACGGAGGTCTACGCGACCCCGCGCTCCGCCTGGCGCCGGATCCAGCTCAAGGGCGTGGGGCGCATCTACCGGACGCCCCGGATCCTCGATCGCCGCATCACGCTCGCGGGGTACACGGGGCCCCTCCGCCAGTTGAGCATCCTGGACCTCGGCCATGAAGAGCCGACCGTCCTGCTCACGAACCAACTCCAGCGCGGGCCCGCGCAGCTCATCGAGCGCTACGCCCGGCGGATGGTCATCGAGAACAGCATCGCCGAGGCCATCAACTTCTTCCATATGGACGCCCTGTCCTCGGCGGTCGCGATGAAGGTCAACTGCGACCTGCAGTTGACCCTGATGGCGAGCAGTCTCTACCGCCTCCTCGGCACGACCCTGGGCAACGGCTATGAGATCGCCCGGGCGGATCACATCTTCCGGGACTTCGTGAATGCCACCGCTCAGGTGCGGCTCTCGGAGAAGGACATCCTCGTCCGATTCCAAAAGCGCGCCCACAACCCCTTGCTTCTCGCGGCCCGCTTGGAGCAAACTCGGGTATCAGTGCCGTGGCTCGGTGGCAAGCGCCTCCATCTCCAGTTCGGTTAAGGGGCCGTTTTGTTAGGAC
>Ga0209320_10001032_pt1 | contig 14425 bp, 15 predicted proteins | sample Rifsed13ft4_FD_184008 | JGI IMG/M metagenome (GOLD analysis project Ga0209320, IMG submission 184008) | Soil microbial communities from Rifle, Colorado, USA - sediment 13ft 4 (version 2) | ecosystem: Environmental > Terrestrial > Deep subsurface > Rock core/Sediment | place: Rifle, Colorado... | reverse complement strand
GGAGAACCAGAAGCAATAAGTCAGATAGATGGTCTAATAGTAGTTCCTCTTGATGGTAATCCAATTACTAATTTACAAGAGATGAGAGATGTAATGTATATATTTAAGAGAGTTAGAACAGTATCTTATTCAGATAATGATGATGTTCCTTCTTCTTGGCAAATGACTTCTATTGATGATGCACTAGGAACTCCGGTTCATGGTATTGCAACAGTAATTGATTCTGGTTCTTCATCAGTTGATTTTCTAATTGTTGCATCTTATAAGGGAATTATTCTATTTAATGGAACATACGTATTACCAGAATTAAGCTGGAAGATTATAGATTTTTGGCAGAGTCAGGATAGGGATTTCTTTAGATATATTCAGATGTTAAACGACCCAATTGGGCAGATTCTTTATTGTTGTCTACCTGATAGGAGATTACTTATTGGAGATTATGCTAAGGGAATGAATCCTAAGAATATTAGATGGACTCCTTTAAGATTTGATGTTAAGATTAATACCATCGCTCTAGTCAACATAGATGAACTAATCTTCGGTGCTCAGGGTCGATTAGTATGAGTCTTTTAGCTCCTAGTGTTGGTTTAGCTAAGATGTTGCAGTTGGTATTAGCACCTACTGCAACATTGAAATTGTTTAGTAATAATATAACACCAGCGTCCGGAGATACGGCAGCATCATATACTGAAGTAGCTGGTGGTGGATATGCTAGTAAGTCATTAACTTCTGCTAATTGGGGTATTACGAATGGGGTTGCGTTATATAACTCTGCACAATCTTTTGATTTTACAGGTGTAACTAATGCACCAGGAACTGTATATGGTTATTATATTGTAGATGCATCCAATGTTTTATTGTGGGCTGAGAGATTTGCGGCCGAGGTTGTTCCATTTACTCCTGTTGCTAATAGTCTAATTAGAATAACTCCCCGTATTGTGTTTGCATCAGCATAATGGCTTGCACATCTGAATCTACCTATCCGGGAGTATTAGTTCCTGGGCAGTTTACTGCCTTTAAGTTTTCTCATCTCCCTGCACCGACTGGTGATTGCACCGGAAGCTGGATTACTGGTTTTTCATTAATTTCAACAGTTGATGTCCCACCATTTACTGATGTTACTTATGAAGTAAGAATTGGTGCACATATATTTAGAGCTGATGTAGTAAGTAATGGAACTCCAAATCCTACTAGTGCTGCTATAAGTGGATCAGTATCAATTAGTGCTGATGGTAAGGCGTTTAATTTTAATGATTCTGTTGGAAATCCCCAATCTGTTAGTATTGATGGATTCTGGAGTGATGGTATTACATTAGTAGCTTCAGCATCTGCTAATCCTCCTGGGCCACCGGCTCCAACTGAATTAACTATTAATCAGCATTTTTTCTCTTTTGTAGTAACACCTGATACTGATTTTGATGGGACTGATCCACCTGATGATCCTACTGCTTTAGAGTTAGAAGAAACAGTCGATCCTGATGATGCTGATAGATTACAAATAACAGCTTCTTGGACTAATCCTCCCGGTAATGATGAATTAGGATTTTTTGTTGAAAGATCATTAGATGGAAATATTTGGGAGATTAGAGGATTTACTACTGCTGGAATAACTGAATTTGTGGATGGTGAAGTTGTAGATGATACTTACTTCTATAGAGTAAGAGCTTTTAAAGGTGATGGTAATCCTGCTAACAGTGGATACTCTAATTATACTGCTGAGGAATCTATAGATTTTCAACAACCTGATATAATTATTATAGGAAGTGGCCAAGTAGATATTGGTGGTAGTTCTCCGCTTCAACTTATTGGTGAACCATCTGGAATTTACACTCTAGTAAAAGATAAAACGCATGATACATTGTATGAAAGGCAAGCAGGAACTACTACTTCAGTTAATGTAAAAATTCCTGATCCATATATTAAAACTGCATTTATTGGCTCTGGTGATGAATAATAGAGATGAATAATGGAACCAATTAATCACTATTACTCAGTTCGCTTGAGAATTACCGGCTCTGGCAATCTTAAGGGGACATTCTATTCACTTAATGATGTAAATTCCCAGACATTAACTCCTTTAGCTATGAATGGGACTACTAATATTCTACCAACTATATTATTAAACTTTAAAGAGCAACGAGCCGCTGTTGAGTTCAAGACAACAGAGATTGATGAAACATTTAAGATTAGTAAGATGATAATTTTCGTCAAACCTCTTTGGACATCATATCCTCAATAGATAATAATGGCAGTAGATCCTAAATTCTCTCGTCTAAAGCCTTTGTTGATGACTACTGGACTTCAGCAGAAAGATAATAGATTATTTCAGTTTTTAGATAGTTTAGTATCAGCATTGGTTCAGGGTCAGACTGCTACTAACACAGCTATATCAAGTAGTAGTTCTGATATATCTGGTAAGCCATTTCTAACACATGATGTTGCTACTGGTATTCCAAATTACAGACGATTAATGCCAGGAGATAATATCTCATTCGATGATACTATAGCTAACGAAAGGACTGTTGATAGTAGTGGATTAGTTGTTAGAGATTCAATTGATCTTGTTACAGGTAATATAGCTTCAGGAGCTACAGAATCTGGTGAATTAGACTTAACATCTTTAGGTAATTGGGAGACTTTACAACTACTCAAATTAACATCAGATAGGGCTGGATATCTAGTATTATATGCCTCGGAAGCAGAAAGAGATGCTGATGCTCGCTCATTACCGGCTACTACTGACCCTACGGCTGGTGAAGGAATTCTAATAGATGCTGCTTTTGGAACTGTCGATAAGCTGATAAATATAACTCCACCAGTATTACTTTATAATGATGAGACTCCACTAGTTGATACTTTATATTATAGATTCTATAATGCTGAGGCAACGGCTGGTGTCACTACAATTGGTATCTCATATGTGGTTACGATTAGCGGTGTTACTGGTCCTAGCAGCTTTCCTAATCATAATTTATTATCCGCTACTCATCCTGATACCACTCCTGCTAGCGGAGTAGCTGGAGATATAGTAACTAATCAAGCTGGTGCATGGGCTAGGCTTCCAGTCGGTAGTAATGGAAGAGTGCTTGGAGCAGTAGCAGGTAATCCTGCATGGAGTTTAGATGGGACTTCACTAGCTCTGGATGCTAGCCAATTAGGAACAGGAACTATACCAGGTGGACGTTTTCCAGCTACATTACCTGCTGTCAGTGGTGCATTACTTACTAATTTGAATACTAGACCAGTATCACCTATACTGTTTGATTTTGAGCAGGAAGAACAAGAGCCATATTATCCACCAGGATCTAACTTTAAACCTGAATTTGGATTATGGACGCCTACTATTGGTGGTAGTGGTGGACAAAGCGGTCAAGTATATTTATTTCAACATGGTTATTGGTGGAAATATGAACGATTTGTAACTGTTCATTGTTTCGTTCAGCTCTCAACTTTAGGAACCATTACAGGAAATGTAGAAGTTCAAGGGCTTCCATTCCCTACAGTTAATCTTACACTTTATCGTGCTGCTTGCGCTGTTAATTGGGCTAATCTTAATACTGCAGTTGTTGTTGTTCAGGGATTCTTAGTGCCTAATATATCAGTATTAGGACTATTTGGTATGACAGGAGCAGTTACTACAGTAACACAATTAGCTCAAGCAGACTTAACTAATAGCACAGTTTTTGCATTTTCAATTGGTTATCAAATTTAGGTGAAACATGGCTAGGATTGCTAAAAAACTTCACGGACCTGCTCTAGTAACCAACTCTGCTGCAACAAAATATACTGTTCCAGCCGTTACCAAAACCATAGTGCGACATATTCATATTCAAAATCCATCAGCTGCTGTTGTCACATTTACTATGTCTATTGGAACTGATGCAGCCGGTGTTAGGATTTTTGATGCTTTTAGTATTGGTGCTGGACAGGTATTAGATCATTTCTGTTATTATGTGCTAGAAGCTGCAGAAATTATTCAAGCATTTGCTGGGACTACTAATATTCTTACATTAACTATTAACGGTGATGAATCAATTCTTTCATAGATAAATAAATGGCTACTAGACTTGACAGCACAATTTATCCTTCAAATGCAACCGATGCAGAATTTCGTGCGTGGGTTCAGTTTGTTGAAGATACTCTTGTAACTACTGGTGGTTGGGTAGTTACGGCTGACACGGGCCAGATGACTATTTCTACAGCCACTGCCCCAGGTGCTGGAAATACAAAAGTAGGTTATCGTATCTATAGGATGAGTGATGTATTACAAGCCGCTAATCCAGTATTTGTTAGAATTGATTATGGTTCTGGTGCTGCTTCTACTAGTCCAGGGATGTGGCTAACTATTGGTCAAGGTTCTGATGGGGCTGGAACTATTACTTCGATAAGATATAATGGTGGTGCCAGTGCCTCAGCCAATGTCGCTACTGCTGGAACTGTAACAACTGGAACAATTAATAGTTATTCATCTGCTGCTTCTAATAGAGTATCTCTTGGAATGTTTTGTCAGACTGGTTCGGTTACTCGTAATCTTGTAATGTCGTTAGAGAGAAGTAAAGATTCATTGGGGGCTGATACTGGAGATGGACTTATTTTAGTTTCTTGTATAGGTGGCGTGCCTGTTGATGCAAGATATATTAAACTGTCAGCTTCCCAACCACCTGCTGATACTAATATAAATTGTTTACTCCCAACTCAGAATCCTGGCACATTTGGAGCTGACGTTGGTGTAGGAGTTCATATCCCATTTGCCGGTGTAGCTCAATATCCGGCTACAGGTATAGTTGTAGTAAGACAGGCTGATTTTGCTGTAGAAGCTGGATTCTCTATGACTATGTATGGTGCAACCGTTACCTTCCAGCATCTTAATTTAGCACGCAATCGTTTTCCTAATGGTAGTGTATCTGATGATGCTAATTCACGTCTTTGTATTAGATTTGATTAGTTATGGCTAATGTTCCTAGTCTCGTATTTAATGGACCTTATATCAATTCGTTAGGAATTACTGTAGAATTACCAAATACTGGTGGACGTATCAGACGTCCATTAATGACACCTTTTAATTTACAGCCTAGTTATTTAACATTAGATAGGCCAATTATTGGACAGATATGGCCTCGTGGGTTATGCAGCGGAGATAGTGAAGTGACTGCATTTCAGTTACCTACTGGAGTGGAGGTATTTAGAGCTACTGACTTTACGTTAGCCGATGCAACTCCAACTGCTGTAGTATTTAGTAATGAAGTAATAGATGATGCTGATTATTGGGATTCTGGTGATCCTACTAGACTTACAATAGCCGAGGCTGGCTGGTATTCAGTAGTAGGACAGGCTTCTATTGATGCTACCGCAAGCGGTTTCTTTAAGGTTTCTATTCGTCTTAATGGCTCTACGATACTTAATTCACAATCTGCTGTATCAATCGTAGCCGCTGCCGATATAGTAATTAGATCTACTGGTGCATTACTTAACTTAGCAGTTAATGACTTTCTTGAGTTAGTAGTTGAAACTAATATGGATACTGGTCTGAGCCAGCAGATTATTGGTGGCAATCACAACACCTTCCTTCAGTTAGTGAGGCTTGTATGATGATTAGTAATTTTGGGTTAGATTTCATTATAAGTTGGGAGAAGTTTCGTTCAAAGGCATACTTAGACCAGGCTAAGATTTGGACTATTGGATTTGGAATTATTCGTTATACTAATGGAAAAAAAGTAAAAAAGGGAGATATTATGAGCTTACCAATTGCCAACATATATCTCCAAGCTGAATGTGACGGTATTGCTGAGAAACTTAATGCATTTCTTAATAAAAACTTGGCTCAACATAAATTTGATGCTTTAGTTAGCATAGCTTATAATATTGGAACACAAGGACTCAAAACTAGCACATTACTACGTGAAATAAATAAAGATAATATAATAATTGAAAATCATTTTACTAGATGGAATAAAGTTACTATTGATGGTAAATTGGTCGTTAGTAAGGGATTAATAAGGCGTAGGAAGTCAGAGTTTCAGTTGTTCAAAGAGGCCGATTATACCGGCAATGAATAGGTGACATATGCCTGTAGGTGCTGCTTTTCCCATTGGCGGTGAGAACTACATGAGAACTTCTCGTCCATATGGTGGTCCAACTGGACGGGTTGCTTCTAGAAGTTCATTTAAAACTGCATATCCAGCCGCTGTTGACCAAACAGGCGAGGATTATAGTAATATAATGGAAAATTATCAGAATATTCTAAAGGAACCTCAAGATAGTAGATATGGTAATTTATTCTCTGAATATCAGAATCTATTGAATAGGGGACCAATAACACCAGAAAGATTATCATACAGCCAAACTCCTGATGTTGCTTCGTCGATGGCTGGTCTTAAGGATTTATCTAATACTGGCGGATTGAGTGAGGAAGGCATTAGAGATTTAAGAGCTAGGGGTATTTCTCCTATTCGTTCTGTTTATGCCAATGCACAAAGAAATATGGATAGGCAAAGATCTCTAAGTGGTGGATATAGTCCTAATTATAATGCTGCATCTACTAGGATGGCTCGTGAATTATCAGAACAGGTTGCTGGTGCAACGACTGATGTAAATGCACGTATAGCTGAAATGCAGCAAAGAGGAAGGCTTAGTTCAGCACCGCAGTATGCTCAATTTGCTGGACAAGAAGCAGGAGCAGAAAGAGATATTAATAAATTCAACGCTGACGCTGCCTTTAGAGCACAGGAACTTGCTGGTGGCAATAAATTAGCCGCTATAAGGGGAATGGAAGGACTTCTTAACCAACCTGATAAGAGACTTGAAGCATTACGTGGTATGACTTCACTTTATGGAACTACTCCTGCACTAGCATCTACTTTTGGGAATCAGGCCTTATCTGCTGCACAGCTACAACAGCAGGCTAATCAGTCTGCACAAGGAACTGCGGCTAATGCCTTCTCAACAGTTGCTAGGAATAGAGCTTCAAGACCTACAAGACAGCAGTCTACATATAAGCCTCCGCCAACTAGTTATGGAAGTCCAATGAAATCTTTATTTACAGGAACTCCTATTGGTGGGACAAATGCTCTTAAAAGATACTATGGGGGTGGCTAATGGCTTCTTTCTCTGAACGGCTTAGAATGAAATCTATTTATGGTGGTAGTAATCCATTTACACCAAAAGCTCCTAGTCCACTAGGCTTATTAGATCAAATGATTAAAAGATTGCCTAGTGAGGAAACTCCTTTTCAAGCTGGAAGAATGCAGACTATTACAGAGAATTTAGACCCAGAGAGACAGAAGCAGGTAACTGTCCAACAGTCTATTTCTCCATATCAACAAGCCGTTCTTGAGCAGCGTCAAAGAGAATTAGAGTCTAGGGGACAAGTAGCTGAAAAGGGTTTTGAAAGTAGAGAAAAGATTGCTGGAGAACGTGAAGAAACACGCAGGACTGGTCTAGATATTCAACAACAGAGAGCCGATGCTTACAAATTCAGATCTGAAAATCCAAATGTAAAATTTGTAATTGATAAGGTTTCTGGTAATATGACTGCTATTAATCCCGCTACTGGTGCTCCAGTTCGTGATTTTGGTAAGACTCAACTTGGACAAGAAGAACTAATTAATTTAAATGCTGAAAAAGCTGAAAAACTTGAAGATAAAAGACAAGAGGGACGAGAAACCCTTGCTGATATTAATGCAAGACATAGAAGAGAATTAGCAGAGTTTAATGCTGGTGTTCCATCTAAGAGTTCTGGGACACCAACCCAGAAGCTTAAACAAGTTGAACTAAATTATAATCTTCTAATCAATCGTAGACCAGATTTAGCAAAATTTGTTGAAAGGGATCCATTTAGTAAAGAAGTTAAAATTAATAAAGCTGGTAGAGAATCGGCTACTCCAGCACAACTTGAAGAGATTAATGGGCTTCTCTTTGGTAGTGGTAAAGAAGTTGAAAAGGGAGATATAAATTTACCAGCAGAGACTAAGAAAGAAGAAACTCCTGAAGAGAGAATGGCAAGGCTAAAGAAAGCGGCTGGAGTTAGATAACGATGCCCCAGAATCAGGATCTTGACGCTGCAATTAAAAAGCTAATGGATAGTGGTGCTTCTGATGAAGATATTACTTTCTTCATTCAGAATTATAAGCCTTCTGCTGAAACTCCTCCTATCCAGACTCCTATTCAAGCAGCAGAAACTCAAGAATTTAAAATTCCCGAAGCAGGAAAAGATCCATTTTTTACGTTTCCATTTGCTAGTAAAGTAAGGGAGATAGCTGAAGGTGGTAGAAGTATATCTCCAATGGATATGTTCACTCCTTCTGTCGAAGCTCCGGGAATTAGAAAGTATTTAGAAGATTTTGATATGGTTCCTGATTCAACTTTGCCATATAAAGGACTTGAGAAGTTTGCTAGTAAATTTCTTCTATCAGCATTAGAAGGAGCAACATCTCCTGCTGGTATTTCTACTGCTGTTATGGGTGGATTTCCCCAGACTAGAGCATTAGCCAGGAGAGGATTAGAGAAGATATTCCCAAGCATGGCTCGTGAAGCCGTTCCTGAAGCATCCTCTGGTATTAGTGGTGCTGTTGCATCAGGAATTGATGATATTAGGAGACCAAATATACCTGAATTTGCTCTTCCAGAAGATTATACTTTTGCTCAGCCTGGCTCATCTGTTGGAACTATGCCAGAAGATGCTGCTTATAATATTGGTAGACAAAAATTTAATATGGGACAGGATTTACCACACCCAATTCAATTACCAGATGCTCCTAAACTACAAGAACCAAATACAGAAACTTTAGGATATGTAGAAAGGCCAATTAAAACTAATCCTTTCTCAAAATTCAAGCCAAAAACAGCAGAACCACCAGTTCCTGGTAGTGCTGAAGGTTCTAGTCTTGTAGATGAAATTACTCAGGCTGAGTCACAAGGATTTATTGTTCTACCTAAAGACTCACCAGCATTACAAAGTGCTACAATGAGTAAATATCCAGTAGTTGGGGAGCTTTCTGATGGTTCTGTAATTATTAATCCTACTTCAGTAGAAAAGCCGCTAACAGCACCACCATCAATTCCTAATCCCCAGTTTAATCCTAGGGGTAGAACTGGTATGACAGGAACAGCTAATGAAATAAGTGAGGGAAGGAGACAGCTTGCTACTGTAGGTAATGAACCTCCAATGCAAACTCAAGTTGGAGATAATCTAATCCCACCGAGTAAATCTCCACAAGGTTTATTGCCACCTGAAGCATTACAGCCACATATTCCTATTCAAAAACGTAAGATAGAGACTCCACCTGAACAATCTCCATTTAGTCAAGTATGGAATGCCCCACGTTCATTACAGTCAGTAGATTTACCAGGAATTACATCTGCTGCATTACGTCAAAGCCGCCCTTTAGCATTTACTAGAGAATGGTTTAAGGCTTGGAGTTCTGCATATAGTTCTTTTGGTTCTAAAGAAGCATTAGATACTCTTAATAAGAATATTAAGAATAGTAAGTATTTCAAGCCTCGATATGAACCAGTTATAAATAAGGCTGGAAATATTACAAAGTATATTGAAAAGCCATCTGTAGCAGAAGAACTTGGCGTAAAGATGACTGATGTTATTAATACTAGAGAAGAAGCCATAGCCAGCTCTCTAGCTGAAAGAATACCGGGTTATGGTAGATATGTTATGGCTAGTAATAGAGCTTACACAGGATTCTTGAATGATTTACGCCATGTTAAATTTGAACAGATAATGGATGGGGCTATAGCTTCTGGAAAAGATCCAACTATTGATCAGGTTCTCGGTAAACACATTGCTGATTTTGTCAATAACGCTACTGGTCGCGGTAGTTTGAAGTATCTTGGTGGTAAAGTTAATTTAGAGCCTATAGCTGGAATTCTTGGAAATTCTCTCTATAGTCCAAGAGCACTGTCGGCTAGATTAGCATTTGCAAATCCCTCTAATTATACCACAATGGATCCATTAGTTAGAAAAGAATATTGGAAAGGCTTAGCAAGGATTGGAGCAAGCTGGGGTGCATTTACTGGACTTGCCTCACTAATGCCAGATGTTAGTGTTAGTTTAGATGCAAATAATACTGACTTTGGTAAGATTAGAATTGGTAATACTCGTATTGATCCTGGTGCTGGGTGGCAACAGCTAATGGTTTTAGCTCATAGAGAGTTACCACAATCTCTTGGTGGGGGTGGAGTTACATCCTCTACTGGTCCGGCTGGCTCACAAGGTCACTTTACTGAATTTGGCTCATCACCTGTAGCTCCCACTAGATTAAGTCTACCAGCAAGATATATTTATAACCAATTAAATCCGTCTCTAAGATTTGTTTTTGATATGTTATCTGCAACTCGAAAAGAACCATTTGATTTAACTGATAGGTCTATACAGATGGTTCTCCCAATGTATGCTGAAGATATAGCTGATGCTGCTGAAGATGATAGCGTAGTAGCAGAATTCTTTTCTCCACTTCTAAGCTCTATGGGAACTGGGGTTCAAAAGTATGATAGGGGTAGTTTTAATAAACCAAAGTATACCCCACTTATCGAAAAAATCAGTGGTATAGACTTACCAACTGCAAAGATTGGACGATAATGCCCAGAATCAATCCGGTTAACCGTTCACTGTATTTATCAGGAGCTTCTCAGGTAGCTATTAATAAGAATCCAATCTTCCCACCTGATTACCCATTAACAGCCGCTGATGGTAAAAACTGGATTAACGATAACCAAATCTTTTCTTTAGGATTTTCTGTTAATGGTGAAGGATTCTTAGCCGGTCGTCGAGTAGTCTTATTTATTGTAAATCAGGATGGGTTGTTTAGAGAGATTGGGGAACGATTTGGTGTAAATAGTTATTGTGCTGGTGGTAATTCATGGGCTGTTCTAGCTTATGATAATCCAGGAGCGGCTGGTTATACTTTATATAATAATGCTATATTTCCTAATATTATTCCTATTGACTTCTCATCTGATGGTTGGTTTGCATATACAACTCAACCAACTACTCTTGGACTGTGTTTGAGTGCTCCAGGTGCAAATCCTAACCCAAATTCTGACCAAATAGAACCTCCTAATGTTAAATGTGAGGATGTTCAATTATTTCCTAATGGTGGAATATTATATCGTGTTGGTAATGTAATTAAACAGAGGGGTTTAGCTAATTTTCCATCTGTAGTTAAAACTACTGTTAATTCGTTTGGTCAGCTACGTGCTTTTGTGTGGCAGGGTGAGTGGTGGATACTATACCAAGAATTTATTGGGTTAGGGAGGTCATTAACTCATCCTGCTGATGAGCTGTCTGGTTATATATTTGTTACTGATGGTAAAGACTGTAATAGACCTGATGCAGCAGAACAATCTGATACTTCATTATTAATAGTTTATTCAGACTTACGTGACACAGAAAGACCCCAAGACATAAAAGAAGCACGATTTAATACATCTGACCCACGTATTAATTTTGGCTCTACTGAACCTCCATTACCAGTTCCATCAGGAGAAATAATGTTTCCAGCATTTGACCGTCCAATGTGGCAGGCTCCATTCTTCAGTCACCATCCTAGGTATGGTGATACTCCTTCTGATAGACACGTAGGAAATGCTATTTATGTAGATTGGGATGATAATAATGCTGAACGATTACTAAATTTAGGTTATCCACTAATTGTAAATGTAGACCATCCTAAAGCTAAGACCTTATCGCCAAATTTGACAATTGCCTGGTTTGTATCAGGTGGTTCAATGCAGGAGTTAGAAGCAGTAGTTAATTCTATAGAAAGGGACTATCCAGAAAAGCCAATTATAGCATATCTTGATGGCCGTAGTTGGGTTCCTAGTAGCTTTCATTGGGTGACAGAAAATATATGGCCTGGTATTCAGGCATATCGTTTCCCAGGTGAATCGTTGGATGATTTTGTTAGTAAAGTAGGTAATGTAGTTGATATTGTTAAAGAGTATAATCGGCCAATGTGTCTTGTTAGTCGTTTTGATGATTTTAATGGTTCATCCACAGTAGATAGAACTTTAGAATGTATGCCACACTATGAGACATGGTTAAGGACTTATCAGTTTGTGGCTCATATGCCATTTGCTGATAGACGTGGAAATGGAATTGCAAATAATCCCAGACTGTGGAACTGGGCTAGAATGTTTCAATTTGCAATTCCATCTCAACGTCCTAATCGTTTTGATTATTGGCGACCAAAAGATTCATCTATTGAAGATATCTTAAAGAATAAATTGGGTCAGGGACGAGCCGCTATTGTCCTAGAGCCATATCTAAGAGAACATATATTAAATGAAGAACCTACACCAGAGCCACCTCCAGTGGGAGATAATGAAGAACCAGATATTAATGAGCCGCTATTGCGTCAATTAGTTGAACAGGCATGGGATGATTTTAATCTAGCTACTGAAGAGAATAGGGGAGCAGCATTAAATTGGATTGGTTGGAATTATAACCAGACTGTAGGAAATGAGCATGTAGGAGTTAGTAGAAAACAAGTTGGTGCAAATGTAGAACAGCCACATACGGGTGAGCTAATTGCACACGACATTGTTCAAGTTAAACCTCCTTTAGACTCTGAAGGAAATATGAAAATTCATTCTACTAAATATGATGTATTTACTGATACTGGTCCTATTCTTGGTGTAGCTGGTGAACATGGAGATGATAATAGAATTTGGCTTCCACCAGTTCAACCTTAATTATTCACACAATTTTACGTTTCTAGCACGCGGTCCTTTAGGAGTTGAACCAATATCGAATTGAACTTTAATTACTTTATCAGCTTCGAAATCTTCTACTAAATCGTCCCAGTGTCCAAGGAAATCCTCCCTATGGAAGAAGTAATCTTTATGTCTATCTGTTCTAATAAATCCATAATTTTTAACTCCTAACACCGAGCGAACAGTCCCTTCCATCATTTTTTATCTCCTTCTAGCTCACCAGTCAACATTTCTTCAGTATGAATATACAAACCCATTGAATTAGCTATTCCTAATGCCGTCTGTGTGTGTTCTTTACATGTTGGAAGTGGCTCTCTACCAGGCCAGAAAACCCTATAGGTAGCTACTTCGTTACATCCCATTTGGCTGCATTTCATTTTTTGTCTCCTTTACTCTTCAGATAGTTCTGGTAACTGGTCAATGGTTCTCCGGACAGTTCATATTCCCAATCAATACCCTTTCCACTACCAATCTTTTTTCGTTTCATCCAGCCCATCTCAATTAGGTTTTCAGCTATCTGGTCTAGTGTAAATGAATTAAATACTCCATAACCCCTCCAAAGTAAATTTTTTCTAACAATCTTATTATCAGGTGCTGCTATTAGATAATCTAATACTACTTTCGTAGAAGCGGCTAATGGGTCTGGGCCTCTCCCCTCAGTAGTTCTCTTGTTGCTATAGACTAAATTTGTTACACGGCTAATAGCTTCTTCAATATCTAATTGACTAATCTCACCACTAAAATCCCAGTTAGCTAAACTCATACACATTGATACTTTAAGAACATGGTCTGGAACTCTATTAAGAAATCCAGTCTTATCATGTGTTTGAGTATCTCTCCATTTCTTTCTCCACGTATTAAAAAATCTCCTAGCATCTTCAGAAGGTTTTAATTGACCCTTCTTTGAATTTATCATACTCAGGTGTGGGACGTATTTAGGAACTACTTCTTCATTAAACTTATCAATTTCAGACTCATCTTCTTTTTCTATGTCTAATAAGTCTACATCTTGGCGTCTTTTCTCCTCATAGACAATAAGGTTTCTACCGATGTAACCTCCTTCAATATTAGCCTGTGGGATACTATCATAGAAATGAGCCGGAGAACTTCCAAACAAAGCAGTAATGTAAGGATTTTTGAGCTTCTCAGCTCCATCACCTTTAAGTAAATTAGTCCACTCAGGGTTATAATGCCCATCATAGAGGTCGGTAAGTATAGTAAGACTATCTGGATCTTGGATAATCGCTGTAGATAGTTCTCCATTGACGATGAATCCACGGCTGTCTCCTATGGGTGCTTTACCTTCAATTGTTCTGGTTCTACTTAATTCTTGGACAATAGCTTGTATTGATGATCTTCCAGCAATTACACGGGTAACACCAGCCTTTTGAACTAAAAGCTTTGCCCTATTTATTGGATAACCTTTACCTAATCCACTCTCACCTAATAACATTACATATAAATTCGGTCTATATATAAGATCGCCCTTGAGAGTAGTTAGATGATAGTTATTTCCTGCTGCCGCACTAATACATGTGAGACTCGACCACCATAACCATGACTCGGGTGTTTCGACATGTGAAGACTCTGCTACTAAAGAATCTAACCAATTCAGTTTCATCTCTCATATGCCAGAGGCTATTCTATCTAATTTGTCATACAGAGCAGCGGCTAAGTCAGCATTTCTTCCTGTTAGAAGAGA
>Ga0209320_10001031_pt1 | contig 14432 bp, 15 predicted proteins | sample Rifsed13ft4_FD_184008 | JGI IMG/M metagenome (GOLD analysis project Ga0209320, IMG submission 184008) | Soil microbial communities from Rifle, Colorado, USA - sediment 13ft 4 (version 2) | ecosystem: Environmental > Terrestrial > Deep subsurface > Rock core/Sediment | place: Rifle, Colorado... | reverse complement strand
TCAAGGGGCTGTTGCCCAAACCTCTTTTTATAAGTTTGTCATGCCCGAATGTCTCTGTCGGACATCCATAACTCATTGAATTTATAAGAACTGGATTCCCGATAGAAGCCTTCGGGAATGACATTTATGATTTGGGCAACAGGCCGTTAAGACCTGACCCTATGCTCCCGATGGGTGGCGATATGGCACAGCGGTGGGCGGTGGCCGCCCTCTTGAGGGCCGAGAGGAAGTTCAGGCGGGTCCAGGGCTACCGGGAAATACCGAAACTTGTTGCTGCCTTGCAGCAAAAAGACCTTGACAGAAAGGAGGCTGCTGCTTAGGATAGTGCAACCGGAGTCCTTCCTACTTCAACGAAAGGAAGGGACAATACCTATAAACCCATTAGGTATGTGGATTATTCCACATGGGAGCCACTTTTTCAAGTTTCAACTAAATATAGTATATCCTCGCAATCCTTAGTTACAGACAGGAATAAAAGCGTGTATAATCAATCAGTTAGAAATAATATTACCCTAAATAATCTGAAAATGCCATTCTTATTATTCATTTTAGCCTTTTTATTAAGGTTTATTTACATACATGAGTTTTCTAAATTTCCAACCTTCTATCACCTGGATATAGACCAGGAATATTATCACTTGTGGGCTAAGAGTATTGTAAAGGATGGTTTTGGGGGTAAGGACATCTTTGAAATGACCCCCCTCTATGCGTATTTTTTAGCCTTCATCATCAGGTTCTTTACCGAAAACCTGTATATAATAAGGCTTATTCAGGTCCTGATCGGTTCATTAACGGTTGTCCTAATATATAAGATAGCTGATAACTTGTTTATGAACAGGAGGATTGCTATTGTAGCAGGCCTGGCCGCTGCCTTTTATGGCACCTTCATTTTATATGATGGAATGATAATGAAAACCTTCCTTGCTGTATTCTTTGCTGTTCTAACCCTATATTGGCTAACAAAAAAAGAAGAAGAGAGGCCGATAAAGTATCTTTTTCCTGGAATATTTATTGGACTTATGGCTTTAGTAAGAGAAAATGCCATTTTATTAATACTCGGAATACCTTTGTGTTTGATCATAAAGGAAGATAAAAAATGGATTGCTTCCAAAAAATCCCTGGCTTTTATTTTAGGTGCCTTTCTTGTGATTCTGCCTGTAACATTAAGGAACTACTGGGTCGGCAAGGAGTTTGTCCTTATTACAACTGGAGGGGGTGAGGTCTTTTATATAGGAAATTATGAGCAAGCTGATGGCACTTATAAACCCCCTCCTTTTTTAAAAACTGCCCATCCCCTTTTGGAGCATGAGGAATTCAGACAGGAAGCAATGAAACGGGCAGGTAGGCAATTGACAAGAAAAGAGTATTCTGACTTCTGGTTTAAGGAAGGTTTTCGGGCTATAGGAGAAGACCCAAAGAGATTTCTTTATTTAATGTATAGGAAATTCATAATCTTCTGGAATTTCTATGAGCGCCCGGATAATCAGAATTTCTATTTTATGAAGGTTAGTACTACTTCGCTTAAGTTTACCTTAGGATTTGGGATCATAGCCCCTTTAGGCATTATAGGGCTATTTCTTTCCTTAAAAAACTGGAAGAGATTCCTGATCCCCTATGCCTTCCTATTTGTATATATGATTTCAGTATTAATATTTTTTAATTATGCAAGGTTTAGGGTCCCTGCTGTTCCGATACTAATCATCTTCGCAGCATCATATATAGATTGGTTATATAGTTCTCTTAAAGTAAAAAGGATCAGTAAGAGTTTTATTTCTATAGTCTTATTGATCCTCCTATTCCTCGGAGTAAATTATCGCATTGATGGTATTGATCCCTACAAATTATATTTTCCAACTGAATATAGCAAATTGGGAAAATCCTACATGCTTGAAGGTATATTAGTAGAGGCTAAAAAGGCATACTACAACGCCGTTGAGATGGATTCAAATTCTATAGAGGGTCATTTTGGCCTTGGAAGAATCGCGTTGAAAGAAGGCAAGTTACAAGACGCAGTCAATCATTTCCAGAAGACAATAACTATTGAGCCAGACAATTACAGAGGTTATATGAATCTGGCTATTGTATATAAGGAACTGGGCAGGATTAATGAGGCACAGAGCATGTTAGAAACAGCAGTAAAGTTGAATCCAAATATCTGGCGTATGAAGAGCTTGTCAAGTTTTTAGGTATAATTAGAGTATTATAATTAGTATAATTAGTGAGCATGAACAACACATCCCATTTATTGGTCTTCCTCATGCCCTTGATCTTCCCCCAAAAAAGTGGACACACAGTTAAGCTGCTTTAGCCTCCTGTTCAAAGGCAAAGGGCGCAGCGGATACCGGGCAGGTCTATTCGGCCTGTTGCCCAAAGCATTTTCCCATTGTTCTAACCATCCTCAACAACAAAGAGCAATCTCTATAAATCCAGTCAGCAACTCATTGCTTTCTTGCCGGATTCTTTCTATGTGAGCTTTTGTTGAGTTTAAAACAGGTTTTATTGTCCTTGTAACCGTTTCTTTTGTCTTTTCCATCGCCATTACAAGACTTCTCTTCGGGTTGTATCCATGCTGCACCAATGCCTGAATGTTCTGAATAGCACATGTCAGGTATTCCTGTATCTTCACCCTCCATAGCCCTCTCCATCTCGCCCTGTCAAATCCGTATCTCTTTAATTTTGCAAATGACCGTTCCATAGGGTGTTGTCTGGTTTTTATGCCTTGCCGGGAAACTTTTGACCGGCTTGTCTCCCGCATATAATCTAATTCGGCCTGCCGTAAGTGGTGTTTGACCGTTCTCCCTGTTTTGTTTTGTGTGCATTGTTCTCTTAAGACGCATGTTGCTCATACTTTCTTTGTTGCTCCATAGTCAATGCTTTGACGGTTTATGTGCAGGGGTTTCTTCTTGAGGGTGTTTTCGGCAGAGCAAATATATGTATCGCTTTGTAAAGGGTCCTCATATCCCATCATGGTTTTAGCCTCCTCGCTGGAGGCTATTATATATCAATTATCTACTGAATTGACAGAATATTATGGGGTTTGGTGGGTTTGGGCAACAGGCCGGCAAGGCCTGACCCCATTATTTTCCAATCTTAAAATATCTAGATTTTTAAAACTATATGGGAACGCCGGAGGGGAATGGTTTTAGGCCATAAAAAGTCAGGGGCAGCCTTATTATGACTGCCTCATCACTCCCGATTCTTATTAACGCCTGAACCCTTTATGGCATGTATTACAGTTGATAATCACCATTTCTTTCGGGGCACCCAAGTAGGCAGTAACGAAGAACCTCTTATGACAATCATTGCAGGTAGCAAGCAACCCCGCTAGTGCAATAAAGGCTTTATCCCGGCTCCCTCCCCTTGCAGCCTCGGCGAGTTCATCGGCCTTACGTTGCATTGCCTTTCCAAACTGAACGAAATTCTTCTCCCCTGTCATCTTCTCGATCATGGAACATCTCTCTTTCTCTGCCTCACTCCGGCTGAGACTGGATTGGGCAAGATCGGCTGCCTTATTCAGATCGTTTGATGCAAGGGCTGTTGTAATCTCGCTTACAGTATCCATGTGCTGGCGCATCATCGCTTGCTGCATTACCTTAAAATGTGCAGGGAGCTTAAGTTCCGTCCTCCCGTCTGATTTTGATTTCTCCTGCTTCATCGTTTCTTGCACAGGGCTTGGGTCAGCAGCAAAAGAGACTCCTGCCATTAACAAGCTTACCATAGCCGCTATCAACACTGATTTTTTCATTTTTTTCCCTCCTTCACTTTTATGTGAAGGATACCACAATGAGATGCCCCAGTTCCATAAGGAAGAGTATTATTAGGGAGACATCCCATTTATAGCCCTTACCCTATTTCTTACTCTTACAGATTTAGGGTCTTGAATTACACTTATTTTTCAATGCCCCATTCCCCCTTTAAAATCCCCCCAGATAAAGGCAGAGGGTCAGGTCTTTACTTTTGCTATGAGTATGAGCAGTGTAATAAATATACTGTGACCCTCTCCTTTTTAGAGGCAACATCAAAAAGCAAGACCTTTCACTTCCATGAGGGTTGCTACATTTCAGGCTTATAAAATCTCTGCCTCCTTAGAAAGGTTATAATTCCTTTTCCAATTTAAAATCCCCCCACAATTTTTTATATCGCATCTTCCCTTTTTTTGCAGCAATGCTGCCACAACTGTTTGGTTGCCATTGACCCGATTGTTTCATTATGATACAAGGGGCATGGGCACATAATATGCAGACAATCATCAATTCCACGATACTCTCTCTTATCAAAGGCGATATTACGCAGGAAGAGACTGGTGCTATTGTAAATGCAGCAAATTCGCGGCTTGCGGGCGGAGGCGGAGTTGACGGCGCAATACACAGGGCAGGCGGACCGAAGATTATGGAGGAATGCAGGAAGATAGGAGGCTGCCCAACAGGCAGCGCAGTTATTACAACCGGCGGCAATCTCAAGGCCAAGTATGTCATCCACACAGTAGGCCCAATATATCATGATGGCAAACACAACGAGGTACAGTTATTGGCGAGCGCATATCAAAGCAGCCTTGCCCTTGCAGTAAAAAATGGCATAAAGAGCATAGCCTTCCCATCCATAAGCACCGGCGCTTACGGCTATCCAATCAACGAGGCAGCTGAAATAGCATTAAAGACCGTCATGGATTTTATCAAGACCAATAAAGGATTATCTCTTGTGCGGTTTGTGCTTTTTTCAGACAGGGATTTTGAGGTGTATAAAAAGGCGCTGGAGAGGTTGCTCTAATTATTATGAAGAAAACTTCAAAAAGTTTTTATCTATGGCTGAAGCAGGAATTAGAACTCTGGAAGCAGGAAGGTATTGTTTCTGAAGAGCAGGCTGAGAAGATAAAGGAGAAATACCATCTTGCCCAAATTGAAGAAAAGGATGCTGCGACAAAACTCATCATGGTTATTTCTCTTATCGGAGCGCTCCTTATTGGCGGTGGAGTCATTCTTTTTATTGCCTCCAACTGGCAGGTTATCCCCAAATCAGTAAAACTGCTTGTTATCTTTGGAATAATTTTATCTGTAAATTATTTCGGCTATTATTTAAGGTATACAAAAGGCGCCTATCCCAAGGTAGGGCTGGCGCTCCTCTTTCTTGGCTCTCTCCTCTTTGGCGCAGGCATCTGGCTGGTAGCCCAGACATATAATATTACTTCACGCTATCACAGCGGTGTGCTTTTCTGGTCGGTGGGAATCCTTCCTGTCTCATGGCTCCTTGGCTTGCAAAGTATCCTTGTTCTATCATCAGGCCTTTTGTCCTTCTGGACAGTATGGAAGTCCCTTGATATTTCTACGCCGAACTATCTTTATCCTGTTATGATGTTTTCTGCGATTTTGCCGCTATGTTATAAGCAGAAATCAAAGATTGCGCTTTTTGTAAGCCTAACAGGGATTTTGTTGTGGTTTGGGTTCGGCCCATGTTTGTTCTATCTAAAGCCCCCCCAAATGTTTCACTTGCTGATACTTTTTTATATTACACTTGGCGTCTTTTTGTATTCAACAGGTCTTCTCCATTCTTTTTATGAAAGGCTCGCAGATTATCAGTTGATTTACCGGTTTCTCGGAATATTTGTACTTTTTAGTTTTATCTATATCGTGAGTTTTAAAGAGATTATTATGGAAATGGGCAGGCTGGCAACGGCGCCGTTTCCGGTATCATTCTGGGTAATATTCGGGATGCTTATTTTACTCTCCTGTATTGCTATCGGTGGCGTCTTGTTGACCCGCAGAATAAATGAATATGCCTCGAATATTCTCAATTACGAAATAGCCTTTATCGGCATCCTTTTATTATTTCCCGTATCAATTCTGATTCTGCATAATGCTGTCTTTCATTCAATCCTTGCCAATTTACTGCTTTTAACTTTATCCGTAGGGGTTATTATTCTGGGCTATTATGAAGAAAGGGCATTGTTTATAAATATCGGTTTTGTATTTTTCGGGATACATTTCTTTACCAGATATTTTGACTGGGCGTATAAATACCTTCCCCGTTCCCTATTTTTTATCATCAGCGGGATAATCCTTATCTTAATTGCAACCTTTATGGAAAAGCAGAGAAGAAAACTCATTCAGGCTATAAGGAAAGAAACATGAGCCAAACTAAGAAATTTTACCTTATCATTGCGCTTCAGATTGTCTTCCTCCTGTCGCTTATCGGGACAAAGGTCTTTACTTTAGCAACCGGAGAGAAGGTTCTGCTGGAAGTTGTTCCCGTTGATCCGAGAGATATATTCCGAGGCGAGTATGCCCGATTAAGTTATAAGATTTCAACCATCAAACTTCCTGAGGCAAAAGGATTGAAAAAGGGCACTATTGTTTACGCTGTTTTGAAAAAAGGAGAAAAGTTTTGGGAGGTTGAAAGGGTTGATAAGATAAAACCTGCTGATGAAACATTTGATAAAGTGATAATGATTGGAAAGGTGCACGGTCAACCATATAAACTCCTGGCAACGAGATTGGGAAACCTCCGCAATGTAACACAAGACGGCTGGCTTGAAGCGAATCCTGATGCGGTAGCTCAGCTAAAAATCATTGAGCGTCCTTATGTGGAATGGAAGCAAGGTGATACCATTTATATCCCCTTTGTTCAAAATAATAGCGGAACATGGGATATTCTAAATTTCAACATTTATAAAAATCTAGATATGGTTTTGAAAAATCTTTCTTATGAAAAGAGGAATATCGTAGTTGTTTCAGCAGAGGCTGTTTTTATGGAAGAGACATACTCTGTACCGCTTGAGTATGGCATAGAAAGCTACTATGTGCCTGAAGGAAAGGCAGTGGAGATTGAAAGGGTCAGACAGCCTGCAAAGGTCTCTGTCGAGGTAAGTGTTGACAGATTTGGCAACTCTGCCATAAACCGGATTTTTATAGATGATAAACCGATAGATTTTTGAGTGGGCAACAATGAATAAATCGCTGTCGAAACCCTTCATGTTCAGAAAGCTCCTTAAAAAAGGCGCAATTATCATGCCCGGCGCATTTAATGCCGTATCTGCTATGCTTATAGAAAAGTGTGGGTTCAAGGCTGTCTATATGTCCGGTGCAGGTATATCAAACAGCGCTGGCCTTCCTGATATAGGCATTTTAACAAGAGATGAGTTTGTTCAGCAGGCAGAATATATTGCTAATGCTGTAAATATACCTGTAATTGCTGATGCAGACACGGGCTTTGGCGGACCATCTGAGGTAAAAGAAACAGTGAAGGCATTTGAAAAAGCAGGAGTTGCCGGCATTCAAATTGAAGACCAGAAACCTATAGCAAAAAGATGCGGCCATCTCGCAGGTAAAGACGTTATAACTGCTGAGGAGATGACTGAAAAGATTGAGGCGGCCTGTAGTGCAAGGAGGAATAAGGATTTTCTGGTTATAGCAAGGACAGACGCCAGGGGAGTAACCGGTATTGATGATGCCTTGGAAAGGGTAAAGATGTATATTGAGGCAGGAGCGGATGTAATTTTCCCTGAGGCGCTTGGGTCAAAGGATGAGTTTAAAAGATTTGCCCGAGAAATAGATGCGCCGCTTATGGCAAACATGACGGAATTTGGAAAAACGCCGTATATTACTGCAAGGGAATTTGAAGATATAGGTTATGCCATAGTTCTCTTTCCCATGACAGCCTTCCGGGTCGGGATGAAGGCAATGGAAAATGCACTGATAGAATTAAAGGAAAGAGGAACGCAGAAAGGTTTGTTGAAAAAGATGCAGATAAGGGAGGAGTTGTATGAGCTCATTAGATATTATGCAAAATGCAGGAGGTAAACTTTAATGAACTTTGACCTTACTGAAGAACAGAAGATGGTTAAGGATACAGCAAGGAAATTTGCCGAAGCTGAGATAATCCCTTTTGCCAGGGAAAATGATGTAAACGAGCATTTCCCAATTGAGATATTCAAGAAGATGGCAGCGCTGGGTTTTTTAGGAGGGCCAATCCCTGAAAAATACGGCGGTGCAGGCCTGGACTTCATAAGCGATGCCATAATATTTGAAGAGGTGGGCCGTGCGGATTCTTCATTGAGGACAGCACTCTCTGTTCAGGTATCAATTGTCGGCCTTACAATGCTGAACTGGGGGACTGAGGAACAGAAACAAAAATATCTTATGAAACTTTGCAAAGGCGAATTCATAGGTTGTTTTGCCCTAACAGAGCCCAATGCAGGTAGCGATGCGGCAAATCTTTCCACCAGCGCAGTGCTGAAAACTAACGAATGGATATTGAACGGAACAAAGACATGGATAAGCAACGGCAGTATAGCAGATATCTCCATTGTCTTTGCAATGACAGACAAGACAAAGGGGCACAAGGGGATAACGGCCTTTATTGTAGAGAAAGGAAGGCCGGGTTTCTCAACAAAAGATATAAAGGGCAAGCTCGGGCTTAGGGCTTCCAATACAGCAGAGCTGATATTCGAAGACTGCAGGATTCCAAAGGACGCTGTGCTGGGAAGTATCGGCGAGGGTTTTAAGGTTGCCATGAGCGCCCTGGATAACGGAAGATACGGCGTTGCATCCGGCTGCGTTGGCATTATACAGGGATGCATAGATGCCTGCGTTAGATATTCAAAGGAGAGGCGGCAGTTCGGAAAACCCATTGCCAGCTTCCAGCTTATTCAGGAGAAGATTGCGCAGATGATAGTTGACTGCGATGCGGCAAGGCTTCTCGTTTACCGCGCAGGGCATCTTAAAAACAAGGGCATTAAAAATACGGTTGAGACATCCATTGCAAAATACTTTGCCAGCGAGGCAGCCAACAGGGCGGCATCTGAGGCAGTGCAGATATTCGGCGCATACGGTTATTCCAATGAGTATCCTGTGGAGAGGTATTTCAGGGACGCCAAGGTAGCAACAATATATGAAGGGACTTCGGAGATACAGAAGCTCATTATAAGCAGGGAGGCGCTGGGCATAAAGGCGTTTTCTTAATTGTTTTATTTTGCTTGCAAAAGTATTTGGAATAGTGTAGATTTCTCCCAGATTTTAAAAAACATTCAGGAGGTGAATATGGCAAAGGCAATGACGAAATCACAGATCATTTCGAAGCTGGCGGAGAAATCCGGGCTTACCAAAAAGGCTGTGACAGGTATGGTTGAGGACCTGGTGGGATTAGCTTATAAGGAGGCCAAGAACTCCTTTACCATCCCAGGCCTTGGGAAACTGGTCCTTGTGAACAGGAAGGCGCGCATGGGCAGAAACCCGCAGACAGGCGAAGCCATAAAGATTCCTGCCAAGAAGGTCGTTAAGTTCAGAGTTGCAAAGGCATGCAAAGACGCTGTGCTGGGGAAATAACCCAGCATCCTGCATAATGCTTTTCTAATTAAGTATTCATTCCCCATGGCAAGGGGGTGATGCCCCCTTGCCTCGTTATGAGTTTCTTTGTAAACCGCCACGCCTTTACCCCCACACCAAAGATTTTGGTGTGAGGGTTTACAGGTGCGGCCTTTCCTGCGCAAACTGATAAGATGGTAATGTTGATAAAAAATGAATGGCTAATAATATATGCTTCATTCGCAGGAAATGCACGCAGTAATTGCGAACGGTGCACGCCCCCGTAGCTCAGATGGATAGAGCAGCAGATTCCTAATCTGTTGGCCGGACGTTCGAATCGTCTCGGGGGCGCCAAATAAAAAGTACAAAATAGGTTAAGGCTGAGGCTGAGATATTGAGATTTAAAATCTTAACCTATACCTTAACCTAAACCTGTCTTTTCATTGGGAGGGAATATGTCAGTGTCAGCGTATATATTCATAGAATGCGAGCACGGCAAATCCATTGAAGCAGCTAACAAGATAAGCAAGATAGCCGGTGTAAGGGAGGCACACACTGTTACAGGCCCTTATGATATAATCGTCCGTGTTAATGCCTCCAACTTCAAGGTGCTGGGTGATGTTGTTATAAAGAAGATACAGGGTGTGTCCGGGGTAAAGAAGACGCTTACCAATGTGATAGTTGAATAGAATCGTGCAAAAATTAAGCCTCGCCCTGAGGCACTTCTATCCTGAGATTATTTCCCCATTGCCTTTATAACTATCCTTTTTTTCCTCCGGCCGTCAAACTCCGCATAATACACCTGCTGCCATGGCCCCAAATCCAACCTTCCTTTTGTGATGGGAAGTATTACCTGATGGCCTATGAGAAGGTTTTTCAGATGCGCATCACCGTTGGCCTCGCCTGTCCTGTGATGCTTGTAGTCAGGCCCTTCAGGGGCAAGTTCCTGCAGCCATTCGTCTATATCCTGTATAAGCCCTGATTCAGCGTCATTCACATAAACTCCCGCTGTAATATGCATGGCAGACACAAGCACCATGCCGTCTTCAATACCGCCCTTTTTGACAAGCTCTTCCACCATGTCTGTGATATTGATGTATTCCCTCTTTTTCTTGGTTTCAATATAGAGGTATTCTGTAAATGTCTTCACCCGGTTATCCCCCCTCTTACCCCATTGACCCAGATTGGAGTTTCCTTCCATTGTTATTATGAAGGAAACTGCTTTGATTAGGTCCAACGGGGTTTATATAATAGTATCCTTCTTATAATTTATGTCATCGGTTTCAGGATAATCTATATTGTAATGGAGCCCGCGGCTCTCCTTTCTAATTATGGCGGATTTTATGATAAACTCTGCCACTGTGGCTATATTCCTTAGTTCAAGTATATCGTTTGTTACAGTGAACTTCCAGTAATACTCGCTTATCTCTGCCTTGAGGTTTTCAATTCTTCTCTTTGCCCTTTCAAGCCTTTTGTTGGAGCGGACGATACCCACATAATTCCACATGAATCTCCTTACCTCATCCCAGTTCTGAGAGACAACAACTGCCTCATCGCTGTTAACCGCCTCCCCAGATTCCCACACCGGTATTGCGGGAATGGTAAAACCGGCTGTGCTGATAAATTCTCCTGCTTTTACGCATGCCCTGCTGGCAAACACAAGCGCCTCCAGAAGGGAGTTGGATGCCAGGCGGTTGGCCCCGTGAAGGCCTGTGCAGGCGGTCTCGCCTATTGCAAAGAGCCTTTCAATGGAACTCTCACCAAAACCATTTGTTAATACCCCGCCGCAGATATAATGCGCAGCAGGGACCACAGGGATAGGTTCTTTAGCCATGTCAAAACTAAACGAGAGACATCTTTCATATATATTGGGAAATCTTGTCTTTGTAAATAAGGCATCCTTGTGCGTGATATCCAGATAGACGCAGTCATCTCCGCTCTTTTTCAGTTCAAAGTCAATGGCCCTTGCAACGATATCCCTTGGGGCAAGGTCCTTCATGGAATGATGTTTTGCCATGAATGGTGTCCCGTCTTTGAGACGCAGTATGCCGCCTTCTCCCCTCACTGTCTCGGATATTAGAAAGCTTTTTGCCTTTGGATGATACAGGCATGTGGGGTGAAACTGTATGAATTCCATATTAGCTATGGCTGCGTCGGCCCTACCTGCCATTGCTATACCGTCTCCTGTGGCAACATCCGGATTGCTGGTGTAGAGATAAACCTTTCCTGCACCGCCGGTAGCAAGTATTGTAGCCTTGGCTAAAAATGTATGAATCTCCCCTCTCTTCTTATCCAGCACATAGGCGCCCCAGCAGGCATCCCCGTCCAGCCTTTTCACAAACTTGGAATGGGTTATCAGGTCTATTCCAATATGGTTTTCATAAATGGTGATATTCTTCTGCGCCTCAACTGTCTTCAAAAGAACCTCTTCCACCTCTTTCCCTGTCATATCCGCTGCGTGGACTATACGCCGCTTTGAATGCCCGCCTTCTTTTCCGAGGTCCAGTTCTTCAATATTGTTCACCACTCTCTTGGTAAAGTGCGCTCCCAGTTCCATTAGCTCCAGTATCCTGTTGGGGCCGTCTTTTACCACCATTTCAACTACATCAGGATGGCACAGGCCTGCACCTGCCTCAAGTGTATCTTTTATATGGGCATCAAAGCTGTCCTCCCTGCTCAGGACAGAGGCAATTCCGCCCTGTGCATATAATGTGGAAGACTCCCTCTTTTCCCTTTTGGTTACAATGGAGACAGTCCCGTATTTTGCAACCTTAAGTGAAAAATATAGTCCGGCAACGCCGCTTCCTATCACAAGGAAATCTGATTTTATCTCCAAGAAGACCTCCGCTGATGACATTCTCCGGGTGAACAGGTGAATAAAGCGTAAGATATTATTTAGGAAATGTCAACCCTTGACAAAAGGGAGGTTTAGTCCTGAACTAAACCTCTTTTCTGATTTTATCTGCGGTAAGAATAGCTATTTTGTCAAGGGTCAATCTCCTATTGTTAACCAGCATTAAGAATACACGTTGACAATAACGCTGTCTATATGTTATTCAAGCTTAGCGCTATGAAGACGGTGTTGCAAAGATTTGAAGAAAAGGCATTGAGTGGAGAAGGAATCTCCTATGACGAGGGGTGCGCACTGGTAAGCCTGCCGGAAAGCCACATCCTTGAGATCCTGTGCTCATCTGACAGGGTTAGAAGATTTTTTAGGGGGGACGAGGTAAATCTCTGCTCCATAATAAATGCAAAGAGCGGACTGTGTGCTGAGGACTGCACATTTTGCAGCCAGTCTGTGCATTACGACACAGGGGTTAAGACCTATCCCATGCTTGAGTCTCAAAAGATTCTTGATGCTGCAAAGGAGGCCGTTCAGAGTGGCGCCAGGGAGTTTTCTATTGTTACAAGCGGCACATCTGTTGATAAGGATAATGATGTAAATATACTCTTGCAGGCGCTTACAGAGATGAAGGATGAAGTGGATATGGAAAGGTGCGCATCACTCGGAATTATGAATGAAGAGACCTTAAAAAGGCTTAAAGATGCCGGCCTCCAGAGCTATCACCATAATCTCGAAACAGCAAGAAGCTTTTTCCCGAATATCTGCACCACGCACAGTTATGAGGAAGATGTGAATACAGTAAGGACAGCAAAGAAACTCGGATTTTATGTATGCTGTGGAGGTGTATTCGGGCTCGGCGAGTCCAGAGAACAAAGGGTGGAGTTAGCAGTGACATTAAGGGAACTAAATGTAGATTCCATTCCGATAAACTTTCTAAATCCAAGACAAGGCACTCCTCTGGAAAACGCAAACAATTTAGCACCAATTGAGTGCCTGAAGATTATCGCTCTTTACCGCTTTATGCTCCCTGCAAAGGATATTGTTATATGCGGCGGCAGGCAGAATAATCTAAGGGATATGCAGTGCCTGATATTTGCCGCAGGCGCCAATGGCATGATGATAGGCAACTATCTCACAACCCTCGGAAGACCGCCTGAAGAGGATTTACGGATGGTGAGGGATTTGGGGTTGAAACCAAGAAGGCCGTGATGCGTGAACGTGATGCGTTTGCATACTATTTTGAACAGGAACTGTCTCGCCTCAAAGATACTGGCCTCTACCGCCACATGTCTCTCATACAAGGGCCTCAGGAACCAAAGGTAACTGTAAATGGGAAGGATGTTATCCTCCTATGTTCCAACAATTATCTCGGCCTTGCCAATCATCCAAAGGTTAAAGAGGCATCAATCTCAGCCATTGAAAAGTATGGTTTTGGTTCTGGCGCATCAAGGCTTGTATCCGGCAATATGGAGTTGCATGAAGAACTTGAGCAAAGGCTTGCGAGGTTTAAAGGCACAGAGGCTGCGCTTGTATTCAATTCAGGCTATCATGTAAATATCGGTATAATCCCAGCCCTTGTTGGCAGGGGCGATTTAATATTTTCAGACAAGCTCAACCATGCCTCCATTGTAGACGGATGTCTTTTAAGCAAGGCAGAAGTAAAAAGATATCCGCACAAAAACATGAATGCGCTTGAAAACCTTTTAAAAAAATACTCCGAACTCCAAACTCCGAACTCCAAACTGATTATCACCGACGGCATTTTCAGTATGGATGGTGACATTGCTCCGTTAAAAGAGCTCTCAGAACTTGCAGATAAATATAACTGCATGCTCATGGTTGACGATGCCCATGCAACAGGGGTTCTGGGCAGCAATGGCAAAGGGACGCTGGAGCATTTTGGAATAGATAATCCGAACATAATACAGATGGGAACCCTCGGAAAGGCGCTCGGCTGTTTCGGCGCATATGTAGCTGGAAGCAGAAAACTCATTGATTATTTCATTAATAAAGCAAGGTCATTTATCTATACCACAAGCCTTCCTTCGTCTGTATGCGCAGCGAGCATCGCCGCAATAGATATAATAGAAGATGAACCTCAGTTAAGGCAGAATTTATGGGATAGGATTAAGTTTTTTAGGAGCAGTCTTGTAAACGCAGGTTTTGACATTATGAATTCAGAAACGCAGATTATTCCCATATTGATTGGCAAGGCTGATAAGACAGTAAAGATAAGCAATAACCTTCTGGACAAGGGCGTATTTGTTCAGGCAATAAGACCTCCAACGGTC